>JGI24025J20009_10003916_pt1 | contig 9970 bp, 7 predicted proteins | sample Cruoilmetagenom3_FD_20009 | JGI IMG/M metagenome (IMG submission 20009) | reverse complement strand
ATTCAACATTTTTTTCATTAAAGGCTTTCTCTGCGAATAGCATCAACTATCCGGAGCACCTGCCTGGTGAGGGCAACATTATGGACCCGCACCAAATCCGCACCCTTCATGGCTGATACTGCAATCGCACCCAGAGTAGCTATGTCACGCTCTCCTGCCTCTTCTATACCGGCTATTGCTCCCAGAAAGGCCTTCCGCGACACACCCACCATGACAGGGACCCCTAACTCGGTAAACTCCTCCAAGCGATTAATCAAAACCAGGTTGTCCTGAAAACTTTTCCCAAACCCAATGCCGGGATCAATCAGCATCTTTTCCTTTGGAATGCCCTTGCTATTGGCCCAGGCTATGCGTTTTTCCAAAAAGCCCTTGACCTCCCCAACCACATCTTCATAGTAGGGATCCACCTGCATATCTATAGGACTGCCCTTCATATGCATAAGTACAACAGGGGCCTCAAAGGCAGATACCACATCGGCCATTCTGGGATCAAAACGCAGTGCACTGATATCGTTAATAATGTCAGCCCCCTCGCAAAGCGCGGCCTCGGCTACCTCAGCCTTTACAGTATCAACAGATATCGGGCAATCACTGATTTCCCGTATCTCCCTTATGACAGGTATCACCCGATGCAATTCTTCTTCCGGAGTAACAGGCTCTGAGAAAGGCCGGGTAGACTCCCCTCCTATGTCCAGGATGTCAGCTCCGGCAGCAACCAGCGAGGCAGCATGCCGCTTAGCCCCTTCCGGAGAAAAGAATTTCCCGCCATCTGAAAATGAATCAGGGGTCACGTTTATGACCCCCATGATATATGTGCGAGAACCCCAGTGGAATGTATGCTCTTTTATAGCCAAACTGGGGAAAGCCATCCTTATAGCCGTTCACACTTTTTGGCAGGGAGTGAATAATTGCGCCATTCTCGTAGTATCAGGCGCCTGCCATTTGAATCTGAGTATCTTTCCGGCAGTTACTCATTATTTGTTCAATACTCGCTGCATCAAGGGATTCCTTCTCCAATAAGGCATTGGCAATACTGTGAAGGCAATCAATATCCTTTTGAATCACGGATTTGGCTCGTTTGTATGAATCGTGCACTATTTTCAGGATCTCTTGATCTATTCTCCGGGCGGTCTCCTCGCTGTAATCCTTAACCTGGCTGAAGTCCCTGCCGAGAAACGGGTGTTCTTCCTTCCTGCCAAATGCTATGGGGCCAAGCCCATCACTCATACCCCACTCACAAACCATCTTTCTCGCCAGGTGTGAGGCCCTTTCAATGTCATTTCCCGCCCCGGTGGTAAATTCATTCATTATCAGTTCTTCCGCCACCCGGCCTCCCATGAGAATTGCCAGATTGTTAAGAAGATATGACCTTGGATAGCTATGACGCTCTTCTTCCGGAAGCTGCTGGGTGAGCCCAAGGGCACGGCCCCTTGGTATGATGGTCACCTTATGAATCGGATCAGTGCCGGGGAGAATTTTTGCTACCAATGTGTGTCCTGCTTCATGGTAAGCAGTTGTGCGCTTTTCCTCATCCGAAATGATAAGGCTTTTTCTCTCGGTGCCCATGAGGACCTTGTCTTTGGCCTTCTCAAAGTCGGCCATGCTGACGGTCTCTTTGTTTTCTCTGGCCGCAAGAAGGGCCGCTTCATTTACAAGATTTTCAAGATCGGCCCCGGAAAACCCGGGTGTACCTCTGGCAATTACTGACAGTTCAACATCCGGTCCAAGCGGAATATTATTCACGTGCACCTTCAATATCTCTTCACGTCCCCTGATATCGGGTACAGGGACAACTATCTGTCGATCGAAACGGCCAGGTCTTAACAAGGCCGGATCCAGTACATCAGGCCTGTTAGTAGCTGCAACCAAAATGACCCCTTCAGCGCTCTCAAAACCGTCCATTTCCACCAGGAGCTGATTTAACGTCTGTTCCCTTTCATCATGTCCGCCCCCGAGACCGGCACCCCTGTGACGGCCTACTGCATCTAACTCATCAATGAAAATGATGCATGGTGCATTCTTCTTTGCCTGGACAAAGAGGTCTCTTACCCTCGAAGCACCCACACCAACAAACATCTCCACAAAGTCAGACCCGCTGATAGTGAAAAACGGTACATCCGCTTCTCCGGCTATAGCCCTGGCCAGAAGAGTTTTCCCTGTACCAGGTGACCCGATCAGCAGGACACCCTTTGGAATTCTTCCACCGAGACGGGTGAACTTTTTGGGATCTTTCAAAAAGTCGATTATTTCCGCCAGTTCCTCCTTGGCCTCTTCTATGCCTGCTACATCTTTAAATGTAACCTTGGTATTCTGATCAGTAACAAGCTTGGCCTTGCTGCGACCAAATGACAGAGCGCGACCGCCCCCTGTCTGCATCTGTCTCATGAAGAAAATCCATACGCCTATGAGGAGCAACATGGGAAACCAGGAAATCAGCAATTCAAAATACCAAGGTGTATCCTCGACCGGTTTTACCTGGATAGTAACCCCTTTTTCTTTTAACAAATGCATCATATCGGGATCCTGGGCAGGTATTACAGTAAAAAAAGGTGCCTGGTTCTCAAATGCGCCGTCAAGCTGATCTCCTTGGATAACAACACTGGTCACCTTACCTTTTTCAACATGTTCCAAAAAGTCGCTATAAGGGATCTCCTGTACTGATTTCTGGGGCTCGTTAAAAAGATTGAATATAAAGACCATCACAAGGCCAATAACAAGCCACAGGCTCAAGTTCCTGTAAAAGGTGTTCAAAAGTAGTCCTCCGCTACAATAGTATATTTTTCGTAACTACTTACGTAGTCAGGCTGAAGCTGTTTAGACTGAAGGCTGAAGGGGTCAAAAGAACACGATTGCCGTACTTTGGCTGAAATATCTGTTTCTTGCACCAAACACGGCTTTAAAATGCGTTTTTCCTAACAGTCTTCAGCCTTCAGCCTATCCACCTGAATAGTTACTATTTTTTAAACATAAATCAAAATACATAATAAATCAAAATAACGAATTGAATACAATAATTATTTTACTTTATCCACTGAAGTGAAAGCGCTTTTCCGCTTGTTTGAACGAGCCTATAGGGGTGGGAGACTTCAACCCCCACTACTGCCACTACTTCCTTGCCGCTGGTGAGTAATGGCAAAGAGCCTCTGACCCCACGGGGAATTTTGCTTGAGATCAGGAATTTCTTGAGCTTAAAAGGTGCTGGGGCGCCCAGGGGCCAAAAAATTTCCCCAGGCCTTCTTGTCCTGAGATCCAGAGGAAACTTAACGGCCTCAGGATTCAACCATAGTGGCCGGAAATACTCCTTTCGATTTCGGGACCTGAAGTCACTTGTAACATTTGAGATGGAAATCTCCACGTATCCCTTTCCACAAGGGGCAGGCCAACGTCCAAGTCCGGTAACGCTTATAGAACAACTCTTGCCATTTGAATCTAAAATCAGTTCTTCCGGGCCGGAAGAGGAAATAAACAGCTCTTCATATCTTCTAAAGGCTACAGCACCTCCGGGCAGCCTGCATGAGGCGCAAGGATCTTTACAGGTAGTAACCAACTTATCCATCCCCAAGAGATGGCCGGCTCTCACCCTGCCGCTGAATAGTCTTAAATTCCTCAGGGCCATTCTGTAAATCCTGCGGCGAATCGGCCCTGGATGCTCCTTAACCTTTTTTACACTGAAGGCCAGTTCTCCCTCCCGGGAAGGGGATGACAATGAATCCTTATATGCCTTTTCTGCTATCTTCTCTAACAACTGATGATCTTCTGCCAGCATCTCTGCCGTGCGATTAACAGTACGCACAATGGCGGGGTTGAAATCCTCAGCCAGAAGTGGGAGGAGGTCTTTGCGAATGCGATTGCGCAGATATGCCCTGCTATTATTAGACTGATCTATTACGAATGGGATGTCATGGACTTTAAGATGGCCCATGATCTGCTGCCTGGTTACACCCAGGAGCGGACGGACTATGTAGTTATCTCTCACCCATGGGATTCCGCTGAGTCCCGGAAGGCCTGCACCTCTGATCAACCGCAGCAGTACTTCCTCTGCCTGGTCGTCAGCAGTATGCGCTGTGGTAATATACGTGCTCTCAGTATCGGCACGTACACGTTCCAGAAAATCGTATCTGAGGATCCGGGCAGCTTCCTGAATTCCTATGCCCTCTCTGTCGGCAAAGGCACTGACATTGCCATGTTCAATGGAGAAACCGAGTCCAAAATCATTGGACAGTTTCTCAACAAAACGGGCATCGTCTCTGGATTCCCGGCCCCTGAGGCCGTGCTCAAAGTGAGCCACCTCAAGGCCCAGCTCCCACTGGCTACTCAATAAATACAGAATGTGCAGCAGACAGACCGAATCCGGCCCGCCTGAAACAGCCACTACTATCTTGGCCCCTGGTTCAAAAAGCTCCTTGTGCCTGACAGTCCGTTGGATCAGTGAAATCAGAGGTGAAGTATCAGACCCCATGCCCGTTGTGATATTGACCTGCGTCAGTGCCCGGAGGCTCTGACTTCTTGTACCAGCATTAACGGAATCTCCCACTTATTGAGAGGACTTATTAAATAAAGTCCATTAGCGAAAGGAGTGATGTCGGCAATCAGCTTTCTGGTTAGGTCCAGGGCCGCCTTTCGTTGGTCTTCGACCTTTTCATACTTCCACAGATGTTCTCGAATCTCCCTGGGAATTGAAATGCCTGGGATTTCGTTGTGCAGGAAATCCGCATTCCTGGCAGATACGAGGGGAAAGATACCTGTGAAAACCAAGAGGTCCAGGTGTTGCGTCCGTTCCATCATGGTCTCTACGGCATCTCGATCAAAAATTGGCTGTGTCATGACAAAATGTGCACCCAGATCGGCCTTTCGTTCCAGTCTGCTGATCTGGAGATCAGGATTGACATGGCGATAGCTGAAGGCCACACCAATAGAAAAATTGGTCCGCTTTTTCATTGAGGCCCCCGCCATGTTCAGTCCGCGGTTGAACTGATCTATCATTTGCACCAGGCCGAAGGAGCGGACATCGAATACTCCGCTCACACCGGGCTGATCCGTGGAGGTGGCAGGATCTCCAGTGACAGCCAAGATGGCCTCTAATCCAAGGACATGAGCTCCCATAATCTGTGCCTGAAGACCCAAGATATTCCGATCCCTGCAGGTCAGATGAAGCACTGTCTGTATCCCTGTCTCCTCCCGTATTCTGTGTGCAAGGGACAGATTGTCCGCCCTGAGAACGGCCAGGGGGTGTTCGGCGAGAGTAATGGCATCGGCGCCCGCCTCGGCTAAGGCCCGTGCTCCGGCAAGAACTCCCTCTACATCCAGATGCCTGGGAGGATCTACTTCCACAAGCACAGGGATGCGGTCGGATCTCAGGCTCTCGATCATTCCGCCCCTGCCAATGGAGTCCTTTCTGTCTTCGGGCAAATCAGAGGATTTCTCCACGCTGGTTACAACCCGTGTGGCCTTGTGTCTCTTGAGGTGGAGGTGCTTTCTGAATTCATGGATATGGGCCGGTGTAGTACCGCAGCACCCGCCAATCAACCGGACTCCGAACTTGACCATTTCAGCCACTTTGTCGGCCATATAGGCCGGCGGTGTTGAATACACCATGCGATGTTCCACGATCTCAGGGAGTCCGGCATTGGGAAACGCTGAAAGAAAAACCTCATCTTTGAGGAGAGACAGCCGCTTAACTGCTGAGAGCATAGCCTTGACTCCCCGTCCGCAATTGGTACCAACGACTGTGGCCCCTGCAGCGGCTGCCGCCCTGCCACAATCCAAGGCGTCCAGGCCGATGGCTGTCCGCCCGTGGAACGGGTAGACCATCTGGGCTACAATCGGGATCTCGATCGCAATTTTTTTGGCCGTCTCAATGGCCAAAAGCAGCTCGTCCAGGTAGGTAAAGGTCTCAAGAATGAACAGATCCACCCCGCCTTCCAGCAAGGCAGTCATCTGTTCAACAAAGGCCTCCTGTACTGTGCCGGACTCAATCTCACCACTCTCAAGTGGAAAATTTACACCTGTCGGGCCGATTGATCCGCCCACAAAAATCTCATGCCCTGCAGCCCGACACGCAAGCTCAGCTCCCTTAAGGTTAATTTCTCGCACCCTTTGCTCCCGGCCGACCCTGAGCATTTTGAAACGATTGGCCCCAAATGTATTGGTCTCAATGAGTTCGCTTCCGGCCCGAATGTATTCCTCATGAATGGAATAGACCAGGTCCGGATCGCTGATGTTAAGCAAATCAGTATTCTTTGAGAGGTCTACACCTTTTTCAAAGAGATAGGTCCCAAAGGCGCCATCTCCCAACATGACTTTCTCGTTAAGGTGCTCTACAAAGCTATCTTTCATTGGCCTGCCTGCGTCTCCATTTAACCTAAATTTAGCGATTAGCCTTTAGCGGTTAGCTATTAGCTTAATGATTACAGGATGTTTTGCTATTACAAACTTTTTTTTAATTAATGCAATGCCCTGATTTTTCAAAGCTAAACGCTAATGGCTAACAGCTAAACGCTCAACTTGGGTCCCTGTAGTCCTATATTATTTCATCGGACGAATAACCTGTTTACTAGAGTACCACGAACATTCACCCATAAATAGACACTAAGGAATTTTAATTACAACCTGACAAGACTTTCATCGATGACATATTCACCATAAAATATGACATTGTCCCAGGTAATGGGGCTTATGTGTTCAATCAACGGGAAGGAATTGGTCCGGTATCTCGGTATATCCCGGCTTTCAGTCTCGAAGGCCATCAAGCGAGGTGAAAAATTTACAAAAGAGAATGATGTTAAACTATTAAGCTAACTCCCCAGATCCGTCCACGCTTTTGGTAAATCTTTCAATACAGCGTCAACCATCTTTCCTCCATATCTCTTTATAGCAGAATTCATTTCAAAAAACTGGATATCTTTATAGTCAAGATCAAGGATCAAGGCCACGCCAATGGCGGTGGGGTGTCCGGGTTTTGTAATAGGAGTTTTTATCCGGCCTTTGGTTGCTTCGCTGGAAGCTTGCAGAAAATCCGGTGATATTTTTATGAATCGTATAGGTTCTATTGTTGCCAGTTGTTTACAATATTTTTAACCACGGGACGAAGCCTCTTAATCTTTTTTGAAATCGTAATCTTGGCCTTGTGTTCGGCCGTTTCAAAATCTTCCATAGACTTGCTTTTCATGGTGATGCCGCCTCCAGCGGCAAAGGGTAAAAGGCTAAAAGTGCAAAGAATTATAAAGTCTTGGCGCAACGGAATCCGGTGCTGTCGCCCTTGCTCCCCCGGTTGATCCTGAAGCGGTTTGCACAGCGGGCGATGAACCGGAAGTAGTTCCACGAACCGCCCCGCAGTATCGCACTTTCCTTTTTTTCATCGTACCGACTATCAGTCCATTCCCAGACATTTCCCGCCATGTCCAAGCAGCCATAAGGACTGCGGCCTTCCTGATATTTTTTCACTGGCGTGGTATGGCCGATTTTTGATTCAGTTGTATTGCACTTCTCCTTATCAAACTCGTTTCCCCACGGATAAACACGCCCATCTATCCCCCTGGCTGCATTCTCCCATTCTTTTTCTGCCGGCAATCTCTTTCCGGCCCACTGGGCTTACGCCCTCGCCCCATACCAGGTGACATAGATAACCGGATGATCCTCAAAGCCGGACTCAACCGCAAAGCGATCGCCATCCTTCCTTATTCGACATCTCTCGTCTTCGTAGCTCCCTTCCAGATCAATCCACTCCTTGCCGCCTTCTTGCTGATTGCCGCGCTCATTGAGGAATGCGCAGAATTGGGCATTGGTCACGGGATACTTGTCTATGAAAAACCCTTCCTTCAGGCTGGCTATCCGAATGTTATCTCCTTTACCTATAATAAATTGCCCTGGCGGTACGTAGACCATATCCTCGGGCACAGTGACGCCTTGAGGCGGCTCAATCCTTTCGTAGACCGAAGGGTCTATGAGTTCCGAAACAAAAAGGGCTATTTGATCCGAGATTTTTATCTCTTGAGCCTTATTTTCCAGTATCTCCCTGGAAATTTTTTTGGCAACAAAATACTCAATGAATGACCGATGGCAAAAGTCATAGTAACCCTCGGCCTCATTACGGCTGAGAAAGGAACAGTTGCGTATCTGATAATCGAGATTGTCGAGGGATAATTTCAGCATCTCTTTTGTTTCATCGTCAAAATACTTATTTATGGCGTCCTTCAGAGTATTGAAATGCAGCCGGACCTTTTCCTTCGTAAGCATCCAATAGGCCAGTTCCTCCATAAACAGCATAATATTCTTAGGTATCTTTTCTTCCTTGTGCTGTAGCTCAATGGATGGAGGAAGCCGCTGCTCTTCCCTCTCTTGCCACCTCTCTGTGATGGTACGATAGACCTTGCCCGGTGTTACTTTTCCCGCTATATTTTGCACGGCATCCAGATCATTGACTATGAGATCGATCAATATCGGGCGTCTGACCAGGTCTTTGACATCAAAAACTCTCTTCACCGTTTCGTTCCAGAATTTTTCTGACTCCGCTTTGTCTAAACAATGATCGAGATACTGTCTTATCTGCTCATCATCGAATAACGAGACATATATTCTCTCAAAACGAGGGTATGTCATCGAACGAGGACCTCGTCCAGGGAACTCCTTCCGAACAAGTGTCTTCTTTTCCTCCTCTTCACTTCTAAAGAACTGGGTCCTACTCGTCAGGATCACTTTCTTGTATTCCTGAGTAGTCTTTGAGAGCTTTTCGATTTCTTTGAGAACGGTCTCTTTATCAAAGGTCCGCGATAACTCGTCAAAACCGTCCAGGATAAGCACGGGGCTTTGGGTGCTTTCTCCAGCTCTGCTTCTTACTTCCTTTTGGATAACCTCGCGCCATCCTTCTGTCATCACAGTCTTAAGCTCGACGACAACGGGTACGTATTCAGACCCGGTCATATCACAGGCAAATTTGTAGCAAAAAGATGTCTTGCCGATGCCGTAATCACCAAGCACTGCCAGGAGCTTTCGTTTGGGGTCGTTTAACCATTCAAGAACATAATCGTGAAGAGAGCCCTTGTTGTTTCCCTTTTCATTGTGGCATCTAGATGGAATATAGTGTTCGGGGATGAATTCCTCGTAGTCTATTGGTTCCTGGGGTGAAGACGACGATTTTTTCACCAATGGTTCTAATGCTACGGTTGTTTTAGGGAAGCCCCATTCAGAGAGCAAGTCATTCACGGGCTCCAGGGTTTCGTTAATTTCCTGTACCAGATCACTAAGGGCCTCCCCAACACTCTGATCACCCTTCCAGTGCAACCTTACGATACCCGTGCCAATCTCGGGCAAAGAGATACAATTTCTCAAGTGCCCTAACCGTATATAGGCCTGGTCCATCTCATCGGCGAGCCTCAGCAGTGCCGCAAGCCGCCGGAGGTTAAGGGGAACATTGCACAAACAGGAATCTCCGAAATTATTTGAGATATCCCGAAGAGGGCAAACAGATTCATGAGCATGCCCATAACACACCTCGGCGACCGCCTGGGCTGCTAATGGCGCTTCTCCCTCCTTCATGGGAGGAAATTGGTCAAAGAGGTATTTTTTGGGATCTTTTAATATATACTTCTTGCTTCGTAAGGGATGATCGCTGGGTTCTATCTTGCCTTGTTCATTCCTGTAGCCGATGTCATGCAGATACACAGCATAGAGGAGGATAAATATCTCGGCGGGCTTGAGCTTTTCCTTAAACTCGTCCGGAATGAGGCGGTCCAGGTAACCTTCCAATCTTCTTGAATGCTCTACGCCGTTCTTCTCTATGCCTTTAAGCCAATTCGAAGCTTCTTCCTTCACTCTTGAGATATGTTCATGGAAATCTATCTTGCCGTCTTCTGTCTTCTGGTTTGCGAGTCTCTCATCAAGGCGCATCCAAAACCTCCCTGCTCAAGCCCAAAGCACATGGCTTCTGTCATGGATAGTGACTGGGAAGATAGTAAACGAAAATTTTCTGTAA
>JGI24025J20009_10003915_pt1 | contig 9971 bp, 9 predicted proteins | sample Cruoilmetagenom3_FD_20009 | JGI IMG/M metagenome (IMG submission 20009) | reverse complement strand
ATAATTAAAAAGGCCAACGCTCACCTTGCCTTTTAATTCTTTTGATTTTGACTTATATTGAGTCATTCTCTGCATTTGCCCCATTGAAGCAACACAATCCAAAATCCAAGCCAAAACCGCGTGATCGGGGTTGCATGACTGAATAAAAATAAGTGATTTATCGGGATTAACGCCGCAGGCCAAATAAAGAGCGGTTAATTCTCTAATTTTCTCTTTGAGAATTTTCGGATTTTGAGGAATAGTAATTGCGTGCAAATCCACAATGCCATAAATGCAATCATAGTTTTTTTGCAATTCTATCCACTGCTTCATTGCTCCAATATAGTTGCCAATATGAAGATTGCCGGTGGGTTTAATTCCCGAAAAGATTATTTTCCTGCTCATTTTTCTTCCTTTCATTCTAACTTTTAATCGCCTTGTCAACTCTTTAGTTTAACCTGAAAAATTGGGGTGTAAATTGGGCCAGTCTGTTTAAGTTCGCTTTTGAAAAGAACCAGTTTTTTAGCCACAAAAGCGGAGCTGGGCCGATGCAAAATCTCGTGAATCTTTTCCAACAAACCAATTGAAAAGATCAGCTTTCTGCCCCGACGAACCCGGCCCAAAGTAATATGGGGTGAAAAACGGGTGTCAAAATCGAAATCGACTCGCTGGAGACCAAGACGTAACTGGTGATAATAAGAAGAAAGTTTTGTTTTTTCGCCGCCAAGCGCAAGCCAAATTATTCTCGGTCGTTGCCGATCAGGGAAAAATTCCAGTTTGGCTAAAGATAAATCCAGGGTTGGATTTCGCTTCAAAGCAACCATTATTTCCTCAACAACCTTAATTTTTTTATTAGCTACCCGTCCTAAAAAAACCATTGTCTGATGCAAATTTTCCTTTTCCACCCACTTCACGGCTCTTTTTCCCACCTCTTTTTTTAAGCGATTCTCAATAGCCGCCAAAATTTCCCTTGTTTTAGCCGGTAGTATCAGGGCAATGAAAAGACGCGAACTAGTATTTTTATTCATTGATTAGTTGAAACCGTCAAAATTAACTCCAAACTCCGGGAACTCTCTTATTGCAATTAAGGCATCGATCCTTTTTAATCCCCACTGATTCGGCTAGTTGATAACCATCGCGGCGAATTAATAATTTGCCGCACTGAGGACAAAAAGTTGAAGCCCGCTCCTCGTTTAAAATATTACCCAAGTAAACGTTCCTCAAGCCCGCTTTTTTGCCGATCTGCCAGGCCTGAACCAGTTTCCCTTTAGCTGTCGGCGGTTTGTCAAGCATTCGATAATCGGGATGAAAAGCGGTAATATGCCAGGGAATGTCGGGGGAAATTTCAACCAGAAAATCAGCGATCTTTTTTAGCTCTTCCGGGCTATCATTCTCCTCGGGAATCACTAAAGTCGTTACTTCAACCCAAATTCCACCTCGCCAAAAACGTTTTATGTTTTCCAAAACCGGTTCTAAACGACCTGAACACAAACGCTGATAAAAATCGGGGCTAAAACTTTTTAAATCAATATTAATCGCGTCCAAGTATTTTCTGATTGCCAAAAACACTTCTTTGCTCATAAAGCCATTACTCACCCAAACATTCTTCAAGCCCGCTTTTTTAGCCAAAATCATTGTTTCTAAAGCATATTCAACGAAAACCGTCGGCTCATTATAAGTATAAGCAATCGTTGGGCAATTTAATTCTTGAGCCAAATCAACAATATTTTGGGGCAAATAGTTTTTAGTTGTCCGGCTAACTAATTGATCAAGCTGCTTTTTCTCTAATCTCTTGGGGGTTTGGGACCTAGACCAATTTTGGCAAAAACGGCAGGCAAAATTACAACCCAAGCTCCCAATAGAAAGGGCTCTGGTCCCAGGCAAAAAATGAAAAAATGGCTTTTTTTCGATTCTATCTGGATAGACATCAGTTAATTTATCCCAAAGTAAAAGCTTTAGCTTGCCATTTTCGTTTAATCGGACCCCACAAATTCCCGCTTTTTCCCTCCGGAATCAAACAATAGTGGGAACAGGCCAAGCAGCGAATTTTATTTTCCTTTTCTCTCTCGAAGAAGCTTTTTAGTTTAGGCATAATATACCCCTATTATACCCCAACTGGCAAGCGGTATTTTTTTAACTAGTCCAAATAATCTTGAAGTTGCTTCCGCCGCGAAGGGTGGCGAAGTTTGTGAACTGCTTTTGCCTCAATTTGGCGGATTCTCTCTCGAGTAACGCCAAAAACTCGGCCTACTTCTTCCAGCGTTCTTGGAGCCCCTCCTTTTAAACCAAACCGAAGCGCCAAAACTTCTGCCTCCCGAGGTTCAAGCGTTTCTAGAACTTCTTGAATTGATTCTTTAAGCAACTCTTTGGAAGTCTCGTCGTATGGCGAGGGTTGAGTAATATCTTCAATAAAATCACCCAAAAATGAATCTTCATCACTGCCGACTGGAGTAGCCAACGAAGTGGTATTTTGAGAAATTCGATAAATTGATTGAACCTTCTCAATCGGTATTTCCGTTGCCTTGGCAATTTCTTCAATTGTCGGTTCCCGCCCTAATTTTTGCGTCAAAGCGCGAGTGTTTTTAAAAACTTTATTGATTGTTTCCACCATATGAACCGGAATTCTAATTGTCCTCGCTTGATCGGCAATAGCCCGAGTAATTGCTTGACGAATCCACCAAGTGGCATAAGTAGAAAACTTATAGCCACGCCGCCAATCAAACTTTTCCACCGCCCTCATCAATCCCTGATTGCCTTCCTGAATTAGGTCTAAAAATGACAAACGGCGGCCAATATACTTTTTAGCAATTGAAACCACCAACCGCAAATTGGCCTCGATTAACTGCCGCCGTGCTTTCTGGGAATTCCGCTCAACTTGCTTCGCCAATCTGACTTCATCCTCAGCAGTTAAAAGAGAAACCCTGCCAATCTCTCTTAAATACATTCTCACTGGATCAGCAACGGTTGGCCCGGACAAAAGAGTTAAAAGAGGAACGGCTATTTTTTTCTTATCCTTTTCAACTTCACGAACTTCCTCCTCGCTAATGTCTTCAAAAACATCAATTCCCTTGTCAAAAAGGGCATCATAAAGTTTATCTAATTGATCAACATAACGCTCCGGGTGAGGCACCAATTTCAAAATCTCATCCTGAATCAAATATCCTTTGGTCTTGCTCCGCCGCAGTAATTTTTTGGTTATTTTGACGAAATCCAATTTCGAAGCCATCCTAAAAGGAATTATAGCATTAAGGTTAAGCTGTTTCTAGCTCTGTTAATCGCTGGCTTAACCGAATAAATTCTTTTTCCGCCCTCTTAAGTTGCCGTCCTCTTTTCTCTTTTTCCTTTTGGGCAATCTTTCCCGCCAGCTCGGTTAGCCGGCGGCGAAGCTCCATTGTTTCTAAACTTTTTATACTTCTTTCTAATTCACCATCAATGTCTTTTATAGAAGTTTTTTCCAAAAAAAGGTAAACGTCTGCAAATCCCGTCTTTAGCTCTTCGGGTAAAAAAGCAAGAAATTTATTCACATTCAATGTTTTTTTTCTGTTCAGAAACTTCTTGCCCAATTTGACGACCCTTTTAAACGGGGGAGTAATAATCCAATTATGCCAGGAAGCGTCGCTTAAATATTTCCATTGGTGATGAGTAAAAATCAAAGCCAAAAGATATTTTTCTAATAAATAACGCCTTCCCTGTTCCTTTTCCGGCAAACTGTCTTGAAAACTCGGCAATTTCATTGATTTATTTTTTAATTTTTCCAATTCGATTAAAACCGCCTCTAAATTAGCGCCGAGATCGCTGGCCAGTTTCTGAAGATAATGATTTTTTACCACCTCATTATCAATCTTGGCTAAAAATGGCAAAACCTCAACAAGAATCTTTTTCTTTCCCAAAGCGGTGGTGGCCGAGTATTTTTTTAAGGAGTTATCAATAATAAAGTCCCAAACCAAAACAGCCCGATCCAGGGTTTTTTTCAACAAGATCGCATCCTTTTGGGCCAATTCGTCTGGATCTTTAAAACCAACCGGCAAAGAGGCAATTTTAATATCCAAACCAATTGAATCGGCCACTTGAATACTTCTCTTGGCAGCTTCATTGCCGGCAAAATCGGCATCCAAAGTCAAAATGGCTTTTTCGGCAAAACGGCGAATTAATTTCGCCTGCTCTTCAGTAAAAGCAGTCCCTTTAATGGCAACTACATTTTTCACCCCGGCCTGATAAGAAGAAATCAAATCAAATTCCCCTTCAACTACAACGGCTTCGTTCTTCTTTCGAATATCCTGTTTTGTCAACCAAAATCCATAGAGAGTTTGTCTTTTATGATAAATAATCGTCTCGGGAGTGTTAATATACTTCGCTGCCTCGACCGGAGAAATGCCCGGAATTGTTCTTCCTGAAAAACCAATAATATTGCCCCGATGATTATAAAGTGGAAAAACTAATCGACTTCTAAAACGATCCCAATATTGACCTCTGCGGGTAGGGACAATCAACCCTGTCTGAAGAATCTCAGCAACAGAATAGCCCTTCTTAAGTAAAAATTTAGCCACCGACTCCGGTTCAAGGGGTGAAAAGCCCAATCTAAACTGCTCAATTATTTCTTTCTTAATGCCTCTTTTAACAAGATAATTCAAGGCCCTTTTGCCAATTTCGTGTTTAATCAAGAGAAAGTGATAAAACTCTGCCGTCAAGTGGTTAATTTCATAAAGCCGCTTTTTGATTTGTTCGTCTTTGCCTAATCGCCGCCGAACTAACTTTATTCCCGCCCTCTTGGCTAAAAACTCAACCGCTTCCCAAAAATCCATCCTTTCGTAAAGTTGAAGAAACTTGATGGCGTCACCGCTGGCGCCACAGCCAAAACACTTAAAAATCTGCAGTTCCGGTGAAACCATAAAAGAAGGCGTTTTTTCGTTATGAAAGGGGCAAAGACATCTGAAATTCCGACCCGCTTTTTTTAAAGGTAAATATTCGGAAAGCAAACTAACAATATCTGTCTTGGCTTTAATCTCCTCAATCTGATCCATAACTTATTATAACGCAGAATCAGTTTTTTTAAGTTCTAAAATCTTTCCAACCCGAACCAAATGTTTTTTTGGGATACTTTTTGAAAATTATGAAATAAAGAGCCCCCAATCCTTCATACAAGAAATAGTCGTTTGCCAACCCTTTAAATCCACTTTTCTGCCGGGAATATACCCTGCGGGGTGAAAACCATACCCACCAATCCTTATCAAAAGCGACTTTGCCATATTTAGCCATTTTGTAAGCAATGGCAATTTGATCTCCAATGCAAGGATCAGCTCCTAGGTCAAAACCGCCTGATTTGTCAAAACTATCTTTTCTGAAAGCCGAACAAGGTCCGCTCAATTTCTTTATATTNCCAAAAATTTTGTATTGCCAGTAATTTAAAAAAATGNTCAACCGAGAAATTGTGTTCAGCCAAAAATTGTTATCATCNAGAAAATAAAAACCGCCCAAAGCAACCATTTTTTTATTTTTTTNGAAGTTTTTCCAAGCCCTTTCGATCCAATCTATGGGGACAAAGGCATCCGCGTCCGTCCTAAGCACTATCTTGCCTTGAGCGGCCTCAAACCCTTTTTGACGAGCAAATAAAAGGCCTTTTCTGGGCTCTTCCATTACTTTGTCCGCATATTTCCTAGCTAATTTCTCGGTTCCGTCTGTCGAGGCATTATTAACCACTATTATTTCATAATATTTTCGGGGAAAGCTTTGTTTTACTAAGGATAACAAACAGCGCTCTATAAGCTTTTCTTCATTATAAGCGGGGATTACAACGGAAACTTTAATCATTAAAAAATCTCGGCGGCCGCTCCCAAAACAAAAATTAAACCCACTGTCCAAGCGAACCATTTAAATTTTGGCTTTAGCTTGGCAAATATTAAGCAGATTAAAACACCCGAAATTACCAGCCCGGTAGCACTAATAAAAGAAATAATACCAACAAAATTTCCCATTGGGAGAAAAATGCCGATACCGGCAGGAAGAATTGCTAAAAACCGCGCCCACTTTTGCTTTAATTTCAAATCACGAAAATAAATCTCTTTAACCACATTGGCCAATGATAAAAATGAAGTAAACAAGGCCAATAGACCCATTGCTGCTCCCCAACGAATCAAAGCCGGTGAAAAAGAAACCAAGCCCGAAAAAGCATCGACAGTAGTAACCGCTCCGGTGACACCCCAAACACTGAAACCAAAAACAAGATAAAGCAGGATGGATAACAAACCACCAGCCAACACCACTGGTCGGAGTAAATACTTCTGGCGACGCAAAACTTCCTCAATTTCGGGGATAACAGAAAAACTAGTTAAAGAAAAAAGCGCTGCTCCCCAAAAAAACAAAGGAGTCTTGGTAATTAAAATATAGTTTTCGGGACGAATAAATCGGACCAAGCTTGTTGGAATAACAATCATCAACAACACCAAAACAGCAGTTAACCAAGTATTAATTTTTGCCAAGCTTTTAAACCCCCGCCAAAATAACCAAAAACCCAATAAACAAAACCAAAAACGATAAAAATTACCGGCTAGTTGGCCCAGCGACAGGGCCAGAAACTCGCCCCCTAAAATAACATAGGCCAACAAGGCGCCATTAAGAGCTAACAGCATTGCCCATATGGACAAATTCGCCGCTTTTTTCCCCAGATATTTTTTAACATAACCAGGTAATTGATGGTCGCCATCAGTTCTAAGAATAATTAATGAGTAAAAAAGATTAAGAACGATCATTATTGTTCCCAAAATAATGATGCCCAACAAGCTGGGCAACCATCCTGACCGTGAAAAAACATAGGGTAAGGCAAAAACTCCGGCACCGAGCGTCGTTCCGATTAAAAGAAAAACAGCATGAAAAAAGAGATTCATTCTCAAAGCTTAACAGGCCGGCCAATCAATCTCAATATTTCTGTAAAACTATCTTCTGGCGCTGATTTTACTCGATGTTTGTAGCCACACCTAGTACACTGATAATAAATGATATAGTTTTTATTTTTAACAGCTACTCCCACTGGCTTCATCAACCCCCCACAGTTGGCTTTTCTATCCCCAGGGAAAAGATCAACGTGTTTCGACCACAAACACTGAGGACAATGATCGGTGTAACCAGTGCCTTTTACCGAGGCGCCACATCGTTCACAAACAAAATTCTCTATTTTTTTCTGAAAGGTCTTCTTGCTTAACATTATTTCTCATCTTTATCTTGGCTATATTTTATTTGATTTTGTATTAAAAATCACGTGCTAACCAAAAAATAAAACTATTCTCTTAGATAATTTTTCAGCACCTTCTTTATGCTTCTAAATCCCCATCCTGATTTAAGATACTTTTCTCTGTTCTTAGCATCTTTTTTGTTTAAAAAAGCTTCATAAAGGATAAGTTTATATGGTCGAAAAGGTCTTGTTGCCCGATTCTTTCCTTCATTGTGCGACTTGAACCTTCTTTTCCAATTAGTCGTGTAACCAATGTACAAGCTCCCGTTTTTTAGACTTTGAAGAATATAAACGTAGTAAAACATATTTTGATAAGGCGAGACGTACAAAATCTTTCCAGATTTTTATCACGAAACCACGTGGTCATGTGGCACGTGACTTATCGTGGCGTCCCAGCCACGTTTAAATTTGTGAAACAAAATTATTACTTATAGGCGAAACGTAATAATTCACTTTGTGAATTAAACGTTTCAGCAACGTAGAAATCTTCGATTTTGTACGTTGCGGAGGAGGCGGGATTCGAACCCGCGGGTCCAAAAAAAGGACATGGATTAGCAATCCATTGCGATTGGCCTCTACGCGACTCCTCCAATGTTATTTGACTTGAAATCAGTATTATTCTATCATTTTGTTAATGGCCAAGGCAAAAAAAAAGCTGCCCCTGGAGGTGCTTCCAGTTAAAGAAGACAAAATTCTTTTTGAATGGGAAGCATTAGAACGACCCTACCAAAAAAAAGATCGGGAATTTTGGACAACAGTCTTGTCAATTTTAGGGTTGGTTTGTCTGATTTTATTTTTTGCCAAAGAATGGTTTTTAATTACTGCTTTAGCGGCTCTGGTTTTTCTTTATTATGTTTTAACTACCGTGCCCCCTCAAAAGGCAAAGTACAAAATTACCACAAAAGGTGTTTATGTTGCTTCTAGCCAGAGGGTTGACTGGGACTTTTTGCGCCGGTTTTGGCTTGATGAAAAATGGGGGCACTCTGTTTTGCATATTGAAACATGGTTCAAGTTTCCCCGAGTGCTTAGCTTTGTAATTTTAAAAAAAGACGCGGAAAAAATGATAGGAATTCTTAAAAAATATATTCCTCAAGAGAAAAGTTCGCCTAATTCTCTTGATAAATTTTCTTCTTGGCTGGCTAAAAAAGTTCCTCTGGAAACGAAGTGAGCCCCTCGCTTTTTCTGTAAATGATAAAATAGAGAGTGGTCCTCGTAGCTTAATGGATAGAGCGCCCGCCTCCGGAGCGGGAGATTGGGGGTTCAAGTCCCTCCGGGGACACGGAGGGTTGGCAGAGCGGTCAAATGCGATCGCCTCGAAAGCGATAGGGTTTTTCCCTGCACAGGTTCGAATCCTGTACCCTCCGCAACGTACGAAATCGAAGATTTCTACGTTGCTGAAACGTTTAATTCACAAAGTGAATTATTACGTTTCGCCTTGTCAAAACTAGTTTAACGCAATAAGTAAAAATATTTATGCTTTATGGTTGGGAGCATTGCCAAATGAAATTTTGGGTCAAGCAAGAGTAATTTTATAACTTCTACGGCAGGTCTCGAGAACGAGGCAAAGCAGATCTATATTCAATTAAATATTCCCCTCCCAGACCAATTAATTCTCTAATGTCGGGTATCATTACAGTTCCAGGAGCAACGGGTTGATCATGAATTGGCCACCTTTCAAACTGGTTTTTAATAAGAAAGCGGTGTTCAACTCCAATCATGCTGGCTGGATTTATATCCGACCGGGGGCTATCACCAACGACAGCACATCTCTCGGGACGGGTGTGAAAATATTCAATTGCCTGTCTCCAGGATTCTTCTGTCTTGTGCCCATTTTCATCAACTACATAAACATCGTCCCAATCTAAAAATCTGGATAATTGAAGCCATTCGTACTTTTGCCGAGTCCAGTGGCGATTAGCGTGAGTTACCACGCCAAACGAAATACCACTTCGTTTAATAAAGCCCAGCCCTTCTTCTGCTCCGTCTAGAAAACGCGGGGGCGTTTGATAGATTTGCATCAAAATTTCCGTTGCTCTGTTTTTTACACTAGTTAGCAAAACGTTTTCCCTTGCTATTTCCGCCATAACATACTTCCATCTGATTGGGTTAACACTATGTGTTTTAAACATAGCATCATTAACCTCCTGCATTCTCTCTTCCCATTCATCGCGGGTTAAGGCGGGAACGTTTAAAGCTAGATAATCACAACAATTCGACATAAATCTCCTAAATATTTCTATAGTGGCCCAAACAGTATCGTCTCCGTCGAATAAAAAATGTTCAATGCCATTCCTTCTACACCACTTAGAAAAAAGCAGTTCATTTTCTATTGCGCTTAAGCTCCGTCTTTCCACTTGCATAAAGGGATTATAAACCGTTAGGCCTCTTTTTGCCTACTTGTTTTCTGAACGAGCGAAACTTATACGGTAAAAAGAAAGCAACCGAACCCAAGAGCGATTGCCGATATCTTCTGTTAAAATAGGCCTAGTGGTCAAAAAACGTTGGAATAAAATCAGAAAGTTTTTGTCCTGGCTAAATGCCTGGGGTAAAAAATACCGAAAAATTATTCTATTGACGGGGATTATTTTTTGTTTAATTCTTTTTATCTCTCTTCTCCGCTCTTTGCCCTCACCGAGACAATTAACCACCAAACCACTGCCAGCTTCAACCCAAATTTACGACCGCAACGGCAAACTTCTTTATGAATTTTATAGCGATCAAAACCGAATTCCGGTTAAATTAAATGAATTACCTCAACATTTAATCG
>JGI24025J20009_10003913_pt1 | contig 9977 bp, 8 predicted proteins | sample Cruoilmetagenom3_FD_20009 | JGI IMG/M metagenome (IMG submission 20009) | reverse complement strand
ATTGTACCTCCACCTGAACTGAAAACAGTTCTGGCGAGTACGGTCATTGAATTAGGAAGCCACCTCCAAAATCATTAAGGGTTTTGGTGGTAGTAGTTCACACACATCGCCAGAAAAAAATCACACACTCTAATCCATAAAATGGGGGTACTGAGATAATAAAAAAACAAGAGCAGCAAGCCAACATCATCTGTATACATGAGTAATCACCAATCATAATCGGGTAGGGAAGGCCCAAAAAAAAAAGGGGGATAGAAAGGAATTATGAAATGCAACACAAACATAAAATCTAGAGCGGTATATCCCCCCCCCGTATTCATGCTTCCCCTAACATCCTTCTTGCCTCTTCCGATCCTGCCCTCCCGTATAAAGGAGGATTTGCATCCATATCCTGTTTGTAGGGTAGGTGACCCGTTGGATTACTGCCTTTATCCTTTATCTTTTCAGGGCGCAAAATATGCCTAGAGTGATGAACACCCGTGGAGAGATGACTATTTTTTTTTTATCCTTCACCCTGCCAAATACTTGCCTCAGTGGTGTAGATGAAGAGACCCCTGCCCCGTTCAATGGTGAAGTTGTCATGGGGTGTATGTACCACATGGGTGATAAAATTCTTACTGATCCCATCAAACATGATCACCACGGTACAATTCGTAATGTTCTCCCCCAGGGACTCCGCCGTGGTCGGATAATCATGGTACCACCCGATAAGATTCCACTCTGTATCAATGGGTACGGACACATCCGCCAGGGGATAACCGGACACCGTCAAATTACTGTCACTAGTAACATAGATGAAGTATCCCACTCCATCCAGGATAGGGAAATTGTCATGGGGTGTATTTACCACATGGGTGACAAAGGTATCTGTACTGGTATTATACATGATCACCACCGTGCAATCAGTAATATTATTCCCCAAGTCTTCAGCCGTCCAGTCATGTGCCAGGGGGATGGTAACCAAGTTCCATCCCAGGGTAAAATTAAAGGACTGGAAGAAGTTTGCCACCATAAACCAATATACTAGGGACACATCCGTGTTTCCCTCGTCATCACGGGCAAAGATATAAAAGGAATAATTTCCTGCCTGGGAATAGCTAACATTATAGTAATAATCAATGGTCCCCGATATAGAGGTCATAGTTTGATTAATCGTGGTATTGTCCGGATAGATGATAACGGCATTGACGGTATCGATACCCTCGGGTGCGATAACATCACAGCTGATGTTGACCCAGTCCCCAATATTTTGGGTGAGAGGGGTTGCCTCCACATTGCTTATCTGGGGGTCACCAGTTATTTCTGATACAGTGACAGATAGGTAGTCATGGAAGGTCGGATCACCGTACCGGTCGGCATACACCAGGAGTGTCATGTGGCCAGTTTGATTGATATAGTGGGTAAAATTTGATCCTATGTGATAGTCGAGATAGCCGTCAATGTTTCCTGCCCAACTGTCAAGGTAATGATTTTGTCCCAGTTGACCCTGTCCATCACTCCATTGTCCTGCCACATAGTCCCAAATATAAAGCTCCACCTGGGTACACGAACCTGCATATCCTTCCCACAGGATTCCTATGTCATCAATGATACTGGGATCTTCAGCGATGGTAAACTCGAAAACATGGGTTGACTCAGAGCCAGTCGAAGGGGTGGGAGAAATGTACCTATTGTTATCCGAGGACGCTATTTTGGTATACGCCCCAGAGACAAGCGATTCAATATCGGTGGTTACCGGCAACCGGGTTTCATCAATAAGATACCAAGCAGATGTTTGATATCCCCACCCAAACTTATCTGTCCCCGCCCCCAAAGAAAAATCATATACTGTCTGTTGCGCGGGAGCAATGGTAAAGACCGCGTCACTTACATCCTCTGCTGTATCTGTATCCTGGGAATGCGCCACGGCCTTGATGAGTACATGGTTTGCGGTAACTGCGGGAACAGCCCAATCATAAAAACCAGTATCCGCAGTGGTGGCAATAAACTCATAGGTCTCCCCTCCATCGATGGAATAATAGAGATCTATCTGGGCGATATTGACATTATCGGTATCACTAGCAACCCAGGAAATGGTTTCGGTGGTACCCGGAACCAAAAGCTCTCCTCCATTGGGATGCATCACATGAATGGTGGGAAGGGGATCAACATAACGTGGCACTTGCACCACAATACAGTGGACAGCGCCAGCTGCCCAAATAATGGGGTAACTATCAATCTGGACAATTTCCACATCTGGCCCGACTGCTGCCTGGAATGTAGCAAGAGCAGTCGCATCTTCATCTGCATAGGGGGTATATGTTTCACCAAACGTGGAGATAAATATACGGTTATTGACCCGGAAACAGTTGGTATAGGTCCAATGGGTAGAATAGCCAGTACCAGGATGGGGAGCATTCCATGCGGGCGTACGGTACACAGTAAAGCTTAAATTTTGTTCCATAAAATCAGCAGCGTCATTGGTGATTTGGATGGCCGTGGGGTTGGATCCGGGCTGGAACTCGGAGATAATGACGGTGTCATTGTCAACCAGATAAAACCACATATCAATGTGGCCTGTGCCATCAACACTTGGGGGTAATTGAGGCATAACATGCAAGGTATCTATCCCTTGATAGGTGTGATATAGTTCCTGGATGAAACTGGTATTAAATCCTTCTGAGCCGGGATTATCGTTTAAGGTCAGGCTGGTGATATATCCGGTGCGGTTGGGACCGGGCTGAAAATTACCCCCCGAGTAATATAGTCCCATATCATAGGTGGGCATGATAAAGTACCCATCCCCGAGAAGAGTGGGATTAAAATTATCCAGTGGACGCGAGGGATAATAATGGCTATCCACAATACCCAGGGCGCTGTCCTGGGTTATGAAATGGGGGCCATAATCGCGTATCCAGATTGTTTCACCGGGTTGAATAGTGAACTTTACCTTGCTCATATTTGCCCCCCCGGCAGTAAACAGGTTTGTGGCCGAGTTTTGCTGGGTAGTGCTGGTTACAACCACATAGGCTATTTCATCATATCCATCATCTTGGGTGAGTGCCACCACGAGATCCCGTACTACGGTATCCCATACCCCGGAGCTGTACCAGAAAAGTACTCCATGGGTGGGACTATATTCTGTGGGTGATTCGATGAACCCTGAGAGGGGGCTGTCCCGGGATGTGGATAAATTAAGAGTACATGGATGAAGTAATTGTTTTTCATTATAGGGGGTGCCTCCCTCTCGCCATCGTGGCAATGGTTCAATGGAGGGGTTATCAAAGCTGTCATCACCATCAGCACCTATTTTTTTTCCCGTTTCATATATGGAAGAGCCAAAGGTTGCCTCTGTGATGTTTTCATTGGTGACAGTGTTTTCGTCTCCATATGATATAGGTAATGCCAATAGCCCAAAAAACATTCCTGTAATTAAAACCGTCATTATTTTTTTAATCATTCTTAGCACCTCGCTATTTCCTTATGCTGTCATGAAATTTAAATGTTGTTGACCTCTATGTTTAGGGCACTATTTTTTTTGCAGTGATCGCCCAGATGACTCCATTATAGATGTGCTTAAAGAGATCATTTTTCCATACCTTTAAATGGGAATAAAACTCTATCACTCCTGCGGGCCCGTAGCCTAGCCTGGATAAGGCGACAGCCTTCGGAGCTGTAGAGCAGGGGTTCAAAAGTCTGTCAACACCCCCCACATGTAAGGGGGGCTTGGGTTTCTGAAAATCCCCTCGGGCCCGTCTATACTTTTTCTTATTTAGGGAAAAAAAAAGAAATTTTTTTGTAGGGATGCAAAAAGAGAGAAAAAGAAGGAGAAAAAGAAACCCTCCCCCTAAATAAAAATAGTGATGGGCCCGGCAGGATTTGAACCTGCGACCATCTGGTTATGAGCCAGACGCTCCACCAGACTAAGCTACGGGCCCCCCCCTGCCCAACGTAGGATAAGTGATATCGTACCTAATAATGTTATTACAATATATAAAAAATTGGGTAATCAACACCAGGAGAAAAAACATCCCGAAAAGGAAAATTCAGTAGGATAAAAAAAAAATAATGAACGGACATAGTTTCCAACACAAAAAAAAAGGATAGTGGAAAGATAACAAAATTTTGATATAGGGTAACGCCATATATCCTATGGATTTGGGGTGCCACAGTGCTCAAGGCAACACAGGAGATAGCAAACCATATACAGGATAACGACGAAATCCATATCGTTACCCATATTGATGCCGATGGAATAACAGCAGGGGCGATCGCCAAAAGCACCCTGGAAAGAGCCGGGCTTGAACACAGTATCGAATTTGTCAAAAAAATTGATGACCTTCTCCTTGAAAAATTACGCAACCAAAATAAAACAACCTGGTTTACAGATATGGGGAGCGGGATGATATCAAAACTCACAGGATTGGACTATATCATCACCGACCACCATCTCCCTCAAAGGATAATCCCCCACCAATCCTCTCCCCAGGGCCCCTATCATCTCAATCCTCATCTGTATGGGATTGATGGCACCCGGGAGATATCAGGCGCCGGGGTGACATATCTTGTGGCCCGGGCGCTTGACCAGAAAAATCGTGATCTTGCATATTTGGCTATTGTGGGAGCCATGGGTGATGTCCAAGATTCCCGGGTGGGTCATCTTGAGGGTTTCAATCGGGATATTCTCCAGGATGGAAAAACCATGGGGTTTGTGGAGTGGCATCAAGATATTCGCTATTTTGGCCGCTGTACCCGTCCGGTTTGTCATCTTCTCCAGTTTGCGGATGATCCTGTTCTCCCGTATCTTTCCGGGAACAGATCGGCGTGTGTCTCTTTTCTGACCATGCTTGGTATTCCCCTCAAGGAGCAGGGAAAATGGCGACGATGGATTGATCTTACCGGGGGGGAAAAAAGAGTCATTGTGTCCCGTCTTATCCAAATGTTGGTAAGCAAGGGATTTGGTTATTATCAGGCCTGTAGAATTATTGGGGAAGTCTATGTTCTTATCCGGGAAGAGCAGGGAACCCCGTTGCGGGATGCCAAGGAATACGCAACGCTTCTTAATTCCACGGGACGATATGAGAAAGCAGGGGTGGGTCTTCATATTTGCCTAGGTGACCGGGAAAAATATCTCCAGCAGGCCCAGGCTCTCCTGCATTCCCACCGTCGTCATTTGGCACAGGGGTTACATTTGATGGAGAAGGAAATCATTGAACAGGACTATATCCAGTTTTTCCATGGGGGCTCTAAGATCAAGGAAACCATTGTGGGAATCATCACCGGGATGATTGTGCGTTCGGAGCGGGTTCGCAAAGATCTTCCCTTGATTGGTTTAGTGGATACGGATAATGGTGAGATAAAGGTGTCAGCCCGGGCGTCACGTCATCTCCTTACCCAGGGAGTGAATCTGTCCCAGGCCTTGGGGAAGGCAGCCAGTGCCCTGGGGGGACAGGGCGGGGGACATGATATTGCCGCGGGGGCCACCATACCCCGGGGGACAGAACAGGAATTTTTGGGTTTGGCTGAACAGGAAATCAAAAATCAGTTGACTTCATAGATCGACACCACCTTGACTTTGAAATAGAGGGTCTGACCCGCCAGTTCATGGGTACTGTATCCCTTGTCACTGAGGTCATCCTCAAGATAATAACGGGGGATTCCCTCGAAGAGACGGGAGAGTTCCAGGGTCCGGTTAAAGGTCTCCTTTCGGGGCATTTCTTCATAGGTGATATTTCCCCCGTAGATAATGGAGATATTAAGCATATCCTGGGTGACATTTTCCACGGTGATGGTGGCTCCATAAAATTCGGTTGAGGCTCCTTCCTCTGGTGTGGTGGTGATGGTAATGGTGTCCTCATCATAGGAGGCCACCGATGTGTTTTCAAAGATGTCAATGGGGAAATAGGTAAGATCAGTCAGTTGAGTGGGGGTGGTTTGTACCACCGCCGTGGTGTCATTAAGCTGGATGACTTCTGTTGCGTTTTCCCAGAGCCAATGGGGGGTCTCAATGGGGGATACACCCCAGTATTGCGGCATGGTAAAGATTTCTCCAATGGCGGGCACCCAGATCAGGGTGGCAACATCATCGGAGAGATTGACGATTTTAAGGGGTAACTCTGTCCCGGTAAGGCTTGCTGTCCGAAAGGAGATATTGGTACTTACGGGAAGGCCGTATCCTTCACTTGGGAGGATGGGACCGATAATTTTTGTGTCCCCCTCCTCCATATCCAGTAATCCTTTCCAGAAACCCTCCACCACACTATAGTCCTGTTGAGTCCATCCTTCAGGATATGTGGTGGGTGAGCCGTCTCCAATATATGCCTTCAGGGGCTCCAGGGTATAATTCTGCGGTTCATCCAGGGACATATCAGGGGTCACATTTAGGGCATCCTGGATCGAGGAGTCAAACACGGTCTCATTGGACAGATAACCGATATAGTAGAGCTCCACGAAATCACCCCGGGATACCACGGGGTCTTGTAGATTCTCCCAGACTCGAAACAGATACAGGCCACTGGAGATCCCCGCCATGGACACCAAGAGTACAAGGGCAAGCGCAACTGATTTTTCCAGCTTCATGATTTGTATCCTCACAACTGGTGTAGAGTATTATTCCCCCCTACTTAAATTTTAGTATACCCCCTTGGTTACTCCTCATGCCCTCCCCCTCCCCCATATAGCCCTCCAATGCACAGGGAAGAATTTCATTCCCCCGGCAACCCGCTGACAAAATCTTTTTTGGTCATTCCCTAGAGATTAATAATAAAAATTAGAGCTCAATATTTTCCCTTTTGATGAGACGGGGACTCCCTCTAGTTTCAACAATATCTGTTTGAGTTTAGCCCCCAGGGAGAATCCAGGAAATTCGCCCCCAAAACCCCCGATATCACCCGAGGACCTAATCGTGCGGTGACAGGGGATAACAATGGGGAAGGGATTATGTGACAGGGCTGTTCCCACCGCCCGTGCACCTCCAGGGATTTTTAGGTGGCCTGCAATACGGCCATAGGTGGTTATCCAGCCTCGGGGTACCTGATACTCGGCAAGCAGAACCTGTTTCTGAAACTTGGAACAGTGATCAAAATCAAGAGACTGTAAATGAAAAGAGCAGGGGGTACCTTTGAAGTAATAAATGATTTTTTTCCCCAGGGTGTCAATATCAGAACAGGAACAGGGTTTGCTTGGTGGATATAGGTGATGGATGAGAGCCTTTAATCGTGAGTGATCCCCCGGTAAAAAAATCCGGGTGACACGCACACCCGACTGTGGCTGCTGCCAAATGATACCAAAGATGCCGAAATCAGATGGAAAGAGAGTATAATAAAGATCTGTGGTGCTCATGATCCCCAAATACCATATCACCAGTAGCATTTTAACTTTCTGGCACAGTCATCCAGGGGGCACCCTATCGATTACACAAAAAAATAAAGGAATGTGGGTGAACAGACAGAATAAAGATGGAGCCGGTAACCCAGTTTAGGGGATAAAAAGGTGTGAAGCCACCAATAGGGATTATAGAGATGGTATCCCTCAAGTTTTGAATGTTTGCTGGTGTCCCCTGCAGTAAATTTTTTAATACGATGGCATCTATCATGGAGAAAAAATGACCACTTATGTAATTATTGGGAATGGTGTGGCGGGAACAACAGCAGCATATCAGATCCGAAAAAAGGATGACACAGGAGAGATTACCATCCTCACACAAGAACCCTATCCCTTTTATAGCAGAATCAGAGTCATTGATTTTTTGTCCGGTGACGCCTCCCTACAAGATCTTCTACTAAAAAAAGAAGAGTGGTACAGGAACCACCGGATTGATCTTAGGCTAAAAACCACTGTGACACGGATTGAGGCAAAATCTAAACGGGTACTCACCCAGGAGGGTGAAACCCTTGAGTATGACAAATTGTTGCTCGCCATGGGAGGCACCCCCTTTGTCCCTCCCATCACAGGTGTCAAAAAAAGGGGTGTCTTTACCCTGCGGACCATCCAGGATGCCCGTGCCCTCACAAGATATAGTAAAAAAGAGGGAAACCACGTGATTGTGATTGGCGGCGGCGTCTTGGGCCTGGAGGCAGGCAATGCATTACGGAAACGAGGATGCAAAATAACCGTTATTGAATCCTTCCCTCGTTTACTCCCCCGCCAGATGGACACCGATGGAGCAGACCTGCTTCAGGCACAACTGGAGGATAAAGGATTCACTTTTTATCTAGGAGCAAAAACACACAAGATCACAGGAAAAAACCAGGTGGACGGCATCATCCTTGATGATCACACCCACCTCACAGGGAACATGATCCTTCTCTCCACGGGAATACGCCCCATCGTCACCCTGGCACAAGATCTTGGCCTTGACCTTGATCGCGGTGTAATAGTAAACGACCATTTGCAAACATCTCTTCCCGATATCTATGCCGCCGGTGATCTCATCCAACATAGAAACAAAATGTATGGCATCTGGCCCGCGGCAGAAAAACAAGGAGAGATGGCAGGATTAAACATGGCCGGGGAAAAGAGAATCTATCCGGGTACCACCCGGTCCAATATCCTCAAGGTGACCGGGATCGACCTTTTCTCCACCGGGGACATTGATCCCGAAGGACAACGAATATCCATGGTACAAAAAGACAAAGACCATTTCATCTATAAAAAAATTGTCCTGGAAAACAACATCATCATTGGCGCCATTCTTTATGGGGATACCCGGGGTCGAAACAAGATCATGGATGCCATACAGGAAAAAAAAGAGAGGGGTGACCATCTTCAGGAACTCCGCAACTTTCAATTTGAAAACATTTAATTCTTTCCCCCAACGGTGGGGCAAGAACTCCCCTTTTTCTTTTTATTTTATGTGATCAGGATGGGGAAAAACAGGAATCCACTGTTTCCAGAGAACGGGCGAACAGTTCCGTGCCATATTCCAGATCGGTGAGGGAAAGAACCTCTACTCCCGAGTGAAGATACCGGGTGGGAACGGAGATGACACCCGAGGGGATCCCTGCCTTTGTCAGATGGATTACTGCTGCATCTGTTGTCCCTCCCTTGGACACCTCGAGTTGATAGGGAATGTTATGTTTATCCGCTGTGGACCGAAGCCAGGATAACACCTGGCGGGGAGCAATAATGCCCCTGCCCGAGGCATCCGCTATCGTAATGGCAGGGCCCTTCCCCAGATCAAGTGATGAGTCTATCTTTTTTCCCCCAGGATGGTCGCTTGCCACGGTTACTTCACCAACCAGGGCCACATCCGGGTCTAGATGGTACGCTGATGTTTTCGCTCCCTTTAAGCCCACCTCTTCCTGGACGGTGCCCACAAGAAAAATGGTTGCCTGTGACCGGGTATTTTTGAGGGCTTCAATGAGCATGGTGATACCTGCCCGGTCATCCAATGCCTTCCCGGTGACCTTGCCATCAAGGAGTGGCTGAAGACATCGATCCAGAGTCACCGGTGTCCCAATGGAAATTCCCTTCTTTTTTACCATTGCATCATCAGGGGCCCCGATGTCAATAAAGAGGTCTTCAAGTTTAATTTCTTTCTTTTTTTCCTCCGATTTCAGTAAATGCGGGGGCTTGGATCCGATCACGCCGTACAGGGGCCCGTTATCGGTGTGCAGGATTACCCGGTTGTCCAAGAGGATTTGTTCATGCCATCCCCCCAGGGTGACAAAACGCAAAAATCCCCCGGATTCAATGGATTGGATCATGAGACCTATTTCATCCATGTGGGCAGCCAGCATAAGTGCGGTTTCCCCCCCGTTTTTCACCGCGACCAGGTTTCCCAGTGCATCGATATGGATATCATCAACCACTGTTTCCAGTTCCCTGGTGATACAGGATCTAATGTCATCCTCATAACCGGAGATTCCATGGGCATTGGATAATTTTTCCAGTGTCTGGTACAACTTTTTTCGTCGTTGCGGAGTCATGCTGAAGGAGGCAAGCCTATTCTTCTATATAAAGTCATTCGATACAAGGTAAAAAAAAAAAAAAAAGGG
>JGI24025J20009_10003912_pt1 | contig 9977 bp, 7 predicted proteins | sample Cruoilmetagenom3_FD_20009 | JGI IMG/M metagenome (IMG submission 20009) | reverse complement strand
TACCTATCAGCCTATCATTATTGACAGAGTACTTAGGAGGTTTCAGAGCGTGGAACGCAGTCTGATCATCATCAAACCTGACGCTGTGCAACGGGGCTTGATCGGCCCGATCATCACTCGTTTGGAATGGCGGGGGCTGAAGATCGTGGGCATGAAGTTCATACATATTGACGAACCGCTGGCCCGCCGCCACTACGCCGTACACGAAGGGAAGCCCTTTTTCCCTGGGCTGATCCGCTACATCACCTCTGCTCCCGTGATCGTTTTGGTAGTAGAGGGACGCAAGGCCATCGAGATCGTGCGGCGGACGCTCGGTGCAACCAGGCCTGCCGAGGCAGCGCCGGGCACCATTCGCGCCGATTTCAGCCTGGAGGTCGGGCGCAACTTGGTCCACGGCTCCGATGGCCCAGAGACGGCGGCCTTCGAGATAGCCCTGTTCTTCGACGACGACGAGCTTGTCTCCTGGGGACGGGACACGGACCGCTGGATCTTCGAGTAGGCGACCGAGCTGCGAGTGGATCGTCTGCTCACCATATTGCTATGCGCAAAGAACCCCGCGTCAAACAGCGACGCGGGGTTCTCTATGGCTGTGTCCTCTTATCAACAGAGGGTGAAGCTCATCGCGGGATCACTGCCCTATCACCGATGCCCAACACCCAATATCTAATACCCAGTACCCAATACCTAATGTACCCGATCACTGAATCTTCACCACCAAGGCCGTGTGCTGCCACAGTTCCTCCAGTTGGTAGTACGCTCGTCGGGCAGGGGCGAAGATGTGCACAATGATGTCGCCGTAGTCAATCAGGAGCCAGCCGCCGCCCGCAGTCCCTTCAACGTGCAGCGGACGTACGCCCTCCTGTTTGATCTCCTCTGTGAGCGTGTTGAGGATGGCCCTCATCTGTCGCTCCGTCGTGGCGGAGCAGATCACGAAGTAGTCGGCGAGGATGGACACCTGGCGCAGGTCGAGCAGGACGATGTCCTCAGCCTGCTTCTCCTCTACCAGGTTAACCATCTTGTGGGCCAGTTCTGTTGAGTTCAGCCCTTCACCTCCCCGGGGAATCTATGCTACCAATGCTATTCTAGCACATTTGGACGGTCAGCACAAACAGAAGCTTCATCGTGGTTACTCAGGCTGGCTCAGGTGCAACGCACTTCGGTTGTGGAATCAAGCTGTTCTGAAGCGCGATTCGGTCAAGCAAACGGTTGAGTATGAAGCGGATCAAGTGCGTTGCACCTGATGAAATCCGTGTAGTCTGTGGTTTGGTTCCGGCTTGGCCGGGTTGGGATAATGGAACAATGCCAACTGTTCTTCTAGCCGCTGCACGATGGGGTCGAGGCCGACGCGTGCCCGCCAGCCAGCACGATCCAGGTCCTCCACGTCTGCCAGGCGGCGCAGGTGGCGCTGCTTGACAATCATCCAGCCGTGGGCTGCCAGGCGACGGCGGTACTCGGGGTAGCAGCGCAGCTTGAAGGCCAGCAGCCCGCTGCGTCCGCCGGGCACGACGATGCAGCGGGGAACCTCGGCCAGTGCAGGCGGAGGCGGCTCCAACCACGGCGACAGCGCTGCCGTGTCGCTCAGGGCGAAGCCGTGCGCCGGCGCGCCCCCCTCGTGCCAGATCACCGCACAGGCTGCCCAGCCTTGCCTGTCACCATTCTCCTGGGCAACCTCTTGGCTGACAGATTGCCATCCCGGCCCCAAACGTTCCCTCTCCGATGGCGCCAACCAGACGGTGAAGTCCAGCCGGCGTCCCAACTGCACGAGCAGCCGCACGCTCTGACGGTGTGCCTCTGCTCGCGCTTCGGGCCAATCTTCAGGCCGTAACTGCCAATAGCCGGGGCTCAGCTCCTGGCTGTAGGAAGCGATACATGCCTCCAGCAACGGACGGTCCGGAGTTGAGAGGCCGCGGAAGTGGTGGCAAAGCTCATCGTGCAGGGGTGCCTGCGGCCAGGCGAGCGTGTCTTGCAGCAACTCGACCGTGACCCGCTCCACTCGCTCGCTCAGTGGCGCGGCCGCCGTCGATGGATCAGCCAGCCACCAGCACGAGCGCGGTACCTCCCCCTCCTCAGACTCCCCCGACGGCTGCAATCGCAACAGGCCGTCGGGCACAGGGCCTTCCAGCGGCAGAACGGTCTCCAGTTGGCGCATCAGCCAGGCCAAAGGCTCGAAGGGTGGTCGTCGCGGCGGCATAGCGTGCAGCAGTTCCTCCTTGCTCCAAGGCGTGCAGATGGGCAGATACAGCCAGGCAGCGGTAGCGGGTTCCCCTCGCACCTCCAGCGCCGCCTGTGCGGCCTTTGTTCCTTCTTCTTGCAGTTCCAGAGCCAACTCCTCCGCGGGACGCTTGCTCTCCTCCACAGGGGCAGGCAAACGGTGAACTGGTCGGTGTGGACGGCGGAAGAGCAAACGGCAGGCCATTCGCTCGCCAGAGGCCGTATCTCCCTGGAGCTGGTGGATGCTCTGCTCCAGATCCAGATCAGTGCGGGCGGCAGCCAGCAGCAGCGCGGGCAGCAGTTCTTCCTCCTGGGTGGTGAGCGCCAGCAGCAACCGCCCGCCATCGGCGAGCAGCCCGTGCAGCAGCCGCAGCACACCCGTCATGGCCTCGGTGTACCACTCCCAGTCCAGGCTGGGGCGGCGGACCAGTGACCGCAACGGCAACGTCGCCTCCCTTCCGAAAAGCCAGCCACTCCACAAGAAGGCCAGTGCATGGGCGGTCGGATCGGGGCGTGGTGGGTCGGCGCAGATGAGGGGGAGACGGGGACGGTCCTTGAGTGCTATGCTTAGTTCTCGGGTCGTGCGCTGCAGGGCCAGCGCCGGCCCGGTGCCCGGCGTGGGCGTGGGTTCCAAGAGCGCTGACAGATCGGGGGCCCAGGTGATGGGTGAGGCTTGAGACTGCTTCCGCAGCTTGCGGTAGGCGGCCTCGAACGTCTTCCAGACGTTGCGCTCTACGAGACGGCGTGGGCGATGCAGGGAACGGGGCAGGTCTGCCTGGTCGGGGGCCGTGTGCAGGGAATGACATCGTTGCAGGCAGGCCAGGCAGAGACCCCGTATGATGTCCAGCGACATGTCGTCTCTCGTGAAGAGCGCCTCTGCCTGCAGGATCAGTTCGCCGAGAGCATAGCGGTTGCGTGCCGTATAGAGGTTCAGGAGTCTCTGTACCCTCTCCTGAAACTCTCTTGTGTCCTCCGAGGCCGCTAGCCGCTGGTGCAGCCGCCAATAGATCACCTCCCGTGTCCCCACAGATGCCTGGATGTCCAAGTCCTGGGGAGTGATCGGCGCGGCCCCGGCTTCGCCGCAGTGGGGACAGTCAAAGCCCTTTTCCACCGGTTTCTCTGCTTCCCAGATGATGTAGTCGGCCGGCAATGCCCGCGTGCAGGCAGGACAGTAGACGAGGTAGAGGTCATCCAGATGGCGGGAGAGAGGCTTTCCCGCCCTTGGAGTGTCCGCCAATCGGGAGACAATGGCGTCCAGCACTCGCGGCTCGGGCGGCGAAAGGGTCAAGCGCAGTTGAAGCAGCGGGAGGGGGTTGGAGTTGGTGGCCAGCACGCGCCGACCTGTGGCCTGGCCCACTTGCAGCAGGGCGGTATGCTTGGCGAAGGGATCGAGCAGCAACGCGCCAGGAGAGGTGAACTCCTTCAGGTAAGGGCGCAGCAGTTCCTCTCGCCAAGGTGGGTGATCAGCCAACCAGAGCGGGTCTTCAGGACACCGATCGTCGGAGACAAAGACATCCAACATGACCTACCTGGCCTCAGAACGGCTTGTCCAACCAGCGCCACCGATACTGTCGCGGGAGACTACCCAAACGAGAACTGGTCGAGGAGATGTGATGTCTAGATTCTGAAGCTTGGGATTTCCCGTAGGGCAACCTCTGTGCTATAATGACTTTGGGTCCGATTGCCCGCGACTGGTTGCCTGAGATCAATCTGGGGAGTATCTATCTACATGCGTGTACTCATCACCGGCGGTGCCGGTTTCATTGGCGCTAACTTGGCCAATCGTCTGGTGGCCGACGGCCATCACGTGCGAGTGCTCGATGACCTCAGTGCGGGAGACCGCCAGCGGCTGGGCTCGCGAGTGCTCTTCACCCGCTGCGATGTGAAGGACCGTCCCAAGCTCTGGACGTTGTTGCAGGGAGTGGAATGTGTCTTTCATCTCGCCGCGCGCGTCGCTGTGTCCGAATCGGTACTCTATCCGCGGGAATACAACGACGTCAACGTGGGCGGCACGGTGAGCCTCATGGAAGCCATGCGCGACGTGGGAGTGCAGCGGGTGGTACTGGCATCCTCGGCCACTGTCTACGGCGAGCAGAAGCAGCAGCCCCTGCACGAGGGGATGCGCCCTAATCCGCTGGTTCCCTACGCTGTGAGCAAGATCGCTGCCGAGCACTATCTGTTCACCTTGGGCGCACTGTACGACATTGAGACGGTCGCCCTGCGCATCTTCAACGCTTACGGACGCTGGCAGGCCATTCCCCCTTCTTTTCCCCCGGTGATTCCCCAATTCGTCAAGCAGGCCCTGGGCGGTGGGTCGCTGGTCATCCTCGGTGATGGCAGGCAGCGGCGCGATTTTGTGTACATAGACGACGTCGTGGACGCGCTTTTCGCTGCTTCGACTGCCTCGGGTGTGGACCGTCAGATCATCAATGTCGGTTCGGGCCAGGAAGTGAGCATCAACAGCTTGGCCCGCTTGGTGGCGCGGGTTACTCAGCGCAAGGCGAACGTGATCCACAATGACCAGCAGAGTGGTGGCATCCGCCGCATGGCGGCCGATCTGCGGCGCGCTAAAGCGCTGCTTGGCTATGAGCCTCAGGTAGACCTGGAAACCGGCCTGCGGTTGCTGCTGAAGACCGATCCGCGGTTTCGCTAGCCAGCGGTTTAGGAGTGGTGACTCCCCCGCCTCTCTGCCCCCTTGCCCTTCCCCCGCGTGTGGTGTAGCCTAGTCCCTTGTGGGCGTCCAAGGCGGGCACAAGGCCCTAAGCTACTATCATCGCGATGTGTGCAGTGTACTAGCTATGGATGACGACCGGTGTGCCCACAGGTGCCCACCCGTAGAGCCATTGTGATTGGCTTACGGACACATTCACGCAGCCGTGGCTCATGGGATGACCGAAGTTGTTGTGCCAGTAGGTGCCGTGGATGGAATAGGCGCTGTAGAAGACCATCACCCAGGGCACGCCGGTTAGGTAGTAGCCAGGGCCGGACATGGTCGTCGAGCGTACCTTGTACCTGATGGTGTAGCGGCCCCGCGGCGTCGGCGTACGCGCCAAGCCCGTGCTCACTGTTATGATTTGCACGGCAGTGTTCCCCACGTAAGCGGTCAGCCTCTGGCTGCTGAGGTCAATGTCAATCCATTTGCCGCCGGTCGGCGCCGGAACGGGCGGACTGGGCGCGGGAGCTGGGGCTGGCGCACTCCCTGCCGCGGGGATGGTCAGCCGTTGTCCAACGTAAATGCGGTTGGCATTGGGCAGGCCGTTGGCCCTGACCAGCGTGGTGATGGTTGTGCCGTAGCGCAGGGCGATCCGCGCCAGCGTCTCGCCCCGCTGCACCACGTGGGTGCGCGTTGTGGTGCTCGGCGGCGAAGTCGGCCTGGATGCGCTCCCTGGCAAGCGCAGCCGCTGTCCCCACCAAACGAAGTTGGGATTCCGCAGTCCATTGGCCTGCATCATCGCGCTGACCGTGGTGCCGTAGCGCCGGGCGATCTGCGATAGCGTCTCGCCGCGTTGGACGATGTGATAGCCCCGGGCCGTGGATGGAGCGGGAGTGCTATAGCTGCTGGGGATGCGCAGCCGCTGCCCCCACCAAACGAAGTTGGCATTCCGCAGCCTGTTGACTTGCATCAGCGTGCCGACCGTGGTGCCGTAGCGCCGGGCGATCTGCGACAGTGTCTCCCCGCGTTGTACGATGTGTGTGGTGGTGCCCTGCGCTGCGATGGGTGTGGGTGGAATGACGAGGCATAAGACGATCACGACCAACGGCAGCCAACGTCTTGCTTTGATGTTCATCCGACGCTCCTTTGCATCTCCATTGCATCTCCATGCATTCTCAGTGAAATAAGAAGGTCAGGGTTCAGGCTTTCCGGCCCCCGGCGGGCGGCTACATAAGTAGTATACCACGTTTTGACCAGACTGACAACAGTCCATTTCCTGCTTGTGGCTGTACTGTGACAGGCGATAATGAAGACGCTACTTGTCGCCCCCGGTTACGTACGCCAGTAGACAATCTCGGCGAGTTGTGCTAGTATTGCCCCATGAGCACCGTAGACGGATCATTGCCCTATAACCTGAGTCGGGCAGCGGAGAAGTTCGATGCTGCCCAGCGTCGGGCGTTCATGCAGCATGTCCTGGCGCTGCTCACCGGCCGCTCGGACGAGTTGCTCTCCTTAGGTGAAGTGCGCCGGCTGCTGCGCGCCCGGCAGCAGCGGGACGAAGGCACGCGCATGATCGCCGTGGACCGCATCGTAGGCAGCGAGGGGCGCTATCAGGACTTCACCCGCACCTTCCTGCCGCGCGAGGGTGCGGACAGGAGCCGCTGGATGCGGTTGGATCGAGCGGTCAATGTGTTGGAGAACCTGCCGCCCATCGAGGTGTACGAGGTTGGAGAAGTCTACTTCGTGCGCGATGGGCATCACCGCGTCTCGGTGGCCCGAGCGAATGACATCCCCGAAATCGAGGCCCGCGTGATCAGGGTGGACACTCTGGTGTCCCTGGAGCCGGACGTGCAGCCGGAGGAGTTGATCCTCAAGGCCGGGGCGGCTGAGTTCCTGGAGGCGACGGGGCTGAAGAGCGTGCGGCCAGATGCCGACGTTGAATTGACGGAGCCGGGCCTCTACGGCCAGTTGCGTGAGCACATTGACGTCCATCGCTACTACCTGGGCCTGGAGCAGGAGCGGGAGATCCCCTACGAGGACGCGGTAGCCAGTTGGTACGACAAAGTGTACAGCCCGGTGGTGGCAGCGATCCGCGAAGCAGATGCCATGCGGGAGTTCCCCAAGCGCACGGAGGCTGACCTGTACCTCTGGATCAGCCACCGCCGCGAAGAACTGCGGGAACGGTACGGCCCGGAAGTGGACACCGAGGCGGCGGTCGCCGATTTCGCCGACAAGCACTCCGAGCGGCCCGTGGGCAAGGTGGTCAGGGGGGTGAAGCGCGCAGTGAAGGCGGCGGTGGGTGCTGCGACTGAACCGCTTGCTCCTGCCTTGCCTGCGCCCGATCAAGACGAAGGGATATTAGGGGAAGAAGCAGGAGAGACAGAATGAAGCGTCCCATGTTGCGCACCAAGATCGTCTGTACCATCGGCCCGGCCAGCCGGGAGTTGGAGATGCTGGCCAAACTCACGAAGGCTGGCATGGACGTGGCCCGCCTCAACTTCTCCCACGGCGGGCAAGAGGTTCACGGCGAGAACATCCGCCGCATCCGTGCCGTATCGGCCGAGTTGGGCAAGCCCGTGGCCATCCTCACCGACCTGCAAGGCCCCAAGCTGCGGGTGGGCACTATGCCGGAGGAGGGTCTGCTGCTGGAGGCGGACGAAGAGATCATCCTGACCACGGAGCCCATCGTCGGGCAGCCGGGCCGCGTGCCGGTGCAATACGACGAATTCTCCAAGGCGGTGGCTGCGGGTGATCGCATTCTCATTGACGATGGGCTGATCGAATTGGAGGTGCTGCACGCGGCGGACGCCGAAGTCGCCTGCCGGGTGATCGTTGGTGGCCTGTTGCAGACCAACAAGGGCATGAACCTGCCGCGGGCCTCGCTGGCCATCCCCGCCATCACTGACAAGGATCGTGACGACCTGCGCTTCATCCTGGAGCAGCAGGTGGACTGGGTAGCCCTCTCCTTCGTGCGCACGGCTGAGGAGGTACTGGAACTCAAGGGGATGATCCGCGAACTCTCCGCCCCTGGCCGCCCGACGCCGGTGATCGCCAAGATCGAGAAGCCGGAGGCAGTGGAGAACATAAATTCCATCATCGCTGCCGCCGACGGCATCATGGTGGCCCGCGGCGACCTGGGCATCGAGACCTCGCCCGAGGTGGTGCCCATGGTGCAGAAGATGATCATCGCCAAATGCAACGCAGCGGGCAAGCCGGTGATCACAGCCACGCAGATGCTGGACAGCATGATCCGCAACCCCCGCCCTACCCGCGCCGAGGCCAGCGACGTGGCCAACGCTATCCTCGACAGCACCGACGCCATCATGCTCTCGGGCGAGACGGCGGTGGGCAAATACCCTGTGCGTGCCCTGCAGACGATGGCGCGCATCGCGCAGGAGGCGGAGCGGAGTCTGGGCAGTTGTAGGGAGAGGGGGCCTTCGCCGCCGCCGCGTGAGGCCAGCATCGCCGAGGCGGTTAGCCATGCCACCTGCGAGACGGCGAGTGATCTGGATGGGGTAGCCATCATAGCTCCCACCGTCTCTGGTCACACCGCCCGCACACTGGCCCGGTTTCGTCCCTGCTGTCCCGTCATAGCCGTGACCCCCAGCCTCACGACGCAGCGCCAATTGATGCTCTACTGGGGCGTCTATCCCTTGCTCTCTCGTCGCAGCGACAGCACCGACGAGGTCATTGCCGATGCGGTGGAGGCGGCACGACGGCGTGGCTTTGTGACCGAGGGAGACGTGGTGGTGGTGACGGCGGGTGCGGCCGGCAGCGCGCCAGGCACCACCGACTTGATGAAAGTGCACGTCGTTTGAGGTTGCAGGTTTGGGGTTCGGAGTTTGGGGTCAGAGAAAGGAGCCATGACAGAAATGGCCAGGATTCCAGTAGAAGTCGTTGAGCGCTTCATGATAGATGTCTTCAAGGCGCTGGGCACGCCGGAGGAGGATGCTAGAATCTCCGCTGAGGTGCTCATCACCTCGGACCTTCGGGGCATCGATTCCCATGGCGTGGGGCGGCTGAAGTACTACTACGACCGCATCACGGCGGGTGTCCATCTCACCACCACCAGCATCACCGTCGTCAAGGAGACCGAAACCACCGCCTTGATTGATGGTGGCCACGGGGTGGGCCACGTAATCGCCTACCGCGCCATGCGTTTGGCCATGGACAAGGCCAGGCAGTACGGCCTGGGCTGCGTCGTGGTGCGCAATGGCACGCACTTCGGCATGGCCGGATACTATCCTCTGATGGCTGCCAAGGAGGGAATGATAGGTCTGACGGTGACCAATGCCCGCCCGGCCATGGCGCCGACTTTCGGCACGGAACCGATGCTGGGCACTAATCCCATCGCCTTCGCCGCACCCTCTGACATGGAGTATCCCTTCTGCTTCGACGCCGCCACGCCCATCACCCAGCGGGGCAAGATCGAGGTGCTGGAGCGGGCCGAGAAGCCCGTGCCGGAAGGCTGGGTCATCAGTGCAGACGGGGAGCCGCTGACCGATCCCACAGCGATCCTGTACGACTTTGGCAAGGCAGCGGCCGCGCTGTTGCCCCTGGGAGGTGCTGGGGAGCAAATGGGGGGGCACAAAGGCTACGGGCTGGCGACCATGGTCGAGATCCTCTCTGCATCGCTGTCGGGTGGCGCGTTCCAGAAGGATTTGCTCGGCTTCGCCGCAGACGGCAGCCGCCGGCCTTACATGCTGGGGCACTTCTTCATGGCTGTTGATATCGAGCACTTCATCCCGCTGGAGCTCTCGCGCCGCATCACCGGCCAGATCATGCGCAACCTGCAGGGTTCCCGCAAGGCGCCCGGCCAGGAGCGCATCTACGTCGCCGGGGAGAAGGAATACGAGATGGAGAAGAAACGGCGGCGCTTAGGCATCCCCGTCAACCCGAACCTGCGCAAAGAACTGCAGATCATGCGCGACGAGTTGGAAATCAAGGGTTACGAAGCGTACTTCTGAAGTCCTTCAAGTGCGTTGCACCTGTGAGGTGCAACGCACTTCGCTTCACAGCGGCATCTCGTACATGCGGTAAGTCCTGTACACCTCCGCGCCGAACATCTTGATGGCGCGGTTCATCATGTCGTTGTTCTCCAGGATCCAGGACA
>JGI24025J20009_10003910_pt1 | contig 9984 bp, 11 predicted proteins | sample Cruoilmetagenom3_FD_20009 | JGI IMG/M metagenome (IMG submission 20009) | reverse complement strand
CGTCAGGCAAGTTGTCAATTTAATATTTAAATTTTTATATTTAATATTACCTCTGTGACCTCTGTGGTTTTTCATATTCTTTCATATTCTTTCATATTCTATTTGACACTACCTTCAATATTTAACAGAATAACTTTCTAATAATTGAATATCAGTGCTCTCAACGATACCAATGGGGTTCCCATTTTCATCAACCGCCTCACCCCTGAACCAGAAATATCTTTTTATAAGTCCCTCATTTGAGAACCAATCATACCAGACTGCATCCTCATCCCATATATCACCGTATACCTGTATCTTGTAACAAGGGAAAGTGCCAGCGGGTGTAGTGATCGTTTCTATACCTACTACTTTCCTCTTTTGCAGCCAGACATCTTTAAAAGCCACCCAATCTTTGCCAACCCATAGAGGATAGACGAGCACCTTTCTGGGAGGAATCCTTATTGTAGTGTCTATAATATATATTACTGCAGTGTCAATAATAAAAGTGTCTCCTTTTGCATATCCCATCCCGCGAACATAGTCAAATACCCCGTCAGGGGAATCAAATTCTTTGTCCATAAACCTGATTTTGTAAGAACGAAGGGACTTTGGGGGTAAACCACCGCTGCATCCACTGTAAGCAATGTCGAATAGTCCATCTTCTCCCTCCCATTTTTCTGTATACCACTCAAGACTCGTTCCTCTCCTTCCTCCTTTCGGATATTCTTCACTTTTAAGAAGATATGCCTCATATTTTTGACTTCCAATTATATCTCTGTTCATAATCTTCCAATGGGAAAAAAAACGAAGCGTGTCTTCAATCCATGGTAAATCTACCCCCTCAAAGGTAAGAACTCTTTCATAACACCACCAATTCCCCACATATAGGGGAAATCGTATATCCTTTTCGTGTAGTGGATAATCCCTGCTGCAGGAGACAAAGAGGAGTAAAAATCCGAGGGTAAAAATGATGTATGTTGTTCTTGTTTTTTTCATGCTATTTTTCCTCTCTCTCCTCAAATTTCTCCCACTCTTCCGGCGTCTCACCGTATTCGAGTATGTGTGGCGTTACGAATATGACGACATCCCTGTCGTATACGACATCCTCTGTTCTCTTGAAGAAATAACCAAGAAGAGGAATATCCTTCAAGAGGGGTATGCCCTTTTCCCGCCTTGCCGTCAGTTTTGAGGTAATTCCGCCAAGTATTATGGTCTCCCCATCTTTTATGAGCAGTGTGCTTTGTAATGTCCTGGTTGTAGTTAGATTATGCTCAGGTGATGTAATAGTAGAATGTTCAAGATGCAAATCAAGAGTGATGGCGTCATCAGCACCTATATGTGGAGTAACGCTGAGTCGCGTCACTACCGGGTAATGTCCTCCTCCGTATGTCCGTATGATATCTTCGAGGCGTATCATGCCCCTTTTATTGTTCTGCACCACAATTCTCGGCATTGAATATAGATTTCCTCTTCCCTCTTTTATGAATTGATCAATTGAAGATATAAATTTTTCGAGGTCGAGGTCTATGCTGGCGCTGTAGCTTGTCCTTTTACCATAGTGTTCGTCGCTTGACTCTTGAAATGTTGCTCTTCCCCGTGCTACTGTTGAAAGAAGTGTTAGGGGGTCCAATCCCAATGTTTTGAGATAATCGGAGTCCACCTCGAGTATCTTTCCCTCTATGGCAACCTGTTTTATCGGCACATCAAATAGCGAGAGGATTTCTTTTATCCTGTCGATCCTTGACCCGACATCTGTTATAACGATGAGTCCGAGGTCGTCATCTACCCTGACATTTCCATCCACAGAGAGGTTTGTCTTTACAATCTCCTCTGCTTTTGACGGTGTAATGTACTTGGGGGCTATTGCCTCCGTTTCAAGCCTCAAGAATTCTTTAGCACCCATCTTATCCAGTTCCCTTACAAGTTTCACAAGGTCGGTTAGCTTTGGCTCCATATCCGTGATTATGAGCATATTCAGTGCGTCATTCACCTGGACAGTACCGTATATTGAAAGCCTCGCCCTCACAAATGGTTCTATCTCGGAGGCAGTAAGGTTCTTCAGGGTAACCATCTTTGTCTGGGCATATATCCCCCTGTCATCGGTCACCTCTATATCCATCTTGACCCTTCCGGTGGATGGCACCTTCTGGGCAAGAAGGAGAGAAGAACCCAACAGGAGCAATATGATTACTTTTCCCTTCATATATCCCCCTGGTAGAAAATAAAAATCAAACCTGCCTGCCGGCAGGCAGGTATCAAAAATCAAAATGCAAAATTAAGGACCTTGCCACGCCTGCCTGCCCATACGGGTCCGTAGGGACCGGTAGGCAGGAAGACACAAAGAACACGAAGTTCACTCTACCTGTCGGTAGACAGGAAAGTATTGGTAGGGGCGAACAGCCGTTCGCCCATACAATCGTAAGGCATAATCTGAAATCTACAATTCAATTATCCCATTACCCCATCACCCCACTACCCCATTACCCCATCACCCCATATACTATATCACTATGGTCTCCTTTATGAGTTTTCCCTCTTTAAACCTCTTAATTGAAAGGGGTGAGAGGTCTATCGTTTTGTATTCTCCCTCAGTTATAAGTTCGGCGAGTGCCCTTCCTGCCGCGGGCGCCTCCATGACACCGTGCCCGGAAAATCCCGTTATGAGATACAAGCCATCGATCCCGGGATATTCACCAATTATCGCATTATTGTCGGGGGTAACGGCATATAGTCCCCCCCAGGATGATAGGATTCTGCAGTATTCCGTGCCGGGGATGCGAACCTGCATATATGGGTTCATTTCATCCACATAATATTTATTTTCAACCGTTGTGTCAAATCCCGGTTCCTGGTCTTCTTTTGCCCTTCCAACAAGGAGATTGCCCGCCTCAACCCTGAAGTATACCCCCCTGTCTATAATTGTCATGGGGATGTGTTCAAACCCAAGTTCGGGAGGAAGATAGACGGTAAACAACATTCTCTTGATGGGAACAATGGGAATATCGACCCCCGATTTCTCCAGCAAGACCCCGGACCATGTGCCCGCCGCAACCACGCAACGGTCACAGTTGATCTTCTCTCCGTTCTTCATCTCTAAACCTTTGACCTTGCCACCGCCTATTATTATTTTTTCTACCTCTGTTCCAAGATGAAGCTCAATTCCCCCCATCTCTTTGGCACAGTCAAACATGGCGGTAGTGCACGATGTTGGATTTAAAGCGCAGCAGTCTTTACCCCACAGTGCGCCCCTGAATGGTTTTATATTTAGAAGTTCTTTGACCTCGTCGTCCACATCCGGAATGAGTTTGGGCACGAAGTCGGAGATTCTCTCGGCTGGAATTAGTTCGGCATTTACTCCGTATTTTTTCCATTCGGGCAAGAACCCTTCTATCTGTTTGTATTCTTCCTCATACAGACAGAATAGATATCCAATATTCTCGTATCCAATGGTCCTGCCGGTCTCTTCCTTAAAACTGGCAAATCTTCTCAGCGATTCTGTGGCGAGTGCTAAGTTCACGGAGGTGGACCAGAGATTTCTTGCACCACCCGCACAGAGTGAAGTCGAAGCCTCACCGGGGGCGTCAAGCTTCTCGTAAACATCTATCTCATCATTGTACCCGGTTTTTTTTAGATGGTATGTCACACTTGCCCCAATTATACCGGCTCCCACTATTGCAATGGACATAGCTCCTCCTATTATTCTGCCATTTTTTTGTTTTGTGTAGCCCACTGCTTTAGCAGTGGGGATAGGAATAGAACAACACCCACCCAGTTTTTAGCCTCTTTTAAGGGGCTTTATCAAACTGCCTTAAGGCATTCGAGGAGTTTAGACAACTTCTTCTTGTGATGAAGCTCCTCTTGGCGGTCAATGTAACGACTGACTGACTCAACTTCCTCTTTTCGCAAACTAACAACCCCATAGCCATCCTGCCATTTTAACTTAAAACGTGGTTTTGTCTCCCGGTTACTCCGAAATGCAGAGGCTCCCTTTACTTGACCAACAAATTCCGAAATCTTAATGGTAGGCGGAAGCCTCACGAGGAGGTGCACATGGTCGGGCATGGCATTGCACCTGATCAAAATCCCCTCCTTCTTGTGTACTTCCTCTCGCAGAATCTTCAGAAAACCAGGCCTCCAGTTCCTATCAATAAGAGGCCCACGATTATGGGTGCCCCAGGTAAAATGATAATAGAGTTGGTGAAAAACATGTGACATGGTGCTTTTCAACCCCTAAAGGGGTGTATTGAACAAAATGGTTAATTCCGTTTTTATACCCACCGCTGAAGCGGTGGGCTAATTAAAAACCCATGCCCTTGATTTTGTAGAGACCTACTCTCCCATCGGCAGTGAAATGGCCAATTGCATGCTGAGTGAGTGCAGATTTCCCCTCCGGTAAAACAGGTTCTCGCCCCTTTCATTTATAAATATGAAGTCATATACAATGCCAACTGATCCCCTCCCAAAGGAGATTCCAGCACCCGCCGAGATGCCGGGGGCGATGTCGTTCAAGGCATAATAATCTGTGATCTTAAACGGGGGAATTATGTTCGTTTCCCTCACCCAGTTCTTCAGGCTATGAATGGCGAGGCCAAATAACAAAAAGAGACCGCCGGGCATCTTTTGTTTGATCGACTGACGGATGAAAAGACGGGAGAATTCGCAGTCAAGACTATTCGTTCCGAGGCTCGAGTCGTAGTTACTCTTCGTAAATCCCACGCAAGAACTGGCGATCAGTCCAGGATCTATAAGCACATCGTATGATACCCCAAACTCGTAACCGATCAGGTTTCCCGGAAATGTAGAAACTCCCGCCGAAAATGAGATATTCTCTGATGGACAAGAAAAAATAAGAAAGATAAATAGGGTCATAGCCCGCAACTTATACACGGCTTGTGCCGAAGGAGGGAATCGAACCCTCACTCCCCGTCAGGGGAACCAGATTTTGAGTCTGGCGCGTCTGCCTGTTCCGCCACTTCGGCACCGCGGAAAAGGATAAATTTCAATGCATTTACGAGTAATACCACCACGAGGGCGGTGATGAGTCCGTATGCTATCCACACATAATTCTCTGGATATAAGGGTCTCACCAGGAAACAGAAGACCAAAAATCCGAGCACGGCGGTTAACCACACGAAAAAGGCTCTCTTTATGGGATATCTGATAAAATAAAGAACGGCGCCAATGAGGTACAGTTTTGGAGTAACATAGAGTATTATACCTCCTATGGCGGCGAGACCCTTGCCGCCCCTGAATCTATTGAATAAGGGTAGACAGTGTCCCACAACGGCGGTTGTTCCCACCATAATGAGGGGATATTCCTTTATTTCCAGGAATTTATGCGCAATAAACATGGGGATAATCACCTTCAGGGTGTCCAATAAGAAGACTATGACTCCCCACACCTTTCCCACAGCTCTCCACACATTCGCCGCTCCGGGATTACCGTCACCGAGTTTTGAAATATCTAAACCCTTCATCCTCGCGATGATGACAGCGAATGGTATAGAGCCGAATAGATAACCAAGTATTAAAGAGAGAAAATACATTATCTCAAATTATGCGTTAAGAAACCATCTCAAGATCCGTTCCATCTCAAGACCCGTCCACAGGATCCGTATGGATATGGGCAGGTCACAGACTCGCATGGGATCCGTATGGAATGGACAAGATAAAAACCATTAAGTTATTTCCAAGCGTGTTCTGTAATTACTTAATTACCCAATAACCTAATGACTGTTTTTGATATAATCTGTGAACATCTGTGTTCACCCTGTTAAATAGAAACGCTCTTTAGCAACAACCTGACATTTTTTGAGTTATTTAACAGGGTGAATCTGTGGTTAATACATTTTTTGGGATTACGAGAGATCAATCAGGTCATAGATTTCGTTTCCCAAACCCATCTTTTCGGCATGTCTTGTCTGGATTCCCATATCAATGTGCGGTCGCAGACTAGTCATCATTCCACCTGTTTTTTTCTCCACCATATCGATGGATGCCTTATCTATTGCGACGGGGTCAAAGGATGCCATAAAACCAATGTCGGGACATAGCGGTGCCCCCTGCATGGGATTACAGTCACACAAGGGCGTGATACTCGTGAGAAAGTTTATACATGCGAGCCTCTTCCCCTTTACAACACCGAGGGCAGCCTCTGCGATGCTTTCCTGTACAAGCTTTGAATCATTTCCCCAGTTTATCTTTATTGCATTCTGTGGGCACACCGATAAGCAGGTAGCACATCCTATACATCTCTCCGGGTTTATTGTAGCATAATCTCCCAGGGAAATGGCATCTTCGGGGCACCATTGTACGCACACACCGCAGAGATTGCATCTCTTCTGGTTTACAAAGGGATGGACACCAGAATGAATGAAGAGTTTATCGGCCTTTGCGATTCCACCCATACCGAGGTTCTTAATTGCACCTCCGTATCCCGTAAGTTCATGTCCTTTGAAGTGAGATAGAAGAAGGATCGAATCGGCGTAGTATATGGCGGATGCAACCTTCACCCTCTTGAGATGATTTCCATTGACCGATACCTCTTTGTAATCCTGTCCCCGCAACCCATCCGCAATTATTATTGGCAGTCCAACTGCGGAGAACCCGTTGTGGACGGCGCGCATTATATACGACGGTGCATTTCTCCTTGAACCCACATAGAGTGTCGTCGTATCCGCAAGAAAGAAATCCACTCCCGTCTCACCCAGTATATTTATAATCTCCCTCACATAGACGGGGGGGATAAAGAAGGGAGAATCCTCACCCAGATGCATCTTTATGGCGGCGATATCTCCCTTTTTGAATGTGCCTGGGATATTGCTCTCTTTTATGAGTTTTGCAATTCTCTCGTATACGCGCTCCTTACCCTTCTCTCCGAAGTCTATGAAATATACCTTGCTCTTCATTGCTATCTTTCGGTGATCTGCTTAGATGACTCGGGCTTTTTTATTATAACACAGTTATAGTATTTTGTCAAGGAAATTTTGTGAGCACCAAAAAACTTGACAAATCCCCTTTTTTGTATTATAATGATAGTTGATTATTATAACCTCTGTTACCATTTTAAAAATGAGTCGGTATATTTTTTGGGATAATAAATGCAGGCGATGATTGTTTTATTTCTTCTATCTGTGGTTGGCGTTGGGGATGGGCATTTATGCTTAAAGATAGACAATGATTATAAGGCAAATCCACGGGGAATAGAGAGTCACGATACAAGTGGAATTAGGAAGTCTACAAGTACGGAGCATTTAGTGGAAGGATTGGGTGGTTTAATTGGAGGGATAGCTGGTGGGGCATTGGTGGGATTAATTTCATATGCTGAGATGATAGACTCTCCTTTCCTACGGGATAAGGAAAAAGAAGATATTATTGGATATGCAGCGATTCCAGCCGTCTTAATAGGTATACCATTTGGCACGGCAGCTGGTGTGAGCATAGCCGGAACACTTATGGGGCAACATGGTTCATTTAAGGGGGCATTGCTTGGTGCATATTTGGGTTTTACGGGTGTTGGTTGTCTTTATTTTGGTGCTGTAATAACCATACCGCTTGGTGCTGTGTGGGGGTATAATAAGTGACTTTTTTAAAGGAGGAGGTATGAGTACATTTTTACTTCTTCTGGTCCTGGTTTCGGAGGGACCGGGGCCGGAGGTCTCAGATGCCTCGGAGTATGTGTTTGGGACTGGTGCTCAATGGTCACTCCTTTCGTCATTCCTCCCCTGTCTTTCTATCAGGTATTGGGGAGATAAAAATTTTGGAATTCAGGGTATGATAACCGCTCTGATGACCGAGAAAGAGGAAGGTATGTTTTATGTGGGATTGCGTGGAATGTCTCGGGTAATCAGGAGACTCCGTGAAGGCGGAAAGGTGAGCCCTTACCTCGGATTGGGCGTAGGTTACCGACAAGATAAATATAGAGGCAAGGAGAACAAGCAAGGTTTGGGAATGGAGCTCTTTTCGGGAATTGAATGGTATACACATGAGTTTGTCTCTTTTAATATTGACTTTGGTGTTCGTTACGCCCCAGCGAGTTTAACGGGTGTTCCATGGAGGATTGGTATTGGAGGTGGTGGGATAATATATTTCTTTTGAGGTGGATTTAGCTCCTTTTGATAAGGAGATTTCGTGTTTTTCATTCTAATAATTTGTTCTATTCCCCTTCAAAACGACTCCATCCGCACCTGGGATATTAATTCTCTCGACTATTGGGAGGGTATATGTTCGGACGGGGGATATGTGCTCTCCTCCCCCGTGAGGTGGAGCGGGGGAGATTGGCTTAAATGCGGCTTGTTTTTGGGAACTACCGGCGGTCTTATGTGTCGGGATGAAGAGATGCGTGATTGGTTTCAACGACGGCGGAGCTCCACATCAAACAGGATTTCTTCGGGGATAGAACCATTGGGCGCTGAGGGGGCTGTAGTGGCATTGGGCACGGTGTATTTGAGTGGATGTCTTTTGCACGATGCAGCATTAAAAAGAACTGCCCTTCTTTGTGGTGAGAGCGCTCTGGTCTCGGGTGTCGTTGTTGGAGCTCTCAAAATTCTTGCCGGAAGAGCGCGTCCTTATAAAGACGAAGGAGCATATTCCTATTCTCCCTTCAACATTTGTGCGTCTTATCAATCTCTTCCCTCCGGCCATACTTCAACTGCCTTTGCGATAGCATCGTGCCTGGCAGACGATTGTGAAAATAAATTGGTCGGGGTAATGTGCTATGGGATGGCTATTTTGGTTGGACTCGCAAGGATCCACGATAACGAGCACTGGATATCCGATGTCTTCCTGGGGGGTGTTATAGGAATCGGAGTGGGAAAAACGATCAGCAAACTACACGGGAGATGAGAGACCCCTTCTTCAGTTTGGTGTCAGCTAAAATTGAGATTTTGCATAAGAAGAACCCTAAAAGGATAGAATGAATGTAAATGAACTAAAGAAGAGAGCAAATTGGCTGATAAAGGCGAGATTCTATGTGATTTGCATTCTTACCGTTGTGGGAGTCACTCAGTCTATAATCCTCAGTCCAGAAGGGTACTTGGAGCTACTCAGACCAGTTTCTTTTCTCGTTCTTATTATTCTGGCGTGTAATTTTTTATACATTACTATTCTCAAAAAACGGAGATGGAATTTAGAGGGTTTGAATATATTTGTGCATGCCCAGCTCATTTTTGATATTATCATAATCACGATATTGATACATTTCAGTGGGGGGATAGAAAGTTCCTGTTTTATAGTATATCTGTTCATCATTTTTGGCGCAAGTTTACTTCTTTACCCAATCTCCACATATTTCGTAGCTACTTTGAGTACGGTCTGTTATGCCCTGTTACTCTTACTGGAGTATCGTGGTATCGTAAGTCCGGTGGCAATTTTGGATTTTCGGGCTTGGGTCTGGAGACCCGGGCTTATACTTTCTACCTTTGTTTTTAGAACGGGAAGTTTTTATATTGCAGCCATCTTTTCGAATTATCTCTCTCGCATATTGAAGAGAAAGAGTGAGGAACAGGAAAAATCATACCAGCTTCAACAACTTTTCATATCGATACTTACACACGACTTGAAAAATTTCCTGCAGTTGATTTTGGGGTATACACAGATGGCGGCGAAGACCAAGAATATGGAGCACCTGAAAAGGGCGCAAGAAGCCGTGAGAAAAATGAATAGTATCATCGATAATGCAAAGCTCTATTCAGAACTCAGGGAAAAGGAATATGAAGAGAAATTTGAAAGAAAAAATCTTTACGAGATAGTGGAGAAAACGGTGAAAATTTTTGAAGTCAAGAGAGAAATAGAGATACATTGTGAGGATAAAAACTGTATCGTGCGAGCCTCTCCAACATTGGAGAATGTTTTTTATAACCTAATTGATAAGGTCAAGGACATCGTTCAGTTGCAAAGTTGGGAACATCGTTCAGTTAGAAAGATTCTGTTATAATTAGCTCTTTGATATTTTCGTTCCTTTCAGGGTAATATGTGGTATAATTAGCCTCTTGTTTTTTGTTA
>JGI24025J20009_10003908_pt1 | contig 9988 bp, 9 predicted proteins | sample Cruoilmetagenom3_FD_20009 | JGI IMG/M metagenome (IMG submission 20009) | reverse complement strand
CAGACCTAGCAGAAAGTCCTGGGCTTGAAGCTGTAGATATAGAGAGAGGAGTTGGTGAGGTCACGGTCTATCTGCCTTCCAATCAATATACCAACGTTCGGGTTAAAGGGGGGGTTGGCGAGACAACTATTTGGGTACCTCACGATGTACAAGTAAAGCATAAATCTGAGAAGGGCCTCGGGTCTTTTGATATAGATCCTCGCCTGTTAGATGAAGCAGAAAATCTTATTTACCTCGATGTGGAGATGGGAATAGGAAGCGTTAGTGTCCGGCAGTACTAAGGTCCTTTTGTCTCCGCTTGCAAAAGCACTTTAACTTTATAGTCGAAAAGTCCCCTTCCACTGTTTGAAAAAGCAAATAGTTAAATAAAAACCCGTTATTTTTTCCTGTAAGCCAAGTGAGCCCAAAAAAATGCAAAGAGAGTTCAACTACAAGCTGGTCGTCGTTGTCAGGCAAGACCTGAAGCTGTCAAAGGGAAAGCTGGCCGTCCAAGTAGCTCATGCCGCGGTAGCATGCGCACTAAAGGCAAAAAAGAAGTGCCCCCTCATATTTTCGAAATGGTGGGGGGAGGGGCAAAAGAAGGCCGTTGTAAAGGTCAAGACCGAAAAAGAAATTTATCAACTGGAAGAAAAAGCTCAGAGCTTAAGGCTGGTCACTGCCATTATTAGAGATGCGGGTCTAACCGAGATTCCTCCCAACACCCTCACCTGTCTTGGCATCGGTCCTGCTAAGACAAGGGAAGTTGACAAAATCACAGGAGAATTATCCCTGCTCTAAAGCTTCCGCAACTCTCAACGGCTGGTCTGTTATTATACCCTCAACCCCCAATCTAATCAAGCGCCTAATTTCCTCGTGCGTGTTTGCTGTCCACCCGTAAACCTTAAGTCCCTGCAACTGGGCCTGATCAACAACTTTTTTGTTGACTCTTCGAACGTAAGGAAGCACAGCGTGCAGATAGGTCCAATACCTCATAACGCTCAAATCCTCTGGTAGCTTCCTGATAAGCAAACCCAGCCTTATTCCCGGGTAACGCATTCCCATGTCGAATATGCTATCCTCGTTAAAAGAAGTGACCATCGCATGATCAACAAAATTGTTTTGTTTTAGCAGGTTAACGACCTTCTCCTCCATTCCACGGTAGCTAAAAAATTCGTTTTTGAGCTCAATCTGCAAGCCTGCCTTGCCTTTCACCAGATCTATAATCTCCTGCAGGGTAGGGATCTGTTCCCCCTTGAAGCTGTCATCAAACCAGAATCCCACATCCAGTTGCTTCAACTCTTCGAGCTCATAGCTTCTCACCAATCCGCTTGAGTTGGAAACTCTGTCCACCAGCTCATCGTGAATCACGACAACCTCTCCATCCTTGGTCAGCTGAACATCAAGCTCAAACGTCTTAAATCCCATTTGAAGCGATTTTTTAAAGGAGGCAAGGGTGTTTTCAGGAGCATAGGGACTACCTCCCCTATGGGCAACTATCTCCAACGGCGAAGGCTTTAGAGTAAACTCTATTTGATTGCCCCCCTCTTCCGGAACCGTGCCGCTCATTCTCTTTGGTAGATATCCCTTCAGATCTGCAAGAATGGAGCAATCTCCCCTAGCCTTTTTCAACCGAAAGCGGCCTTTTCTGTCGGTAAAAGTTTCCTCAACCACATACTCCCCAAGGTTGTTCTTTGGAAGGCTGAGATCGGCCCCTTCGATAACAACCCTTGTTCCTTTAAGAGGGTTTTTATTGTTATCAAAAACCGTTCCTCGAATGCCTTTTTTTTTTGAGGAGCTAAACATCTTCAGTCTTTTTGCTTTATTTTACTCTAGATTCTCTGGGTTCAATCCCTTTAGGCTATCGGGGACGAANCTCCCCCCTTTCCTTATCAGCTCTCCATCAAAGTATATCTCTCCGCCACCCCACGGCTTAGTTTGGATTTGCACCATATCCCAATGAATCTCAGACTTGTTTCCGTTCCAAGCATCCTTATAGCAGCATCCAGGTGTCAGGTGAAAGCTTCCCGATATTTTTTCATCAAACAAGATGTCCTTCATTGGTTTGGTTATGTAAGGATTCAAACCCAGCGAAAACTCACCCGCATACCTCGCCCCTTCATCAGAATTAAGTATGCTTGTTAGCCTGTTTCTGTTTTCTACTGCGTTTTCGTCAACAATCTTCCCGTCCTTGAATTTAAGCCAAATTTTTTCAAAAGAGACCCCTTGATACATAGTTGGTGTGTTGAACTGTATTTCTCCCTGAATGGAGTCTTTGACGGGGGCGGTGTAAACTTCTCCATCAGGTATGTTCTTTTTTCCCGGACATTTTACTGCTGGAATTCCCCTTATTGAAAATCTCAAATCCGTTCTGGGTCCTCTGATTGTAACCTCATAGGTCTCATTCATCAAGCTCACCAGTTCGTCCATTGCACGGCTCATTTTTTCGTAGTCCAGAGTGCAAACCTTAAAATAAAACTCTTCAAAGTCGTCCGTACTCATTAAGGCCTGCTGAGCCATGGCTTCGGTTGGATAACGCAGGATTACCCACTTGGTTTTTGGCACTCTCTGCTCAAGGTGGACCGGCTTCAACCAATGGAGTTGGTATAAGCCCATTTTTTCGGGGGGAACATCGGACAATTCGCTCGAATTGTTGCTTCCCCTTATAGCTATGTAAGCCTGCACCTTTTCCATTCTATAACGCTCAACATCTCCCATCAATACCATCTGCTCTTTTGTTGCTACCCTAAATACCTCCCTCTGAATCCTGTTTTGTTTCAGATCAATCAATGGAATTCCTCCAACCCTGTCAACCGCTCTAATAATTTCGCTCACAAGTTCATGAGGTGTGTCAGTCGCCTCGATAAGAATTTTTTCACCTTTTTTTAACGAGACCGAATAATCGATCAGGAGCCTTGCCAATTTTCTTAATCTCGAATCTTTCATTGTTCCTACCCGTGGTCTGAATTATTTTGAGTATTTAAGTGTTTTACTCTTCTGCAACGCAAGTTGCAAAGGAACAACGCCACATCCATACTCCCCTTTTGGGAAATCGAATAAATATGGGCAAATAGGGTTTTTAAGTACTCTGCAACAGGATAGGGCGCTGGCAGATGCGAGTTGCATGAAACCAAATCCAATGCACCTCTCTTGTTCAATCTCCTGCGAGTCAGCACCAGACCCCGCAAAAAGCAAAACAATTAACTTTTTAGCTTTTTATCCCTATATATCTGCTAAATCAAGAGATGAATCAAAAAATGAAATCGGAAATCAGAGTAATCGGCATAGACGATGCTCCATTCTCGTTCAAGAGTGTTGAAACGCTAGTGGTGGGAGTTGTCATGAGGGGAAAGAGCTATGTCGAGGGAATTCTGTCGACCAAAGTCAAAGTGGATGGCACCGATTCGACGGCAAAGCTTATTGAGATGATAAACTCAACCAGGCACAAGCAGCAACTCAGGGCCATACTAGTGGATGGGGTGGCTCTAGGCGGATTCAATGTCTTGGACATTGACGAACTGGCAGCCGAAACCAACCTCCCAGTACTGACAATTACTAGAGACAAGCCAGATTTGGAGTCGATAGAGAATGCGTTGCGCAAGCATTTTACTGACTGGAAAGCAAGGCTTGAGCTAATGAGTAGAGGAGAAATCCAAAAGATAGAGACCTCTCACAAACCAATTTGGATAAAACACTCAGGTGTTGAGCTTTCAAAGGCCAAAGAAATAATCCAACTAACAACCATGAGGGGGGCGTTACCTGAACCCATCCGGCTGGCTCATCTAATCGCATCAGGAACCACAAAAGGGGAATCCTACGGCAATGCTTGATGGGCTCGCCCTCCTCTTTTTCCCTCTTTTATGCTCCTTTTACAAACCTTTCCTGTGAACCTCCCATCAATAAATTAATGGGCATCCGTCTTGTACACTCGCCAGATTCTCAGGCCAGCTCATCTGTACTTTCAGCAGTTCATCTCATCTTTAAAAGGATGAGGATTCTTACCTAGTTATCCTAAAAGACCTTCTCTTGAAAAATAAAAAGGTTTCTTAATAGAGGATTGGAAGACCCGGTAAGGGTATTTTAAATTCCGTCATGCCACAACTATCTACAAAGCACGAATTAAAGCATTGAACCACATTCGAGGACACAAACATCCCAACGGCAGAACAGGACCAGCAGCAGACAGGCGAGCAGGCGCCGCACAACGGGAGTGGAGCGCAGGGCCACATACAGGGACAGAAACAGCATGGACAAAGACCTTGCAGAACCACCATCCACATGTTAGTGCAAGCCAAAGAAGCTGTATACAGCCCATAGAAGCACTTGGCCATCTCGCTTACAGCAAGGAAGGGAAACCTGAACCAGTAGCATATCGGCTTGAATGCCTCAAGAATGCACAAGGAATCCATATGAATTTTCACCTCTCAAACTTTAATATGCTCTATTATTATTTTAACTTTTACCTGAATTTGCTATTTAGAAATGTTAATGCCCCTAAAACACATCCGCAAAACACGAGCAAACTCCTCTGCTAGCTGAAACATAGACCAAATCGCAGCTTGCTAAAAGAAAAACTTAAGGTCCCCAAGTTACAAAAACGTTGTAAGAACCCCCAAATCAATTAACCCTACCCCGCCTTATCTGCTGATGCCCCCCTCTCCGCGTCTTCCTCCCGAGCCAACGGCGTCAAATACGGCGGCAACAACGATTTTTGTGGAAGGATATAAGCAAAAATCAATGCGTCTGCGCCACCCTTCCTAAACCCTCCCTCTCACTTAAAGCCCTTATTCTTTTTTGATGACCATTCCAAAAGTGCTATGACCGTACTTGTCACTGCCGAGCAGAGGGCTGTCTACCCCAAACCCACTCACTTCGGTTTATACGAATTTTACATTCAGGTAATGGGCTGAGCAAGAAATGCAAGGATCATAGGCTCTCACGAGCATCTCCAGATTAAGCTCGATCTCCTTTCTGGGTTTGTCGAGAAGAGAGGGGGCAAAAGCTTCCATATCCTTTTGGATGTTTGCATGATTCTGGTTGGTCGGTATAACACAATTGGCCCCGATGCACTTGCCCTTTTCATCTATTGTGTAATCATGGAACAATATGCCTCTCGGAACCTCTACAGCACCTATCCCCCGTCCTGCTTTCACTTCTACCTTTGCATCCTCCTCTTCTAAACCTCTGTTCAATAGCTTGTCTATGATACTAATAGAATCCTCCAGGTCATGTACAATCTCTACTATCTGTGCCACGCTGTTCATGAAAGGATTATAGCATGTGGCCCTCAGACCAAAATTGTCCGCAACCTCCCTTGCCAACGGAGACAGTTTTACACTATTCAGGTTAAATCGAGCCAATGCGCCAACCATGTAAGAAGCTCTCTCATGTCTCGCGTATTTTGCTGTGGACTGTGGCACAACATACTCGTTTACCACCGACTGATACTCTTTGACTGCGTATCTTCCCGTATCCGTGGAAGCTATAACTCCATCGTACAGGGCATACTCCTCATCCGAGGTTAGGCCCACATACTCCGTTTCCCTGCTGAAGTCTGGAAGCCTATCAGAATTAGCCAGGATTATGCCTGCGACGCCCTCTGCCGTGCTGAGGGTACTTTCGATTCTGGACTTAAGATCAACCAACTCCTTTTCCTTTGGCACTTTGGTGAATCCCCCCACGACCATAGTTATTGGGTGAGTTGTCCTTCCACATATCAAGTCACACATCTCGTTTGCCAAACGATGGACTTTAACGATCTTAATCACGGCGTCCTTGTGCGTGTTTATGAGGGGAAAAACGCTTCCTGCACCTAGGAGATCCGGAGCGACAAGGTAACCAACGTGCAGGATGTGGCTCTGAATGTTCTCGCCGTGGAGAGCCAGCTTTCTGAGCAGCAGAGTCTGGTCTGAAATCCCAACTCCCATGGCACTTTCGGTGGCTTTCAAAGAAGCTAGCGTATGTCCTATAGAGCATATGCCGCATATTCTAGAGGTGATGGTGGACAGCTGGCTGTAGTCTCTTCCCAAAACCATTACCTCGAAAAATCTGGGAGCTTCCGAAACCTGCCATTGCACCTCTTCAACCTCTCCATTTTTGGTGTTTAGAACCATGTTTCCGTGTCCCTCTACTCTCGTGACGTGCTCCACCTTAATTCTCACATCCTCACTCATTTTTTCACCTTTGATTTATAGCAGAAAATCTTAAACTTATCCAGGGCGTCCTTCAAGGTAAGCCCATACTTTTGCAAAACCTCAAGCTCAGAATCAGTGTTAGGGTCGTCCAGCAGACCTCTGCATCCCTCGCATCCACTTCCGTTGCTGGGACATCTTGCGCTGCACCCTGCTCTTGTCACGGGACCCAGACAGAACTTTCCCTCTTCAAACACACAGACGTTTCCTTTGGCCTTGCACTCGACGCACACGGGATAATTTGGAATTTCTGGCTTCTTTCCGAGAGCCAACGCTGTCACAACCTTAGCAAACTCATCTCTGTCAATGGGGCATCCGTGGAGGTAGTAGTCGACCTTAACAACCTCATCAACAGCCTTCAGAGGAAAAACATTAAAGTAGGGGTTGCCTCCAATCCTTGCATTTCCGTACACCTTTTTCTTTACTTCCTCTTCTGTGAATTGATTCCTGAGGGCATTCACTCCCCCTATGCACGCGCATGCTCCCAGAGCGACAAGCACGTTGGCTTTGCTTCGTATCCTTTTTAGCCTTTTTTCATCCATCGGCCTTGCAATAGAACCTTCAATAAAAGCAATATCATACCTATCTGAATGCTCCTTCATTGCCTCTCTGAACGAAACGACATCGACTATCTCTATCAGATCTAATATAGACTCCTCAAGATTTATTACCTGAAGTTGACATCCCTCACAGCTTGCAAAATCAAAAAATGCGACTCTCGGTTTCATCATAACGCCTCCGGGAGATCCTTAATGTCAACGTAGTTAAACACTGGGCCGTCCTGGCACACATACACGCCGTTTATTTGGCAGTGGCCACACTTGCCAACTCCGCATTTCATCCTCCGTTCGAGGGAGAGTATTATGTGGTCGTCTGGCATGCCCTTCTCTTTGAAGGATTTAATCACAAATTTATACATAATTGGTGGCCCACACACCACCGCGTAGGTTTTACTCGGGTCAAAATCGACTTTGGGGATGAGCGTCGGTATGACTCCTATACTCTCGAGCCAGCATTGCCCATCTGGGCACTTATCGACCGTTAGATGTTGCTCTACATCGTGTCTCTTCGCCAAGCCTTCAAGCTCTTCTGAGAACAGCATCTCGCAAGGTTGCTTGCAACCGTAAAGGAGCATGATCCTACCATAATCTGCCCTATTATTCAAAATGTATCTTATCAATGATCGCAGGGGGGCGATCCCGAGACCCCCAGCAGCAAACAGAAGATCCTTTCCTTTCAGGAATTCGGTATCAAACCCCTTTCCGAAAGGGCCTCTGATCCCTACTTTATCGCCGACCTTCAGCCTGTGTAGGGCATAGGTGACGCTTCCTATCGAGCGAATGCACAGATCGAATCGCTTTCCGTCTGTGGGTGAGGATGAGATAGATATGGGCGCTTCTCCTATACCCATCACAGAGACCTCCACGAACTGGCCGGGCGTGTGACCGAGAGGGCGGCTATCATCCATTTTGAGTTGGAATAGGCTGTCCAGCGACGTCAACTTTTTAACGCGCTTTATCGTCGCTGACCTAGGCAGATAGATCAACTCTTTATTCATGCAGCCGCCTCCTTCAGAGAGTTGAACACATCTGTAGGATCAGCAATGTCAGGCAGGCATGCTGATGAGCATCTCCCGCACCCAACGCACGCGATAAAACCAAACTTGTCATGGATGTATTTCCCCTTTCTCATGAACCTGTGCCTATACCTCCCAGCCATGTCGCTTCTGAAATTCTCTCCCGTTGCAACCTTGGCGAAATCCTCGAGCAGACAGCCGTCCCATTTCCTGACTCTCTCCCCTCCCTTTAGGTTGAGATCAGGCACGTCTTGAACGTCAAAACAGTAACAAGTGGGACACACCAGGTTGCAGGATCCACACTTCAGGCACTTTTTTGCCTTTTCGCTCCACAGCTCGTTGTTGTAATTTTTTTCTAAAAGCTCTGGCAATTCTTTGGGTGAGAAGTTAATTCTCCTTTCAAACTTCGATAGAATCTCAGTCTCAGCACTTCGTACCTTTGCAATCGTTTCCGGGCTTGCACTCGGGGCATTTGCGTAGTTTTCCAGAAGCCTCTGTCCTTTTTCAGATCCTACCTCTATGGCGTATCTGTCCCCCAAATCCGTTAACATAAGGTCAAAGCCATGGTCTGTTGTTGCCGTGCCCATGCTGCCCGCGAATGCATACGAAGACACCTTCTGCATGTTCACTCCGATGAGAATGGATTGCTCACGCCTCCTGAGATAATGGTAGTCAGGGTTTGTCTCTTTAAGCACAACATCCATTTGTTCTAGAGCAACAAGATCATAGGGGTGAATTCCGATAATGATCAAGGGAGTCGCGTCAAACACCTCCTGAACAGAGAATTCCTTGAGCCTGTACCTCAGCATGGATTCAGTGGCTGGCAAAAAGTACTTTTTGGGCGGTAAAACAGTAACATCCTGGTCAAGCCTGAGCTCCTCCGCCGAGTCTAGCCCATCAAAAATGAATTTGTTTCCCCTAGCTTTCACTCCTATCACCCTTCCCAAATCCTTTTTTATCAAAGCATCAACAAAATTAAGAAAGTCTCCTTTCCCCAGCTCGTAAAAGCGCGTCTGCTTCGGACTTTTCATGTGTTATGTACCTCCACCCTTTGGATATTCTACTCACTTGTTTGAGTGGCCTTATTCCCTCTTTTTTTTCGTGCAATATAGTATTATGTGGGTAGATATAAAGGTTTATGCTGGGGTGCAGCTAACGTTTTTTTGGGCCAAACGCTTTTTTACAGATACGCTTAAAAATTTTAGGTCCTTTTTTTCGAACCGAAAAACCTTGTCTTTCTGGGACTCTTCTTGCTACCCCCTCAACACCTATTTGGTAAACGAACCACCGCGAGCGTTTAATCTTTGTTCCGCCTCTTACAATTCTCTTTGGATTTGAACAATTTGCCAAACGCCTTTCTTGACTTTTGGAAAACTCGATATTCTCCCCGCAACTCAAAAATCGCTTCTGATGAAAATGAAGAATTTTTCTTGATCCCCTATAGTCTCCTCCTTCTTTTAGAACTCCTCTTCACACCTCCTCTTTCTTAGGCAGCCTTTTATACCATGTAAAGTACAAGACAATTGTTAAGAGGGCAACCGCTCCCGAGAAAACGCATCCCTTCTCTATTTGTTGAAATATAAAATAAACGGGAGCTAGATACATGCAACTTATCCAACCCATAGCTAAGCATGCATTTCCCACATCTCGTCCAAACGCGTTTTCTTTCCTTAAAGGATCAGACTCCTCCTTCACAGAGTCTCTAACTAGCCTCCAAAACCCTCCCGGTCGAATGGATTTGTAAAATCTAGCCAACACAGAAGAGTCCACGGGCTTGCTAATAAAGCTAATAAGGATTGCAATAAAGAAACCCGCTCCCGTGATTATTGGGAAAGACAGATAGAGGGGAGCACCTGGAAAAAGCAGTGTCTGCAGAACAGCCGCCGTAGCTCCTCCTATTGCGCCAAAAATGTACCCTTTAGCATTAAATCTCCACCAGTACCACCCCAAAATAGAAGGCGCTATAATTCCCGCGCCCCATCCGAGGTTAATCCAATTCCAGATTTGGGCGATGGAAGTCACCTTTAAATTAATCAGAAGGGCCGCGCACACGACAAGAATTGAACTCAGGTAACTCGCAGTTAACAGTTTTCTTTGGCTGGCCTTTGGATTAATGAATTTCTGATAGATATCTCTCACCGCATAGGACGAAGAAGCGTTTATAACAGAATCCAGAGTGGACATAGAGGCGGCCATAAAGCCTGCCAAGGCCAACCCTGTTCCTCTTTACGGTTAGTGTCTTGAG
>JGI24025J20009_10003907_pt1 | contig 9989 bp, 9 predicted proteins | sample Cruoilmetagenom3_FD_20009 | JGI IMG/M metagenome (IMG submission 20009) | reverse complement strand
ACTCAACAAGATTTCTCGCTTCATCTACTCCCCTTGTTCCTAAATTTACAGCCATCATCACTTCCGTATTAACTCGTTTTGACCATTCCATAAATTCATTAATTCCCACCTGATTGGTTTCAATAGTTCTCCACGCAAGTTCTAATTTTCTTTTTCTTTTTTCCTTAGGACCAACCCCGTCTTCCCAGTTATATCCGGAAACAAAATTACCACCAGGATAACGGACAATGGGAACTCGTAATTCTTTCACCAAATCTATAACGTCTTTACGAAAACCAAGCTCATCCGCTTTGGGGTGACCAGGTTCATAGATTCCTCCATAGACTGCACGTCCTAAATGTTCAATAAAAGAACCATAAATACGTTTATCAACTTCACCAATTTTATATTCCTTATCTAAAACCATTGTTGCTTTTTTTAAGTTTGACATCCTAACCACCAATTATAATAAATAAAATCATTACCTCTTTTTGCTTTTGTTATCTCCTTATAATTGCTTTTACCTACTCAATAGTTAAATTTGGGCAAAGTCTCCCGCATATTAGCAACAGGAATTCTAAAGTTTTGTTAACATCCTTCCCTTATCCATACCAACATTTCCCCCGGTTCTCTATTACCCCAGGCGTAATAAGGAACTGCTGTAATTTTAATAGGCTTATATTTAGTTTCTTTGGTACGATACAGATTATCTGTCCAGCTTATATCATCGAGTCTGAGGGCCTCACCACTTATAACGGTAACTCCTCCCAGTATATCTTCCCTATATTCTACAGAGAACTCGGTATCAGCAGGAAAATATATTGCCGGTAGATTAGTACCATTATCAACTTCTTCCAGACAATAAACAATTGGACCTCTTTGTAAGGCAACCTTACCTATATTTTCCCGTACCTGAGGATTGGCATATATTTTTTCAACCGGCATATCCAAAATTAATTCAGCTGTATCATCATTATCCCATATACGTTCAATAGAAACATAGCCTTTATTCATTATTTTGTCAATACTAATACTTTCACCATTTACTTTAAGTTTCGCTTCCTTGCACCATCCGGGGATTCTGAGTGCAAGAGTAAATTTAGCCATTTCATTAGTCGTAATAGCCAAATTAACCTTACCACCCCAGGGATAATTTGTTCTCTGTTTAAGACTAATATACTTGTTATTAATATAAAAATCAGCAGTACTATCAGTATACAAATTTACATAAACCTCTTTATTATTATCAGAATAAATATATCCACTTATTGATGCCAGTAAGCGAGCAATATTGGGTGGACAGCAAGCACAACCAAACCATTTTTGACGAGTTGGTTTAACATGTTTATGATCATTTCTTTTTTTACATACTTTCGGTTGAACCTCCAGAGGATTCACATAGAAAAACTTCTTTCCGTTTTCAGACACTCCACTTAAAACACCGTTATATAGTGCTCTTTCCATAAGATCAGCATATTCAGCTTTAGCGTCAAGATGAAGCATTCTTTGGGCAAAGAAAACAAGTGCAATAGCTGCACAAGTTTCGGTATAAGCAGTATCATTGGGAAGATCATAATCAAAAGTAAATGACTCACCATAACTACTTGTTCCTACTCCACCGGTAATATACATCTGTTTTTTAGTAATATTATCCCATAGTTTCTGGCAAGTCTCAATCAAAGTCTTATCTCCTGTTTCTCTTGCTACATCTGCCATCCCACTATACATATATAATGCTCTAACAGCATGTCCTACGGCAACTTCCTGTTCCCTTACAGATTTATGAGCCTGAAAATAATCCATCCCCAATTTTCTAAAATTAGACCAGTAACTAGTTTTGCCTCTTTTTTCCCACTCTCTATCAAAAAAATAAGGTTTCTGACCTCGTTCATCAATAAAATATTTAGCCAGTTTCAAATATTTTTCATCACCAGTGACTTTATAAAGTTTTATCAATGCCAGCTCTATCTCCTGATGTCCTGGATACCCTTTTAATTTACCAGGTTCAGTACCAAATTTATCATTAATAAGATCTGCAAAACGAATCATAACATCAAGTAGTTTCCTTTTCCTGGTCGCTTGATAATAGGCTACTGCAGCTTCCATCATATGACCAGCGCAATATAATTCATGACACTCGGCCAGATTTGTCCACTTTTTATCTGGTTCAGCTATGGTAAAATATGTATTTAGGTAACCATCAGGTTGCTGGGCTTTCTCGATTAACTCAATAACACTATCAGCCAATTTTTCCAGTTCTTTATCCGGATTACTAGTTAATTGATAAGCTACTGCTTCCAACCATTTTGCTACATCACTATCTTGAAAAACCATGCCGACAAATTCACCATCCGATTCACCAGCTGCAATCTTAAAGTTTTCAATAGCATTACTGGGGTCTGCATCAGGTATCTCATTATTTAATACCTTCCACAGATAAGGGATTAATTCTTTTCTAACTAATTCATTTTTATAGCCCAACAAGCCACCCTTGATTTTGACATTTTTTAATGGCACTTCTTTTAAATTAGCATGGTCTTCTGCCATATTATTTACCTCCCTCACTTATTAATAATGTTATAAATTATTTAAGGTTTCATCAAATTCTCCCTGTAATTAATCAAAAATTAACCTTTTAGACCAGACAAAGTTATACCCCGAACAAAATATTCTTGAGCAAATAGGAATACAACTAATACTGGCAGAATACTAATCATCGAACCTGCCATTAAGACTGGCCAATCGGTAGAATACATCCCTTGCATAGCTGATAATCCAAGTGGTATAGTCATTTTAGGAATTGAATTTATAAATATAAGTGGCCTAATAAAATCATTCCAGGTGCCCATAAAGATAAATACACCTAATGTAGCTAAAGCTGGTTTCGACAAAGGGAGGAAGATGCGCCAGAATATTCCAAAAGGGGTACAGCCATCAATTCGAGCGGCATCTTCCAGTTCTTTTGGTATCGTCAAAAAGAATTGTCTCATTAAAAAGGTACCAAAGGCAGAAACTAAACTAGGGATTATGAGAGAATAATGTGTGTCAATCCAGCCAAAATACCTCATAATAACAAAAATAGGCACCAGAGTAATATGATAGGGAATCATTAAGGTTGCTAAATATAGAGCAAATAATGTGTCCCGGAAAGGAAATTTAAGTCTTGCAAAGGCAAAACCGGCCAGAGCACTGGTAAATAACTGAACAAACACCACTATAAAGGAAATCTTTAAGCTATTTAAGAAAAAGAGGCCAAAAGGAAAACGTTCTGCTACCTTTGGATAATTTCCCCAGACTATTTCTTCTCCGAAAAAAGTTGGAGGAAAAACAAATACTTCTCCTAAAGATTTTAATGAAGTACTAATCATCCATAAAAACGGTAATACCATTGTTATAGCTCCCAGAGTAAGAACTACATATGATATTATTTGTAAGCGTTGATTGATCTTTTTTTTCATTTTCTTTCCTCCTTTTCTAGTAAAACACCCAATTTTTTGCTCGCTTTAGTTGGATTAGAGTCACTGTAAATACCAAGAAAAATAATACATAACCAATTGCACTGGCATAACCCATTTTAAAATATTGGAAAGCATTTTGATACAAATAATGGACGAGAACAGAAGTAGAACGAGCTGGTCCACCCCCAGTCATAACATAAATTTGATCAAATACCTGGAAAGAATTAATAATAGAGATTACTACTACAAAAAATGTTGTCGGCGAAAGCAAGGGTATCGTTATATTTTTAAACAGTACCCACCAGTTAGCACCATCTATTTTCGCTGCTTCATAATATGTTTCAGGAATACCCTGTAAACCAGCTAAAAACAGTAACATATTAAAACCAATTCCTCTCCAAACACTGGCTATAATTACAGCCGGCATAGCCCAGGTTATGCCGGCTAACCAGTTCGGCCCATCTATGCCTACTAAGTTAAGCAAATAATTTAATAATCCAAATTCTGGGTTATATAACCATTGCCAGACAATAGCCACAGCTACCATAGAAGAAATTACTGGCAAAAAATAAACTGCTCTAAATATTTTTATACCCTTTATCTTCTGATTCAAAACAATGGCTAAAAAAAGTGAAAGGATTATCCCAACTGGTACTGTACCAACAGTAAAATAAATAGTATTCCAGAATACTTTCCAAAATACCTGGTCAGAGATTAATGTCTTATAATTTTCCAGGCCAACCCATTTTATGGGAGTTAAAAGATCCCAACTAGTAAAACTCAGACCAAAAGAAGCAATTACAGGCCCGAGGATAAAAACCAGAAATCCAAGTAGATTAGGTAATAAAAAGACTACCGCCCAGAGTTTATCACTGTATCTAAGTCGTTTAAAACGATTAATTTGAATCTTCCCCTTTTTATTTAAAGTCCCCTGGGAAATATACTCCTAGGGGACTTTAAGATTACACTTACATTCATTTATTAAGAATAGGATCTACCCTTTTCTTCATACGTGAAATAACTGTATCAATTGATTGATCAGTCACGAAGAAATTACCCAGTTCCTCATTAATAATACTCCAAGCCTCTGAAGGTACTTTCACCGCTACCCATAACTCTGCATAATTAGTAAAGTATTTAACCATATTTCCAAAATCATCAGGATATACATCAGGATTCATCCAGTTAGCAAGATTCTCTTCTTCATACATATCCATTCTATTAGGTAACCAGATACCTGTTCTAACTAATTTGGTCTGATACTCCCTTGAAGAAACGAATTTTATTAATTTCCATGCTTCATCCGGGTGTTTAGTTTTGATCCAGGCAGAGTAGAGATGAGCCTGACCGATAGTAACAGGTTCCTTAAATTTAGGTAGAACACCTATACCAAGTGGGAAATCCATTTCTGCCAATTGCTGTAATGTCCAAGAACCATCAACCAGCATAGCTAATCTTCCTGTCTGTAACATCTGAGTTGAACTTATACCACCCTGTTGTACATTAGCAATTACTAGAGGGGATACCCCATATACTCTCTGTAAATTCTTTATCTCAACAAGTGCTTCTTTAGCCTCTGGAGAATCTAATAATAACTCAGTGTAGTCTTCATTAAATACCCGTCCACCATTAGATTTAACCATTGCTGAGAAGGCAGAAACCCATTCAATCGTAAAACCAGATACACCATATTGAACAGTCTTACCATTTTTTTTAACAGTTAATTGTTTAGCAACATCTACGAATTTATCCCAGGGCCAGGCTTTTTCTGGATCATTTGGAGGATAAGGCAAACCCGCTTCATCAAATAATTTTTTGTTGTAAAAAAGCACAGGAGATACGTCACAGCTACTCACTCCGTATATTTCACCATTGATTAACATCTTATCCTGTGCTAGTGGAATAAATTCATCTATATCCATTTCTTTATTAAAATATTCAGTCAGATTTAGTAAGACTCCTCTTTTCTGAAAACTCCTATAAGAATCTGATGCAATGAAAAAAACATCAGGAGCAGCGTTTCCAGCTATCATTGTTAATAATTTAGCAGGATATTCACCGGATACCGGGGTGTATTCAACCTTAATATCAGGATTCTCTTTCATAAATTGTTTTAGACTCTGTTCAGTAATACTCGTTTCAAATGGGCTTGCTTCCCAGCCCATAAATTGTAATGTAACCTGCTCTGCTGCCACTACCAGACTATTCAGAACCAAAATACTAAAAATCATTAAAATTGTTAATATTAATCTTTTTCTCATTTTTATTCTCTCCTTTTTATAATAATCTAATTCTTAAACAGATAACGATGAAATCTTAATATTACTCGCTCACCTCCTTATTTTTTATTCAAGGTCTGGGTCCCCGGAAAGCTCTCAGTTCAACCTTGCGGAGGCCCAGCCTATTTACAGGATCGGTCTCACGTTCAAGTTCATCTACTTGGGGTGACCAGGTTCATAGATTCCTCCATATCTACATACTACACATCCCAAATGTTCAATAAAAGAACCATAAATACGTCTATCAACCTCACCAATTTTATATTCCTTATCTAAAACCATTGTTGCTTTTTTTAAGTTTAACATCCTAGCCTCCCATTATTAATTATTATAATTATAATAAATAATATTTATAATTTTTCTGAACTTACAATTACCTTCTTTTATCACTATCATCCTTTCATTCCTGTGGTCTTTATACCTTCAGCCATATATTTCTGTGTAAAAAGATAAAGTATTATAGGCGGTAAGATCATTAGCATAGACATAGCCATTTGCAGGTCCCACCTCTGGATAAATAGAGTCTTGAATGTAGTTAGCGCACCGACCGTTAGGGGTTTTAGCCTATCTGAATCAATATAAATAAGAGGGAGAAAAAGCTCGTTCCACCAGAACACAGAGGATAGTAGACCTATTATTACAAACACAGGACGCGACATGGGAACTATTATTTTTATAAAAATATCCCATCTGTTACAACCATCAATCAACGCTGCTTCATCAATGCTTATCGGTATTGTTCGGTAAAATTGCCGGAATAGAAAAACATTATAAGGAAAGGCAAAGCAAGCAGGAACAATAAGCGGGAGGAAACTATTAAGCCACCTGAGTTTGCTGAACAGTATATATTGGGGAATAATTGTGGCAGTAGCCGGCACCATCATAGTGACAAGAATCAAACTGAACATAAACTTTTTTCCAACAAAATTCATTCGAGCTAAAGGATAAGCCACAATAGAGCTGGAAATAAGCGTAGCGGAAGTATTACCTATTATCAATATCAAAGTATTCTTTAAATAGACAAGTATATTACCTCTGGTAAAAACATCGACATAATTGCTAAAGTGTATTTCCTTCGGTATTAATTGCGGAGGATATGCGCTTATACCAATGAGAGATTTTAGTGAAGAGGATGCAATCCATAAAATTGGGAAAATCATGATGATTGCAACAGAGATAAGTAATAGATATTGCAAAGAAATTGTTATTTTCGGTTTTAATTTCATCTTGATTCCTCCCTCAGTTTTCATAATAGACAAATTTATCTGATAGTTTAAACTGAAACCATGCGACTGACGCAACAATTATGAACAATACTGTCGCCAAAGCTGATGCATACCCCATCCTGAATGTTTTAAAACCGCTATCATAAATAGCAAGGCTTATCACTCTGCTAGCATCCCCAGGACCTCCGAATGTCAATGGATAAATAATGCTGAAAGAACCATTAAATGCATTAATTGTTGCAATCACCAAATTAAACAAAATTACCGGAGATATATACGGAAGTGTTATATAATAAAACTTCTGGAAATAGCTTGCACCATCAATACTACATGCTTCATAAAGCTCTTTTGGAACTTCTTTCAGGCTTGCATCAAAAATAAGCATCATCTGACCTGTTGTATAGGTATATAAACATACAAATATTATTGAAGGAATAACCAGACGATTATCCATTAACCAGTTAGGTCCGTCAATAATTCCAAACATATATAAGATATAGTTAATAACGCCGATTTCCTTGTTATATAGTAATTGAAACGCAAAAGCCAATGCAACGGTTGGCATAACAGCCGGTGCGAAGAAAAAGAACCGGAATATGCCTATGCCTTTCAATTTAAAATTAAGCAGCATTGCGAGAAAGAAGGACCATGTTAAAGTCGCAATAACACTAAATATTGTAAAAATAAAGGTAACCTTCAATATATTCCAGAAATTGGAGCCTGCACTAAACATTTCAATAAAATTACCGAGCCATATAAAACGTGGAGCGCTTATCATATTCCACTTTGAAAGACTTAGTAAAAAAGATGCAATTATCGGACCACCTGAAAACAATATAAAACCAATAATCCACGGTGATAAAAAAGCATAAGCCGTAATATTTTCTCTTACCTTTCTTTTGTTCTTGTTGATTAATAAACCATCATGTTCCATCTAATTACCTCAACATATTAAGCACACACAAAAATCTATATGCTCTCAAATTTTAAGCAAAAAATTATACAAAATCTAAAAAATCATATAAAATACAAATCATTTAAAATGAAAAGTTAATTGCGGCCGAAAAAATCTTTTTCGGCCGCAATTATTTTTACTGAGCTGCAGCCTTGTTCGCTGCGTCGTTAGCTTTCTTTATAGCAGTGTCTACATCCATCTGCCCCATCACAACTGCCTTAAAATTATTGACAGCGCCGTTGGTAACACCTGGATTTGCGACTACATAACCAAACACCGCAAAATTAAGGCTCTCGTCCAATCCTGCCCAGTTTGTAGGACCGCTTATTCCACCTGTTCTATAAAACCCTTTAGCCGTTATACTCTTTCTGGCCGATGGGTTAGTTCCCATTTTACATATCAATTCTTGACCTTCATCACTCATGGAATATTCAATGAATTTCCAGGCAGCGTCTTTAACCTTGCTTTCTACATTTATTGTGAATAACCCAGTGTGAAGATTGGTGTATTGTCTTACATTCTTTGGCAGTGGAGCAATATCCCATTTAAAATCCTTTATAGGCCTGTAAACTTGAATCATCCAGTTACCTAATCTTGTCATAGCAGCTTTACCGGCGATGAACAAATCTATAGCATTCGTACCCGAAGCAGCCGGTTCAGGACAAACCTTGTACTTATTGAGAAGATTAGACTCCCACTGGAGTGCTTTCTTGGCGCTGTCACCTAGTGATAGCTTGCCTGTGGAATCAACAATATCATCGCCAAAAGCACCCATCGTTGCATACCATATACCCTGGAAGGAAATAGCGTCACAGCCCCATTGTATAGTCTTGCCATCCTCCACTATAGTCAGCTTCTTGGCTGCATCTTCGAACTGCTGGGTTGTCCAATCATTAGTAGGATATGCTACACCAGCCTTATCAAACATATCTTTGTTGTAATACAATATCTCTGCTGCAAGACACCAAGGCAACGCGTAAATAGCACCAGTCGCTTTTCCAAACTGATCTACAGCCGGAACAAAATCATCCATTGTAAAGGCATTTGTACTTTTTATATAATCATCAAGAGGTATAATAGCCTTATTTTCTACAAATCTGTTTATGTCACATTCCCATGCCAGAATAACATCGGGAGCAGTATGTGCAGCTATCATTGCATTGAGTTTTTCAGAATAATTTCCCTCTGTAACTGCAATATAATCAATTTTTATATCGGGGTATTTCTTTTCGAATTGGCTTATCCAATCAACATCAGCAGTGTCACCTCTTTGTGCCCATGATGCAAATTTGACAGTGATCCGTTCTCCCGCGAAAGCAATTGAAGAAAGACACAAAACCAAGATTATTGTAAGAACAATTACTCCTAAAAAATTCTTTTTCATCGTTAAAGTCTCCTTTCTTTTTACAAAATACTTAAAAAACTAACTTTACTTTATAGTACAAGAAAAATAGTTCATTTATCACCTCCTTAGAAAACATTTTTTCTATAACTGTTTAAAAGAGTTGGTTGTTTTGCACGACTGTTTTTATTGATTTTTCAAGGCACGAAATTCACAATATTATTTTAATTATTCGTTTGGATTAAATAAATCTTTCTATTCTTGAGGTCAAAGAAAATAAACATATATCCCAAGTTTAGGACCAAAATTAATTAAATGACTATTTTAAAATTTTACTTAAAATATTTACAGTCTGTAAGGCAATTCGATGAGATAAATATTTTCAAAATATTAGAAAGAAAAGTAGTTTCAAATTCACTAGAACTTTGAAGGTTGATTTTTGTAGATTAACACACAACATTATATACTTATACGGACAACCGTACAAGTATTATATACTCTATTAATCGTATTTGTCAAATTATTTTTTAGAATTTTTTTAGATATCAAATAAAAAATCAATAATATAGTATTTTTCAATGGTTCACAGCTTAAAATTACGCGTGCAGCAAGACAGGTGAAGGAAACAGCATAAGTTAGCAAAAACCCGTGCAAGAGAGGGAAACTCAGATTCATTTGGAGTTATCCAATTTTTTTTAATCTTTTACAATCTCAAATCGGGAACCAATTTCGGGAAGCTTAGTTACCTCA
>JGI24025J20009_10003905_pt1 | contig 9993 bp, 7 predicted proteins | sample Cruoilmetagenom3_FD_20009 | JGI IMG/M metagenome (IMG submission 20009) | reverse complement strand
AATAGGGCAAGCGAGGCATTACCCATGGCAAAAGAGATATTATTGGTTGCTGAAGCCGTTTCCAATGAGAAAGCGGTTCCAAAAGAAAAGATTTTTGAAGCGTTAGAGTTCGCTCTAGCAACAGCGACAAAGAAAAAACACGATGGCGAAATTGAAGTACGTGTATCAATCGACCGTAAAACCGGTGATTACGACACGTTCCGTCGTTGGCAGATTGCAGAAGTTCAAGAAGATGGTTCTTTAGAAAACCCTTACAGCGAAATCACATTAGAAGCAGCTCAAGTTGAAGAACCTGACTTGCAACTGGGTGATTATGTTGAAGAGCAGATTGAATCTATCAAATTCGACCGCATAACTACACAAATGGCAAAGCAAGTTATTGTACAAAAAGTACGTGAAGCTGAGCGCGCCTTAGTTGTAGAAGCTTATAAAGATCAAGAAGGCGAGCTAGTAACAGGTGTCGTTAAAAAAGCAACACGTGATGCAATCGTACTTGATTTAGGTAACAACGCAGAAGCGGTTATTTACCGTGACGATATGCTGCCACGTGAAAACTTCCGTCCAGGAGATCGTATCCGTGGTCTTCTTTACGAAGTTAAACCTGAAGCACGCGGCGCACAGTTATTTGTAACGCGTTCAAAACCAGAAATGCTGATGGAATTATTCCGCATTGAGGTGCCAGAGATTGGCGAAGAAATGATTGAGCTTCGTGCTGCAGCACGCGATCCGGGTTCACGCGCTAAAATCGCCGTTAAATCTAACGACAAGCGTATTGACCCAGTAGGTGCGTGTGTTGGTATGCGTGGTGCACGTGTTCAAGCTGTATCATCAGAACTTGGTGGCGAGCGTGTTGATATCGTACTTTACGATGACAACCCAGCGCAGTTTGTTATTAACGCAATGGCACCGGCTGAAGTAGCTTCAATCGTAATGGATGAAGACACTCATTCAATGGATATCGCTGTAGAAGCTGATAACCTAGCACAAGCAATTGGTCGCAATGGTCAAAATGTTCGTTTAGCAAGCCAATTAACTGGCTGGGAACTAAACGTAATGACTGTTGAAGACATGCGCGCTAAAAACGAAGCAGAGTCAGATAAGTTAATTAACTTATTTACTGAAAACTTAGATATTGATGATGAATTTGCATCATTACTTATCAACGAAGGTTTCTCAACACTTGAAGAAGTAGCATATGTGCCGGCTTCTGAGTTTTTAGAAATCGACGGCCTAGATGAAGAAACGGTTGATTTACTGCGCTCACGTGCAAAAGATGCATTAACCACTAAAGCGCTTAAAACGGAAGAAAGCTTAGAAGGTGTAGAGCCTGCTGAAGACTTACTTGCGCTTGAAGGCTTAGAGCGTCATCTAGCATTTGTTATGGCAAGCAAGGGTGTAATTACACTTGAAGACTTAGCTGAGCAAGGTATTGATGAATTGGTAGATATTACAGAGCTAACACCTGAAAAAGCAGGTGAGCTAATTATGGCTGCACGTAATATTTGTTGGTTCGCAGACGAGTAATTTATTAACGGAGGTATTACACACTATGGCAGAAGTAAATGTTGAAAAACTAGCCGGCGATATAGGTACAACTGTTGATAAATTGCTTCAGCAATTTTCACAAGCGGGTATCACTAAAAAAGCAGGTGATAATGTAACTGAAGCTGAAAAAGCACAGTTACTTGATCACTTAAGCAAATCGCACGGTGGTACTGGTTCAGATGGCCCAGCACGTATGACTTTACAACGTAAGAGCAAAAGCACATTAAGTGTAACGGGCTCTACGGGTAAGGCAAAAGCTGTTCAAGTTGAAGTTCGCAAAACACGTACTTACGTGAAAAAGAGCGCAATGGAGCAAGAGCAAGAACAGCAACGTCTAGCCGCTGAAGAAAAAGCGCGTATCGAAGAGCAGCAAAAAGCTGCACAAGAAGCCGCTGAATTAAAAGCGAAACAAGAGGCAGAACGTAAAGCAAAAGAAGACGCTGATCGTAAAGCCAAAGAAGAAGCTAAACGCAAAGCAGATGCAGAGCGTAAAGCTAAACAACAGCAGATGACCCCAGAGCAAAGTGCTAAGTCTGAGAAAGATCGCATCGAAGCTGAGCGTCTGCAGAAAGAAGCAGAAGAGGCCGCATTGAAGAAAGCTGAAGAAGAAGCGAAACGTCAAGCAGAAGAGGCAAGAAAGCTAGCTGAAGAAAATGAAGCTCGCTGGAAAAAAGAAGAAGAAGAACGTAAGAAACGCGAAGAAACCGCGGATCACCATCTTACGACTTCTACTTATGCACGTGAGGCAGAAGATGTTGCCGATGCACGTGATGAGCAAGGTTCACGCCGCGCGAAGAAAAAGAAAAAAGCCCCAGCAAAAGATAAATTTGCAGGCGCTAAAGGCCGTAAAGGCAAGCTAAAAGCACCTACATCATTGCAACATGGTTTCCAAAAACCAACTGCAGATGTTAAAAATGAAGTGCGTATTAGCGAAACAATTACAGTAGCTGAGCTTGCATCGCGCATGGCTGTTAAAGGCGCTGAAGTTGTTAAAACAATGATGAAAATGGGTGACATGGTTACCATTAACCAAGTGATTGACCAAGAAACAGCACAACTTGTTGCTGAAGAAATGGGTCACAAAGTTATCATCGTTAAAGAAAACGAATTAGAGCAAACAGTACTAAATGACCGTCATGAAGATGGTAAGTCTGAGCCGCGTGCGCCAGTAGTAACTGTAATGGGTCACGTTGACCATGGTAAAACATCAACGCTTGATTACATTCGTTCAGCTAAAGTTGCATCAGGCGAAGCCGGTGGTATTACACAGCACATTGGTGCATACCACGTTGAAACTAACGGCAACATGATCACTTTCTTAGATACACCAGGTCACGCCGCGTTTACATCAATGCGTGCACGTGGTGCTAAAGCGACAGATATCGTAATCCTAGTGGTTGCAGCAGACGATGGTGTAATGCCACAAACTAAAGAAGCGGTACAGCATGCTCGCGCAGCTGGCGTTCCTTTAATCATTGCTGTAAACAAAATGGATAAAGAAGGCGCAGATCCAGATCGCGTTAAAAACGAGCTAGCTCAGCTAGACGTTATTCCTGAAGATTGGGGCGGCGATACGCAGTACGTTCATATCTCAGCTAAAACAGGCTTAGGTATTGATGACTTACTTGAAGCTGTTCTTATGCAATCTGAGCTTTTAGAGCTTCGTGCTCCATCAGAAGGCATGGCAGCAGGTGTTGTAATTGAATCTCGTCTTGATAAAGGACGTGGTCCGGTTGCTTCTATCTTAGTTCAATCAGGTACCCTTAACCAAGGTGATATCGTACTGTGTGGTCTTGAATACGGCCGTGTTCGTGCAATGAAAGACGAAAACGGTAAAGACATTAAATCAGCAGGTCCTTCTATTCCTGTTGAGATTTTAGGACTATCTGGTATTCCGGCTGCAGGTGATGAAGCGACTGTTGTTAAAGATGAGCGTAAAGCGCGTGAAGTTGCTTTATACCGTCAAGGTAAATTCCGCGACGTTAAATTGGCTCGTCAGCAAAAAGCGAAGCTTGAAAACATGTTTACTAACATGGCTGAAGGCGATGTATCAGAAGTTAACGTGGTACTTAAAGCAGACGTTCAAGGTTCAATCGAAGCAATTTCAGACTCACTAACTAAGCTTTCTACTGATGAAGTAAAAGTGAAGATTGTTGGTTCTGGCGTAGGCGGTATCACCGAAACTGATGCAACACTTGCTGCTGCATCTAACGCAATCGTAGTTGGCTTCAACGTTCGTGCCGATGCATCTGCACGTAAAGTGATTGATACTGAAAACTTAGACCTTCGCTACTACAGCGTAATCTATGCGCTAATCGAAGAAGTTAAGCAAGCCATGTCTGGTATGCTTGCTCCTGAGTTTAAGCAAGAGATTATTGGTCTTGCTGAAGTACGTGACGTGTTTAAGTCTCCAAAAATTGGCGCAATTGCTGGTTGTATGGTTACTGAAGGTACTATTAAACGCAGCGCACCTATTCGTGTACTACGTGATAACGTGGTTATTTACGAAGGTGAGCTTGAGTCACTACGTCGCTTTAAAGATGACGTTCAAGATGTTCGTAACGGCATGGAATGTGGTATCGGCGTTAAGAACTACAACGATGTTCGCGTTGGTGACCAAATCGAAGTATTCGAAACAGTTGAAGTACAACGTACACTTTAATTGCTCGTAAACTAAGATTGTAAATGGGGGCTTTGCCCCCATTTCTGTATCCATTATTTAATTAACTTATTATTTTAATTCAGTAAGTTATGATTTTAGGAAAACAATCATGAGAGAATTTTCTCGCACTGATCGTGTTGCTCAGCAAATTCAAAAAGAAATTGCTGTAATTTTACAACGCGAAATTAAAGATCCGCGCTTAGGCATGGTGACAGTGTCTGCGGTAGAAGTATCGCGCGATTTATCTTACGCAAAAGTTTTTATTACGGTGTTTAATACCGAAGATGAAAACAAAGCAAAAGAAAGCGCAAAAATACTTAACGAAGCAACGGGCTATATCCGCTCGTTACTGGGTAAGCGTATCCGTGCTCGTATAATGCCTGAGCTTAAATTTGTAGTAGATAACTCATTAATGGAAGGGATGCGTATCTCTAACTTAGTGGACTCGGTTATTCGCGAAGATAACGCTAAACATGTTGATGATGAAACTGATGGCGAAGAAGGCACTAAAGACTAATGGCAAGACGCAGTAAAGGCCGTCCGATTGATGGTATTTTGTTGTTAAACAAACCTCAAGGCATTTCATCGAACAAAGCCCTACAGCAAGCTAAAGGTATTTATTTTGCCCAAAAAGCTGGCCATACCGGTGCGCTAGACCCACTGGCCACTGGCATGTTACCTATTTGCTTTGGTGAAGCGACCAAGTTTACCCAATTTTTGCTCGATACAGATAAAACCTATGTGGTAAGAGCAAAGCTAGGTGAGCGCACAACTACCTCTGATTCAGATGGCGAAGTGGTTGAAACCCGTGATGTAAACGTTACCACTGAACAGTTAGCTGCAGAAATTGAAAAGTTTTTAGGCGAGTCAGATCAGTATCCATCAATGTACTCAGCGCTTAAATATGAAGGTAAGCCTTTATATAAATACGCGCGTGAAGGCATTGAAGTACCGCGTAAATGCCGAAAAATAAACGTGTTTAGCTTAACGCTTGATGAGTTTGATGAAGCAAACAACGAAGTACAAATGACCGCCCATGTATCTAAAGGGACGTACATTCGTACCATTGTTGATGATTTAGGCGAAAACCTAGGCTGTGGCGCACATGTTATTATGCTGCATCGCTCAGCGGTTGGCCATTACCCTAAAGATAAAATGGTATCGCTTGAGCACCTTGAAACCTTATTAGCCAAGGCCAAAGAAGAAGAGGTTGCCCCTTCTACATACCTTGATGAATTACTATTGCCAATGGATAGTGCATTGGTTGATTTACCCGTTGTAGAAATTAGCAAAGAGCAGGGTGTTTCGTTTAGCCATGGCCAAGCAGTCGTACTAGGCACTGATTTACCCGAAGGGGCAATTAAAGTCCTGGCCGATGGTGTGTTTATTGGCACCGGTGAGCGCAACCCTGACGGGCATTTAAAATCAAAGCGTGGCTTGTCTAATCAGCAACCCGAGTAAACTTTAACTTGTAGTTATTCTCATAGTTGGTAGAATACGCCCGCTTAATCGTTTTGGCTGAATTAGTGATCGGCTAAAGCACCTATTAAATTTAACTTTTGGAGTTATTATGTCACTAAGCAATCAAGAAAAAATCGATATCATTGCTAAATTTGCACGTGCTGAAGGCGACACTGGTTCACCTGAAGTACAAGTAGCTTTACTTACTTTTGATATCAACAAGCTTCAAGGTCACTTTGCTGACCACAAGCATGACTTCCACTCACGTCGTGGTCTGCTTCGTAAAGTAAGTACTCGCCGTAAATTGCTTGATTACCTTAAAGGTAAAGATATCTCGCGTTATACTGCGTTAATCCAAGAGCTTGGCCTACGTCGCTAAGAACTTGATTACGAGAAAAGGAGCTTTATAGCTCCTTTTTTTGTGCCTAAATTTAACGCTTCACACTCCATCGTTAACTTAATCTCCCTGCAATATAAATAACACCAACCTTGTGCTAGCACTTAACAATTAAGGGTAGGAAACGCTTGCAACCACTGCGTTAAAATTATCTTTAAGAACAATTTAATAGCGAATTATTCACCTAGCTATCTAAAGGTTTTTCATAGCTAAAAATTACACGCTTAATTAAACGCCTTTCGATAAAACAATTAAAAAATAATGTGGCAAAAGCGATTACGTTTTATCTTTGGGTAGGCTCGCAATTTTACGTCGCTTTGGTATATACTATGCGCGTAGATAAATAGGTTATCTGCAGTCATTAAAAATTTTGCCAATTGTAGTACTTAATTGATTTCCAACTGAATACAATTATGTACTGTAATTGGCCCTTTTAATGACACTTATTAATGAAATATAAAAACATTTAAGGAATATTTTAAGTGCAAGCAATTATTAAAGAATTTCAACTAGGTCAACACACAGTTACCCTAGAAACAGGTGCAATCGCACGTCAAGCAGACGGCGCAGTATTAGCAAGCATCGGCGACACGTCAGTATTAGTTACTGTAGTTGGTAAACGTGAAGCTCAACCTGGTCAAGACTTTTTCCCACTAACAGTTAACTACCAAGAGCGTATGTACGCTGCTGGTCGTATCCCTGGTGGTTTCTTAAAGCGTGAAGGTCGCCCTAACGATGGCGAAACACTTATTGCACGTCTTATTGACCGTCCAATTCGTCCACTTTTCCCAAATGGTTTCGTAAACGAAGTACAAGTTATTGCAACTGTTGTTTCTGTAAACCCTGAAATCCAACCAGATATGGTTGCGATGATTGGTACATCAGCAGCACTTGCTATCTCTGGCATCCCATTTAGCGGCCCAATAGGTGCTTCTCGCGTTGGTTACATCAACGGTGAGTACGTACTTAACCCAACACTAAAAGAGCTTGAAGAAAGCCAACTTGATTTAGTAGTTGCAGGTACTGATAACGCAGTACTAATGGTTGAATCAGAAGCTGACGTACTAGCTGAAGACGTAATGCTAGGTGCGGTTGTATACGGCCATGAGCAATCTCAAGCTATTATCAACGCAATTAACGAATTTAAAGCAGAAGCGGGCAAGCCTACATGGGATTGGTCTGCACCTGAGAAAAACGTATCGCTTGAAGAAAAAGTAGCTGAACTTGCTGCTGATAAAGTAGGTGAAGCTTACCGTATTACCGATAAAGTAGCGCGTAAAGAAGCATTAACTGCAGCAAAAGACGCTGTAATTGAAGCGCTTACAAGCGAGCTTGCTGAAGATGAAACACTTGATAAGCAAGAAGTAGGTAAAGTATTTGGTTCTTTAGAGAAGAAAATTGTACGTGGCCGCATCACTGCTGGTGAAAAACGTATCGATGGTCGCGAACCAGACATGATCCGTGCACTAGACGTAATGACAGGCGTATTACCACGTACTCACGGCTCTGCAATTTTTACTCGTGGTGAAACTCAAGCATTAGTTACCGCTACACTTGGTACAGAACGTGATTCACAGTTAATCGATGATTTAACGGGTACTCACAAAAACCACTTCATGCTTAACTACAACTTCCCTCCATTCTGTGTAGGTGAAACTGGTTTTGTAGGTTCTCCTAAGCGTCGTGAAATTGGTCACGGTAACCTAGCTAAGCGTGGTATTTCTGCTGTAATGCCTACACTTACTGAGTTCCCTTACTCAATTCGTGTTGTATCTGAAATCACTGAATCTAACGGTTCGTCTTCAATGGCATCTGTTTGTGGTACGTCACTAGCACTTATGAACGCGGGTGTACCAATTAAAGCGTCTGTTGCGGGTATCGCGATGGGTCTTGTGAAAGAAGATGAGAAGTTTGTTGTTCTTTCAGATATCTTAGGTGATGAAGATCACTTAGGTGACATGGACTTTAAAGTAGCAGGTACTACTAACGGTATCACTGCACTACAAATGGATATCAAGATTGAAGGTATCACACAAGAAATCATGCAAATTGCGCTTAAACAAGCAAAAGCTGCACGTTTACACATTTTAGGTGTGATGGATGAAGCGATTTCTGCTCCTTCTGAAGAATTATCAATGTTTGCTCCTCGCATCTACACTATGCAAATTCCTGCTAAGAAGATTGCTGAAGTAATTGGTAAAGGTGGCGCTACAATCCGTCAACTTACTGAAGAGACAGGCACAACAATTGAAATTGAAGACGACGGTACAATTAAGATTGCTGCAACAGACGGTGAAAGCGCGCAAAACGCAATTACACGTATTGAGCAATTAACAGCAGAACTAGAAGTAGGTACTATCTACACTGGTAAAGTTGTACGTATTGTTGACTTTGGTGCGTTTGTAAACATTCTTCCTGGTAAAGATGGCCTAGTGCATATTTCTCAAATCAGCACAGAGCGTGTTAACAACGTAACTGACCACTTAAGTGAAGGTCAAGAAGTTAAAGTTAAAGTACTAGAAGTAGACCGCCAAGGCCGTGTACGTCTAAGCATTAAAGAAGCAATGGAATCAGCAGCACCTGCAGCTGATGAGTCGAAAGACGCATAATTGCTAAACTTTAACCCGTTAATATACGCGGGATAATAAAAAAGGGGCTGTTTAGCCCCTTTTTTTATGCTTTAATGAAACCTTATTAGACAAGGTCTGTCTTATTTTTATTGCGATATATCTTGGTATTAAGGATTTTAATGATACTCAAACATTTAGCTTTGGCATCTTTTGCTATTTTGTCTTTAAGCGCTTGCCAAACCACGACTGAATCAAAACCTACGCCGATTGTTAATGTGCCTTTTACTGCACCCCTTGCATCTGACTTTAGAAGTGAAATTGCGATTGCACGTTACTCTGAGCTATTAAATAGAGCCGATTTAAGTACTGAGCAACAAGCTAAGCTTTATTATGACCGTGGGGAATTATTTGATAGCTTAGGAATGACCACGTTATCGCGCATTGATTTTAACCGCGCTATAAAACTAAAGCCTGATTTAGCTGAGGTGTATAACTTTTTAGGAATTCAGCACACGTTAATGCAGCAATACGAAAAAGCGTATGAGTTTTTTGACTCAGCCCTTGAACTTAATGAAGAGCATGAATACGCTTATTTAAACCGTGGCATTGCACTGTATTATGGTGAAAGAGCAAACCTAGCGCAAAGTGACTTTGATGAGTTTTTAGCACGTTCACCAAACGATCCTTACCGTGTTTATGGCTTTACCTTGCACAATCACAAGAGGATAAACAACAAGCATTAGCGGCTCTTAAAACAAATGCTGCAGCCCTTGATGAATCGCAATGGGCGTATCAGCTAATTTCGCTTTATACCGGCGATATGAGTGAGCATACGTTTTTATCGGGTATTAGCGAGGGCGTTAAGTCAGAGCAAGAATACGCACAGCGCTTGTGCGAGGCGTACTTTTACTTAGCCAAAATGCACCAAGCAGCCGGAGAGCAGTTTTTAGCTGCTGATTACTTTAGGTTGGCATTATCCACTAATGTGCATGAGTTTATTGAATACAAATATGCACGTTTAGAGCTTGAGCTTATGGCTGGTGCAGACGCTAGTTAAATACCTGTGTTATCTGATTGGTTTGCTATTTAGCCTGCTTATTGCAGGCTCTAGCAACCAGTTAAGCAGCATTAGCTTGTGGCATGTACTTCACGCTCAGGCTAATCCTCTGCAAAGTTATTGGCAATTTCCTCGTTACTTTGCAAATAATATTGCGCATCTTCCCGAGCTGACCTTAGGCTTTTTAGCGCGTAAAAATATCCTATCAGCCCAGTACCATTATTCTTTAACGCTTATCAATGCAAGCAAAAACGAGCAAGCAAAGTTATTTTGGCTACAAAGTATAGAGCATGTTGGGCAC
>JGI24025J20009_10003904_pt1 | contig 9996 bp, 6 predicted proteins | sample Cruoilmetagenom3_FD_20009 | JGI IMG/M metagenome (IMG submission 20009) | reverse complement strand
ATAGTATAGTTTATTCCTAAAAAAACCCCACACAATCCTCCCAATAAACCGGAAACAAAAAAAGTTAGTGAAATTACTCGATTAACATCTACTCCCATAAGACTGGCAGTATTAATATCACAAGCTACTGCTCTAATAGCTCTACCAGATTTTGTTTTATATAAATACCACATCAACCCGAACAAAGTGATTAAAGAAATTATCAACATAGTCAAATTTAATTTAGAAAAACTGATTTGCCCAATATTTATGTTAGTAGTTCCTAAAAAATCAGGAAAAGTGTGAAAAAAAACTCCTACCGTAGCTACAATTAAATATTCCGATAACAATCCTCCATTTATAGAATTTACAAAAAAATATATCTTAGGGGCATTCCTCTTTCTTAGAGGAATGATGGCTAATTTTTCAAAGATAACCGCACAAAGACCTCCACTAATTGCCCCAAATGATAAAGTTAAAAACAGTGAGCTATGAAAGATCTTGAAGGCGAAATAGGCGGTATAGCAACCAATAAGCATAACCCCCCCATGCGAGAAATTACTAAATTTAAGTACATTATAAATTAATCCAAAACCTACCGCCATTAAGGCATATACGCCCCCACAAGAAAGACCATTTAATAATTGTTGTAAAAACACTTCTAGCTCCTTTTTTACATTCCTTAATAATAATCCTGCCTTCACCCCTCTCCTAAGAATAAAGGGGTAAAGACAGGATTCTCTACACATCTAATCTAAAGGTGGTAAATATTCTCCTAGTGTCACAAATTCCTCATTCTCAATCTTTAGCATAACTAATGGCATCCTATCGGGTCGATGAGTTTGTGGATTAAACTTTATTTTTCCCATTACTCCAACATGATCTGTTTGTTCAATAGCGTCCTTTATTGCTATTGGATCGAGCTTTCCAGCCTTCTTTATAGCCTCAGCTAAGATATTCATATTATCGTAACCCATGCACGCGTGAATTAGCGGTTCCATCTCAAACCTCTTTTCATAAAGCTTCATAAAATCTTGGAATCTTGGAATATCAGTCGCCATATTATTGGGAAAATAAGTATTGTTTGCTGCTGGCCCGGCTAACTCAATGAGAGGTACATACCAGCTATTATTCCCGATTATAGGGACATCAACCCCTATACCTCGCAGCTGCTTAGCAATTAATGCATTATCTTTAACATAGCCAGGCACAAAAACCGCTTCAGGACTCGCATTTTTAATCTTAGTACATTGCGCTCTAAATTCAGTATCGCCAAATATATAAGTTTCCGTAATAAGGATCTCCCCTCCATTTTTTATTACATAAGCCATAAAAGGTATAGCCATTTTAACTGAATAAGAGTTTGCCTTATTATAGATTACCGCGAATTTAGATAATTTTAATTCCTTTACGGCATAACTAGCAGCAATTTCTGCCTGTTCTGAACAACAGGGTTCAGTCAAAAACATAAAATTCCATACCCCTCCACTGTGAGTAGTAGCCCTTTCATCCATAAAATCACCAATCACCGGAACCTTTTTTCTTTCAGCAATTGGAGCTAAAGGTATGCCGACATTACTAGTTGGCGGGCCCAGGACAGCAACAACTTTATCTAAATCAACCAACCTGTTATATGCATTTATTGCTTCGGTTGGATCACCCTTTGTATCATAAGTAATTACCCTAATTTTTTTACCTAATATCCCTCCCCGAGCATTAATCTCTTCTGCTGCTAATAAAATACCATTTGTATCGTTCTGGCCCCAAATAGCAGTACCAGCGCTCATATCCTGAATATTTCCTACTAATATTTCTCCTTCACTCGCTCCCCATGAATAACTAAACAAACTAAACGATAGAAAAAGCATTGTCATTAGAATTACTATTACTTTTAACTTATTCATTTTTTTCCTCCTTATTTTTATTTAGAAAAAATACTAACTCTTTTTTTTACTTATTATAAATCACCTCCTTTGAAACAAAATTCTTGTTGGTCACTCTCTTTTCTTTTTTTTGTTCCCCTTTAAGGAAAAAAATCTATTAAGTTGCCCTAACTATCTCAATATTGGAATTAGGACAACATTGTGCGCATAAACTACAACCAATACACTTATCTTTGTCTATTTTAACTCTGTTATCCTCAAAGCTAATAGCAAAAGCCGGGCAAATTTTTTCGCAAATACTACAGCCGATGCCACAACCGCAGTTAAGACACCTTCTGACCTCTCTGAGGGCTTCCTCCTCTGTAAGTGTTTTAGTGTACTCATTAAAATTCTTTTTACGCTCACTTGGGGATATCAATTGAATTTCAGTTCTTCTTCCTCGAGGAGAATTACCTTTTCTCTTAAACACTTTCTCCTTATCTACCATTGTCGGAGTCGAATCATATTCCAGAAAAGCATTTTCTCCACTAATAAATTTATCGATGGATACAGCTGCTCTTTTACCCTCGGCAATAGCACTAATAACATTACTGGGGCCCATGGCTGCATCACCTCCGATAAAGACACTATCAATATTTGTAGCACCTGTATCCTCATTAAATTCAATTGTTCCCAATGGCGTAGTCTTAATATTCATATCCTGACAATTAAGCTGAACGCCTTCTCCAATGGCGGAGATGACGGTATTAACTTTTAAAATAAACTCCGTTCCCTCAACCTCAACTGGCCTTCTTCTGTTGGAAACATCCTTCTGGCCCAAAATATAGTTAACCATTCTAATACCGGTTACCTTGCCCTCCTTGGTGATAATCTTCTTGGGTGAGACGAGATACATAACCTTTATCCCTTCTTCCTCTGCTTCTACAACATCTTCTGGTATAACTGGCATCTCATCCTTCGTTCTTCTATAAAGAATAAACACCTCTTTCGCTCCCAGCCGAATGGCCGCTCTGGCTGAATCAACAGCAGTGAATCCGCCTCCAATGACAGCAACTCTTTTGCCAATTTCAGGACTTTCCCCCATGGAGGCACCTTTAAGAAAACCAAGAGCAGTTAAGCTACCTTTAGCCTCTTCCCCAGAAATATTCAATTTTAACCCTTTTTGGGCTCCAATGCCAATAAAGATGGCTTTGAAACCATCCTCCTTCAATCCATCTATAGTAATATCCTTGCCAAAGGTAACCTCTGTCCTGATATTTATCCCCAAACTCTTAATTGTTTCAATCGCTTCCTTGAGCAAACCCCGAGGCAATCTGAACTCAGGTATAGCAAGTCTTGGCATACCGCCGAGTACCTTCTCTCTCTCAAAAATAGTCACGCGATAACCAGCCCTGGCAAGATCATAGGCAGCAGAGAGACCAGCTGGACCAGAGCCAATAACAGCGACTTTTTCCTTTTTTTTCGAGGCCAAGGTAATTTCAGGCTTCCATCCTTTTCTCCTACCATATTCGAGAACAAACCTTTCAATCTCCCTGTTTAAGATTTGCTCATCTATCCCACCCCGGGTACACTCAGTTTCACAAGGATGCGGACAAATTAGACTGCATACACACTGAAGTGGACTTTTAGATGTTATTTGTTTAAAGGCCCCCTCAAAGTTACCCTCACTAACCATTTTTATACAAGCCTGAATAGGCACATGCGCTGGGCAATTATATGTACAAGGAGCAAAAAGATTTCTATCCTTTATTTGAGCAAAACCTTTGTATATGGTAAGCTCAGAGGAAGGAGTGATACTCTCAACTAAAATATCACGAACATCTTTGAGCGAGCTATAGCCCATCTCGTTTAAGTATTTTTTCAACTCCTTCATAAGTTCCTCTAAAAATCCAAAACCATTAACTAATATACCTGTACAGATGGCAATAAGGTCAGCACCAGCCATAGCCATCTCCACTGCATCTTGAAACGTACTTATACCGCCTGATCCCTCAATTACAGGCTCCGATCCAACCAGTTTTCTGATCTCATAGACATCCCTTAATGCTAATGGTTTTATCCAGGGACCTGAAAAACAAGACATACTTGGTTCTTTCTGAAGATTATAAACCGATTGTTTTGGGTTGCGGATATTAATGGGAGGAATTCCCAACCTGTTGGCTACACTAACAACGGCATCAGCACCCGCTTCAAAAGAGGCCTTAGCCACTTGAGCAATTCGACCGCCCTCCGGGGTTAACTTAACGAAAACTGGTATAGAAACAGCTTTTTTTACCTTTTTAATAATGGTACTTACTGATTTCTCATCCTCGCCAAGACTCGCCCCAGAAAGTGGCTCGCCTTCCGCAACTTCTCCACTAATTTCTACATTAAAAGACATATTTGGACAACACATATTTAATTCAATAATATGAGCACCTGCAGATTCAAACCTTTTAGCCATATTTGCCCAACCCTCAAGCCCCTTATTGCCAGAATAAGTAATGTTAGCTAACAGGGCAAAGTTTTTTGTTTGTTTTCTACCCTCCTCTATTAACTTTAAACCCTCTTCGATATTAATTCTTTTTTCGGCAGAAAAGGAAAGATAACCCAAATCCTGAAACCACCCATATCTGGGCTCTAGATTGATATAAGGAGCGGGGTCAAATGTCAACTTAATACTAGCCCCTCCCCAACCGCATTCCTGTGCTCTTACGAGTTGTTCGACTGATTTTGAAGCTGGGCCCGAACTAACACAAAATGGATTACGAAACTTTATTCCTGCAAATTCAACTGGCATCAGAATATTTTCTTCATTTATATTCACTTTGTAAACCTCCATGCTATTGTATAGCTATTAACTTATTTTCCTTTATTGCCCTCCCTTTTTTTACTGATTCATATATATCTATTACAATTTAGGGAGCAGTCCGAACATCTTTTATTACTTTTTAGTATCCAATCGGGCTATATACTAAAATAAGGGAACCGTAAGTTAAGTTAATTTTAATATTTATCTTGGCTCCATAAATTTCAACTCGATAATCAATGCCACCAAAAGTAACATAGTTTCCCTCGATAAATGCAAAAGCATTATCCTTAAGAGTTAAAATTCCCGTTGCCCAGTCTTCACCTTATCTTCAGAAGAGTGGGGCATAATAACCACTACTCACCATCCTTTAACTAATTTCCTTGCAATACCAAAATCAATCCCCTTAGTTCTAACGGTGATAATAGCAACTTTCTGAGAAATCATTTTATCTCTAACTTTTCACTGTTTCTAATCGTTATTTCAATCTAACTTATTGATAATCATTGCTATAACTAATTTAAATGGGTTTTAATTTGTTCTAATTGCTTTTCAACACCCTCTTCTTCTGGTAAAATCCGCCGAACACCAAAAATGGGGACATTTTCAATCGCTTCCTCTTTTATCAATTTCATTAATTCTTCTATGAAGACACCTGGGCCTTCTTTTTCTGATGTATCCCGATCGATCCCCAAAATTATTCCTTTGCCTTTAGTAATTTCAACACCACAGGAAGGACTGAGATTCATACCGATAATGCTTAAAATACTAAATTCGAATTCAAGGTAGTCTTTTACTTGTTTAATGACTTCTTGCGCCTTTTCTCTAAAGCATTTTCTCATTTCATCCGGGTTCATTTCGCCATATTTATATTTTTCCAATCCCAAGCAAAGATATTCAGGACAGGGCATCTGAATAATTCCCACACCGCAATCAAGGATAGCTCTAATCAAATGTGTTGTAGCACCTTCATAGGCACATCCTCCCGGAAACCGTGTATTGGTATTTAAAAAACAATGAGCAAGAAAAACAACTTTTCGTTTTCTTTTATCATTGAGAAAAATTTATCCTAAGCGATAAGCATCAGCAAAGGAACCCTGAAATTGAATATCACCAGTTGCCCAAATAGAAATAAAGAAAGGCAGCTTCTTTTCTGCTATTTAATTTAAAACACTTTTAGAGGTTTCCAAAACAATATTCAGTTAACTGGACTCAGTAAAATAAAAACCATTTTCTGAAGTTTCACAAAAATAACTTTAACCATCAATAACCCATTGTATGTTTCTTTCCCAATCATGGAAATGTACCTTTAGCAAACTAGATTTATTAGCTTGTTCGATTAATTTCTCTAAATCTTTCTTAATACTCGTCCGACCGAATAACTCCTTTTTTTTATAATTATCAATTGTATCGAGTATATTATTTTATTTTACCTCCTCAAAGTCAAGCAAAATTTCAGAACAAAAGCCAGATTTTTTACATAGTTTTAGAACAAAAAAATTAAAGCCTGCTTTCTCCTTCTTTATAGATATTCTTTGACCTGATAAGTGCGGGAGCAAATATCCAATCCTCGGCATATATACATAAATTTAACTTTATTATCATTACAAATCTCAATCATTTCATCGCTATCTTTGAAAATAGTAGCTAAAGGCTCTTTACATACTACATGCTTATTGGTATTAGCAAGTAATCACGACTTCTTTATGAAGATAATTTGGAATACAAACACTTACCATTTGTATATCTTCTTTTTTAAGCATTTCTTGGTAACTACTATAAGTTTTAGGAATTTTATATTGTTTACAGAACTTTTCGAGATTATCTATTGCAGTTACAGCAACAATTTTAAATTAACTTATCTAAAAATTTTACAACTAAATCTTAAACCTTCTTAAGCAATTTAGCAGAAGCTTCATCAAGAAATAAAAACACTCTCTCATGATTTTTTAATATCGAAGCAGGATATTCAGGTGAAATATTTTGATCTCCAAAACAATCTTTTACTGCTTGTGCTTTACGACTATCTGGAACAGTACAAATTATATTTTTTGACTCCATAATCTGATTAATGGACATTGAAATTGCTTTTTTAGGGACATCATCAAAGCTTTTAAACCATCCCTCACCAAGCTGTTGTTTTCTGCAGACATTATCAAGATTAACTACAAGATATGGCTTCTTAGTATCAAAGTCAGCAGGAGGATCGTTAAAGGCTAAATGTCCATTTTCTCCAATACCAACAAAGGCAACATCAATCTCCTTTTGTATTATAATTTTACTTAAACGTTCACATTCTGATTCTGGGCTTTTAGCATCTCCCTTAATTAAATAAACATTTCCTGGATGCACTTTATTAATCAATCTTTCCCGTAAATATTTTCTAAAACTCGCTGGATGGGTTTCTGGGAAACCTATATATTCGTCTAAGTGGAACATCGTAGCTTTTGACCAATCAATAGAAGAAATGTTTGTAAGATTTTCTAAAAATTCAAATTGTGATGCACCGGTTGCTGCTATAAAAGTAGCTTCGCCTTTTTCCCTTATTGTTTTCATTAATATTCTAGCTGCTTCCTCTGCCGCAGCTTTTCCCATTTTATCTTTTGTTTCAAATATTCTAATTTTCATATTTAACCTCTTTTATTATTTCATATCATATTGATTATGAAATTATTTCTTCAGGTACATTTCTAATTTATTACTAATCTCTGATATGCTTATTAATGAACCCTTTTGAAGTAGGACTTCCAAAATAGAAAGACTTTTATCTAAAACTTTATAGGGTAATTCGGATTTATTTTATTCACCCTGCATTCTACCTTTAATTTTTTTATTTTTATGCCTTTATATATTACCTAAAAATCGAAATTTGCCAACCAATATTACCTTAATCGACTTAAAGACTATTGATTAATTTAAATCAATTAAGTTAGTAATAGTCCTATCTTTGCACTCTACCTGACCCTGCTCCTCCAGCTAAGTTTTTTACCTCCTCAACTGAAAGCAAAGGTAAATCACCAGAGATAGAATGCGCAAGGCAAGAGGCTGCCACTGCAAACTCAAGGGCTTTTTTGTCATTATCCAATTTATTGAAACCGTAAATCAAACCTGCGGCAAAGGTATCTCCTCCTCCTACCCTATCTACAATGTTGTGAATTTCATACTTTTTCGAAATAAGAAACTCTTCCCGATTATTAAGCACTGCGGACCATCCATTGTAGTTTGCTGAATAACTCTCTCTTAAAGTTATAGCAATTTTCTTGATATTGGGATATAGCTTAAGAATCTTATCAGTTAATTCTTTATATTTTTCTGCTTGAAGTTCTCCTGACTCTACATCTATATTTACTTCAACACCAAGAGATTTTTGACAGTCTTCTTCGTTTCCTATGGCAATATCAATATATTTAAACAATTCGGTCATTACCTCAGGAGCAGATTTCCCATATTTCCATAACTTACCCCGGTAGTTAAGATCACAGGATACGGTAATACCTTTTTCTCTTGCTTTTTTCACTGCCTCCAAGGAAAGCTCTGAGGCCGAAAGAGAGATAGCGGGAGTAATTCCAGTAATATGAAACCAACTTGCTCCGTCAAATACCTTATCCCAGTTAATACCGCCAGGTTTTGCCTCAGCGATAGCGGAATAAGAACGGTCGTAAACAACTTTTGATGGTCTCTGGTTAGCTCCGGCTTCTAAAAAATAGATACCTAACCTATCTCCTTTTCTCACAATAAGTGAAGTATTTACACCTTGTCTTTTTAGTTCTCCAAGGCAAGCATCTCCGATCGGATTATCAGGAATTACAGAAACATGGGCTACATTCAGACCAAACCGGGCTAATCCCACCGCTACATTTGCCTCTCCTCCTCCAAAGGTAGCTTCCAGGAGAGGACTCTGAAAAAATCTTTCCCAATTTGGTGGTTTAAGCCTTAACATTATCTCACCAAAAGTAATATATTCTTTCATATTATTTGCTCCATTGTAAAAAATCATTTTTGCAAAAGATGAATGGCAAATCCCGATACTTCTTGAGCTATATAGATGGCTTTAAGTTTACCATCCTTCTCTTTGGCTGTCTCAGGAAGAACTGCAATATCCTTCTTTTTTAAATAGGCTATTGCCCTATGAATATTGTTAGTAGCTATGGCAATATGACCGTGCTTTCCTAAATAGTGGTTTTTAATAACCTCAAAAGTTGAGCCAGCAAAAATAGAATTGGTTCCTTCTTTTAAAGGGAAATTAAAAAGGCGGGAAAGCAGGTTGGCAGAATAAAGAGCTTTGTCTTTGGTTTCCTCATTGATTCCCAGATGGGCAAACTCAAAACCTAACATGGTAGAAACCGCTTCCCTGGTAAGTCTGATAATCTCAGCAAAATTACCGGAAGATATAAGGTCAGGTTTTACCATCCAACTACCACCACAAGCAAGAACCTTATTATTAGATAAATAAGAACATATATTATTCTGGTTAATCCCTCCGGTGGGTATAAATTTTATATTGGTATAAGGTGCTGACATAGATTTGAGAAGTGATAATCCCCCTGATGCTTCGGCAGGAAAAAATTTTATCACCTTAATTCCTTTCTCCATGGCCATCTCGATCTGGGTGGGATTATTGATACCAGGAGTTATTGGTACGTTATTTTCTATACAATAATCTACTACTTTTGGGTTGAAACCCGGGGATACAATAAATTTGGCACCGGCAGAAACTGCTTTTTTTGCCTGTTCAACTGTTAGTACGGTTCCTGCTCCAATTAAGAGTTCAGGGAGTTCTTTAGTTAAAATCTTAATAGATTCTTCTGCAGCAGAAGTTCTGAAGGTAATCTCAGTGATAGGAAGATCACCATCAAGAAGTGCTCTTCCCAGAGGAAGGGCATCTTTGGCTTTCTCGATTTTAACCACGGGAATAATTCCTAGTTCACCAATTTCTTTAAGAGTGTCGTTCATCTAAATAATCTCCTTTTTAAAGACATACTATATATTACTGTAATCTTCATCGTTAAGATTAGATATATTGAATTTATGCTTTATATCAATTAGATATTAATTCATATTCTATTCACAACTAAACTCTTTTTCCTGCTTTTTAATTATTCTTTTTTATAATTTACCCTTGTATCCCAATCTTTTTGATATTTTTCTACTTGTTTCCATAAGAGCTTTTTTTAGATTATTTTGTGTATCTTTATCTATCCTGAAAATAGGGNTTGAAATACTAANNGCAGCTATNACTTNCCCTTGATNATTNCTNATGGGGGCAGCTACACAGCGAACATCTTTTTCGTTTTCTTCTCTATCTAAGGCAAAACCCTGCTCTCTTACTTTATCAAGTTCCTTTTC
>JGI24025J20009_10003903_pt1 | contig 9996 bp, 18 predicted proteins | sample Cruoilmetagenom3_FD_20009 | JGI IMG/M metagenome (IMG submission 20009) | reverse complement strand
TGTCTTTTAACCTCACGGGCTTTCATTGATTCTTTAGCCATTCCTTAATTCTTTTTAAATGGTAAACCTAATTCGCTTAATAATGATTTTGCCTCTTTATCCGTTTGAGCAGATGTTACAAATGTAATATCCATACCACCTATTTTGTTTACTTTATCAATATCTATTTCTGGATAAATGATTTGTTCAGTAATACCTAGGTTGTAATTTCCTCTTCCATCAAAACCATTTGCTTTGATTCCGTTAAAGTCTCTTACACGTGGTAAAGATGCAGTAACTAATCTATCTAAAAACTCATACATTTTTACCCCCACGTAAAGTTACTTTTGCACCAATTGGCACTCCTTTACGTAATTTAAAAGCTGCAACATCTTTTTTAGATATTGTTGATATTGCCTTTTGACCAGAAATTGTAGTCAATTCATCAACGGCATAATCAATTAATTTCTTGTCAGCTACAGCAGCTCCAACTCCTTTACTAATTACAATTTTTTGTAATTTAGGAACTTGCATTACATTTTTATAGCTGAATTCTTCAGTAAGAGCTTTAATTACTCTACTTTTATACTCTTCTTTTAGTCTTGGTATATAAGTCATAACTAAATTGCTTTATCAGTTTTTTTAGAAACTCTAACTTTTTTGTCTGCTTCCATTCTATATCCAACCTTAGTTACTTCACCATTTTCTAGTAACATTAAATTTGATATATGAATTGCTGCTTCCTTTTTTACAATACCACCTTGAGGGTTTTGTGCGCTAGGTTTTGTATGTTTAGATATCATATTGACACCTTCAACAATTGCTCTGTTTTTATTTGGAAAAATAGTAACTACTTTTCCTTCTTCTCCTTTATGGTCTCCTGCCATAACTCGAACACTATCTCCTGATTTGATCTTTAACTTCATCGTATAATAGTTTATTAAAGCACTTCAGGTGCTAATGATACAATTTTCATAAATTGTTTTTCACGAAGTTCTCTAGCAACAGGTCCAAATACACGTGTTCCTTTCATTTCACCAGAAGTAGCATCTAATAATACACAAGCATTATCATCAAATCTTATATAAGATCCATCTTTTCTTCTAATTTCTTTCTTCGTTCTAACAACAACAGCTTTAGAAACTTGACCTTTCTTAACGGTTCCATTAGGTGTAGCATCTTTAATAGTTACTACAATTTTATCTCCAATAGAAGCGTATCGTTTTTTGGTTCCTCCTAAAACTCTAATTACTAAAACTTCTTTAGCTCCAGTATTATCAGCTACTCTTAATCTTGATTCTGTTTGTAACATAATTATTTAGCTCTTTCTAGGATTTCTACTAACCTCCAACGTTTAGATTTACTCATTGGACGTGTTTCCATTATTCTAACAGTATCTCCAATATTGCAATCATTTGTCTCATCGTGCGCTACATATTTTTTTGTGCTTAACACGAACTTTCCGTACATAGGGTGTTTCACTTTTTTAACTTCTGCAACAACAATAGATTTCTCCATTTTATTGCTAGAAACTACACCTATTCTTTCTTTTCTAAGATTTCTTTTTTCCATCTTTACTGAATACAATTATTGTAAATCTCTTTTAGTTATTTCAGTTGCAACACGTGCAACGGTTCTTCTAAGTGCTCTCAATTGCATTGGAGTTTCCAATGGTGAAATTGAATGAGCCATCTTTAGATCAGAATAACTTTTCTTTAAACTTCCAAGTTTTTCTTGTAACTCTTCAGTTGATAATCCTATAATTTCAGATTGTTTCATTTTCTTAATCGTTTATTAAGCGTTATCAAAATCTCTAGCTACAACAAGTTTAGTTTTAACAGGTAATTTTTGTGCTGCTAAACGTAAAGCTTCTTTTGCTACGTGTTCAGGAACTCCACCTACTTCAAACATAATTCTTCCTGGTTTCACTACGGCTACAAAATATTCAGGTGCTCCTTTACCTTTACCCATACGTACTTCTAATGGTTTTTTAGTAATTGGCTTATCTGGAAATATTTTAATCCACAACTGACCTTCTCTTTTCATATGACGAGTTGCTGCAATACGTGCTGCTTCGATTTGACGAGAAGTAAGTAAGTCTTGTTCTAAAGATTTGATACCAAACATTCCATTTGAAAGTCGGTGCCCTCTTTGAGAATTCCCTGTCATGTTCCCTTTACCCTTCTGTACTTTACGATATTTAACTCTCTTTGGCTGTAACATTTTAAATTCTAAATTTTAAAAAATTATTTTCTTCTACGTGGTTGTGGTCTCTTTGATTTACCACCTCTATCATTACCGCCTTTTCCTTGTTTTTTGGAAAGACCAACTAGTGGTGACAATTCTCTTTTACCATAAACCTCGCCTTTCATAATCCATACTTTCACGCCTAAACGTCCGTATGTAGTATGAGCTTCAACAAGTGCATAATCAATATCAGCTCTAAAGGTTGATAGAGGGATTCTACCTTCTTTATAGTGTTCTGATCTTGCCATTTCCGCTCCATTTAAACGACCTGAAATTTGAATTTTAATTCCTTCAGCATTCATACGCATTGTAGCAGCAATTGCCATTTTTATAGCTCTTCTATATGAGATTCTATTCTCAATTTGACGAGCGATGCTAGCACCAACTAAACGTGCATCTAATTCTGGACGTTTAATTTCAAAAATGTTAATCTGAACTTCTTTACCTGTAATTTTTTTAAGCTCCTCTTTTAACTTGTCTACCTCTTGACCACCTTTCCCAATAATAATACCAGGTCTAGCAGTAGTGATAGTAACGGTTACAAGTTTAAGTGTACGCTCAATAATTACTGTTGAAACACTTGCTTTTGATAAGCGGGCATGTATATACCTTCTTATTTTATCGTCTTCAGCAATTTTATCACCGTAGTTTCTTCCTCCATACCAGTTAGAATCCCATCCTCTGATAATTCCTAAACGATTTCCTATTGGATTTGTTTTTTGTCCCATTTCTACTTATGATTGTTTGCTAACGTTTTTACTTCCTAAGATTAAAGTTACGTGATTAGATCTTTTTCTAATACGATGAGCACGCCCTTGAGGTGCTGGTCTTAATCTCTTTAACATTCCTGCACTATCTACAAATATAGATTTAACAAATAAACCTGCATCTTCAATACTTGAATCTTCATTTTTTGCTTGCCAGTTTGCAATGGCACTCAATAATAATTTTTCAAGGTTTATTGACGCTTCTTTTGAGTTAAATTTTAAGATTTGAAGTGCTTTTTCAACTTCAACACCTCTAACTAAATCTGCAACTAAACGCATTTTTCTTGGTGATGTAGGACAACCTGTAAGCTTAGCAAAAGCTATTTGCTTTTTCTCCTCTTTTATCTGCTGTGCTCTTAATTTTTTACGAACTCCCATGATTTCCTACTATTTTTTTCCTTTGTTTTTTGCACCTGCGTGTCCTCTATAAGAACGCGTTGGTGAAAATTCTCCTAACTTATGCCCTACCATGTTTTCAGTTACATAAACTGGTACAAACTGACGTCCGTTGTGAACAGCAATTGTTTGACCAACAAAATCTGGAGTAATCATTGAGGCTCTTGACCATGTTTTGATTACTGTTTTTTTCCCAGACTCTAAATTTGTCTGAACTTTTTTATCAAGTTTACGAAAAACGTAAGGTCCTTTTTTTAATGAACGTGCCATATATCAATTATTTTTTTCTACGTTCTATAATATACTTATTACTCGCCTTGGTCTTAGATCTTGTTTTGAATCCTTTAGCAGGTATTCCGTTTTTAGATCTTGGATGCCCCCCTGAAGATTTACCTTCTCCACCACCCATTGGGTGATCAACAGGGTTCATCACTACAGGTCTTGTTCTAGGTCTTCTTCCTAACCATCTAGTTCTACCAGCTTTACCCGAAACTAATAATTGATGATCTGAATTAGATACTACACCTATTACTGCACTACATGTTACAAGAATTAATCTTGTTTCACCTGAAGGCAATTTAATAGTTGCATATTTTCCTTCTCTTGCCATTAATTGAGCAAACGAACCTGCACTACGAGCTAAAACAGCTCCCTGACCAGGGTGTAACTCTATACAAGAAATTGTAGTTCCTAATGGAATTTCGCTTAACAACATCATATTTCCAACATCTGGATTAGCTCCTTTTCCTGAAATTACATTTTGTCCAACTTTTAATCCATTTTGTGCAATAATATATCTCTTCTCACCATCAACATATGATAACAACGCTATAAATGCTGTACGGTTTGGATCGTATTCTATAGATTTTACTGTTGCAGGAATACCACTTTTATCTCTTTTAAAATCGATAATACGATATTTCTTTTTATGACCACCACCAATATAGCGCATCGTCATTTTTCCACTATTGTTTCGACCTCCAGATCTTTTTTTCGAAGCAAGTAAACTTTTCTCCGGCTTATCAGTAGTTATGGTGTCGAACCCATTTACTACTCTAAAACGCTGACCTGGTGTTACTGGTTTTAATTTTCTAACTGACATTTTTTATTATATATTGCTATAAAAATCAATACTCTCTCCTTCTGCTAACTGAACTATTGCTTTTTTATAAGCTCCTTTCATTGCGTGAACCATTCCACTTTTAGTGAATTTAGTATTACGCTGAACCGGATAATTCATAGTTCTAACACTTTCAATTTCAACACCATAAGCTTTAGCTACAGCATTTTTAATTTCAAGCTTATTAGCTTTTTTATTCACAACAAAGGCATAACGATTAAATAATTCGCTATCGTTTGTTGCTTTTTCCGTTATAATAGGTTTAATTAAAATATTCATTACTCTGATACCTATTTACTTAAGTTAGACTCAATTCCTTCTAATGAACTTTCTAGAAGAAATATTTTATTTACATTTAACAATTCATAAGTGCTTAAACCTGAGTTTGTTGTGGTTTTTGAACGTTTCAAATTGCGCGATGACAAATATACATTTTTATTTGGTTCAGCAAACACAAATAAAGATTTTTTGTTTTCAATACCAAAAGCTTCTAATACTGCTGTAAAGTTTTTTGTTTTTGGAGACTCAAAATTAAAGTCTTCAACTACTACAATATTATTGTCTTTTGCTTGGATACTAAGTGCTGATTTACGAGCTAATTTTTTTAAATTTTTATTCAATTTAAAAGAATGATCTTGAGGTCTAGGTCCAAAAATTCTACCACCACCTCTAAAAACTCCAGACTTTATACTACCCGCACGAGCAGTACCTGTTCCTTTTTGTTTTTTAATCTTTCTAGTACTACCAGAAATTTCAGCTCTTTCTTTAGCTTTGCTAGTTCCTTGTCTTTTATTTGCCAAATACTGCTTTACATCTAAATATACCGCATGTTTGTTTGGCTCAATTCCATATACAGCCTCTGAAAGTTCAACTTTTCTTCCTGTATCTTTTCCTTGTATGTCTAAAACTGCTACTTTCATTATTTCTGAATGATTACATAAGCGTTTTTATGTCCAGGAATTGCTCCCTTAACTACAAGTAAGTTCTTTTCTGAAACTACTTTTAAAACTCTTAAATTTTGAACTGTAACTTTACTTCCTCCCATTCTACCTGCCATACGCATTCCTTTGAATACTCTAGCTGGATAAGATGCAGCACCAATTGAACCTGGAGCTCTTAAACGGTTATGTTGACCGTGAGTAGCTTGACCCACACCAGCAAAACCATGACGTTTTACAACACCTTGAAATCCTTTACCTTTTGAAGTTGCTGATACATCAACAAATTCTCCTTCAGTAAAAAGTTCAACTGTTAATTGATCTCCTAATTTGTACTCCTCATCAAAACTTTGAAATTCAACGACTTTTCTTTTGGCAGTGGTTCCAGCTTTTTTAAAGTGACCATCTAAAGCTTTATTAGAGCTTTTTGCCTTTTTGTCATCGAAACCAAGTTGAAGGGCATTGTACCCATCTACTTCCTCAGTTCTGACTTGGGTAACTACGCATGGACCTGCTTCGATTACTGTACAAGGAATATTCTTCCCGTTTTCATCAAATAAGCTGGTCATTCCGATTTTTCTTCCTATTAACCCAGACATTTAAATTTAATTTAATTATTATTCTATTTTTATTTCAAAAAAACAGGGCTGAAAATACTTCAACCCTGAATGTATTTTTCCGTTTTTCCTTCGTCAATCGCTCCGGACATGTTATTGAAAGTTTCCTTTCAACATTAAAGTAATTAAACTTTAATTTCTACCTCAACTCCGCTTGGTAATTCTAACTTCATTAAAGCATCAATAGTTTTTGATGATGAACTATAAATGTCTAATAATCTTTTGTAAGAACTTAATTGGAATTGCTCTCTAGATTTTTTATTTACGTGTGGTGAACGTAATACTGTGAAAATCTTTTTATGAGTAGGTAATGGAATTGGTCCGTTTACAACTGCTCCAGTATTTTTTACCGTTTTAACTATTTTTTCAGCAGATTTATCTACTAAATTGTAATCGTACGATTTTAATTTTATTCTAATTTTTTGACTCATCGTTTATAATTTAGAGATTAACCCTTTACTTTTTCTATTACTTCTTCAGCAATGTTGTTAGGACATTGAGCATAGTGTGAAAACTCCATAGATGAAGTGGCTCTACCAGATGACAATGTTCTTAAAGTTGTAACATAGCCAAACATTTCTGATAAAGGAACGTTTGCTTTTACTACTTTAGCTCCAGATCTATCATCCATTGCATTTACTTGCCCTCTTCTACGGTTTAAATCACCTACAATATCCCCCATATTTTCTTCAGGAGTTACTACTTCTAGCTTCATAATTGGCTCAAGAATAACCGCTTTAGCTGCTTTAGCTGCTGCTTTATATCCCATTTTAGCTGCTAACTCAAAAGATAATTGGTCTGAATCCACCGCGTGGAATGAACCATCATATAAAGTCACCTTCATACTATCCATTTCGTAACCTGCTAAAGGCCCGTTTTTCATTGCTGCTTTAAATCCTTTCTCTATAGAAGGAACAAACTCTTTAGGCACATTACCACCTTTTATAGTATTCACAAAAGTTAAACCCGTTTTACCTTCTTCAGCAGGCTCCATAATAAATTTAATATCTGCAAATTTACCGCGTCCACCTGATTGTTTCTTNTAAACTTCACGATGATCTGCTTTTGCAGTAATCGCTTCTTTATATTCTACTTGAGGTTGACCTTCGTTAACTTCTACTTTAAATTCACGCTTTAAACGATCAACTAAAATTTCAAGGTGTAACTCACCCATTCCTGAAATAATAGTTTGCCCTGAAGCCTCATCTGTTTTAACAACAAATGTTGGGTCTTCTTCAGCTAATTTAGATAAAGCCATTCCTAACTTATCTACATCAGCTTTTGTTTTTGGCTCAACTGCAATACCAATTACTGGATCAGGGAATGACATTGATTCTAAAACAATTGGATGTTTTAAATCAGACATTGTATCTCCAGTTTTAATATCTTTAAAACCTACTGCTGCTCCAATATCACCAGCTTCAATTCTTGAAATTGGCTCTTGTTTATTAGAGTGCATTTGATATATTCTTGAAATACGTTCTTTTTTTCCAGAACGAACATTTAACACATATGAACCTGCGTCTAAAAATCCAGAATAAACTCTAAAAAATGCTAATCTACCAACAAAAGGGTCTGTTGCAATTTTAAAAGCTAATGCTGAGAAAGGCTCAGTTACGTTTGGTTTTCTAAAAGCTGGCTCTCCAGAATCTGGATCAGTACCTTCAATTGCTTCTATATCCAAAGGTGATGGTAAATATCTCATTACAGCATCTAACATTGTTTGAACACCTTTATTTTTAAAAGCCGAACCACACATCATTGGAATAATTGACATATCAATAGTTGCAGCACGTAATGCAGCAATTATTTCATCTTCTGTAATTGAATCTTCATCTTCAAAGAACTTTTCTAATAATTCTTCATCATATTCAGCAACTGCTTCTACTAATTCAGCACGACGCGTATTTACTTCATCAAGTAATTCAGCTGGAATTTCAATTTCTTTAAAAGTCATCCCTTTATCCTCCTCATTCCAAATCATTGCTTTCTTTGAAATTAAGTCAACTACACCTCTAAATTCATCTTCATCTCCAATTGGAACTTGTAAAGGGACAGGATTACCCCCCAACATTTCTTTAACTTGTGTACACACATTAAAAAAGTCGGCTCCTTGACGATCCATTTTATTTACAAAACCAAGTCTTGGCACTTTATATTTATCAGCTTGTCTCCAAACAGTTTCAGATTGAGGCTCAACACCATCAACAGCACTAAATAAAGCTACCATACCATCTAACACACGAAGTGAACGCTCTACCTCAACAGTAAAATCAACGTGACCTGGAGTATCAATAATATTAACTACATATTTTTGATCTCTATATGGCCACTCACAATGTGTTGCGGCAGAAGTAATTGTAATACCTCTTTCTTGCTCTTGCTCCATCCAGTCCATTGTTGCAGCACCGTCATGTACTTCTCCAATTTTATGTGAAACACCTGTATAATAAAGGATACGCTCTGTACATGTTGTTTTACCAGCATCAATATGAGCTGCAATCCCTATATTTCTTGTATATTTTAAATCTCTTGCCATTTCTAACTATAATTAAAATCTAAGGTGAGAGAATGCCTTATTAGCATCAGCCATTTTATGAACATCAACTCTTTTCTTAACAGCAGCACCTTCTTCTTTTGCAGCAGCTAAAATCTCAGCAGCTAAACGCTGAGCCATTGATTTTTCATTACGTTTTCTTGAATAAGAAATTAACCATTTTATTGCAATAGAAACCTTACGATCTGGTCTAATTTGCGATGGTATTTGGAATGTTGCACCACCAACTCTACGGCTACGAACCTCAACCTGCGGCATTACATTACTTAATGCATCTTTCCAAATTTCTAATGATGTTTTTTCTTCGTCTTGTTTTTTCTGTTCTACAATGTCTAACGCATCATAGAATACTTTAAAAGCTACAGATTTTTTACCCGCCCACATTAAGTTATTCACAAAACGTGTTACCAATTGGTCGTTAAACTTTGGATCTGGTAAAAGCACTCTTTTTTTCGCTGCTCTTTTTCTCATGTCTTTACATTAAAGTTTTTAAAATTACTTTTTAGGTGCTTTTGTACCATATTTAGAGCGGCGTTGTGTTCTTCCATCAACACCTGCAGTATCTAATGCTCCACGAACAATATGATACCTAACTCCTGGTAAATCTTTAACCCTTCCACCTCTAACTAATACTATCGAGTGCTCTTGTAAATTATGTCCTTCTCCCGGGATGTAAGCATTTACTTCATTACCATTTGTTAACCTTACCCTTGCTACTTTACGCATAGCTGAGTTCGGTTTTTTTGGTGTTGTAGTGTAAACACGTGTACACACTCCTCTTCTTTGAGGACAAGAATTTAAAGCAGCCGATTTACTCTTCTTAGTTATTTTGGTTCTTCCTTTTCGTACTAATTGCGAAATTGTTGGCATACTAAAATTTTGTTATTTATTACTTTTTAATTAATTAGCTCTTTTCAAAGAGTTTGCAAATGTACAAATATTTTCGTCTTAATCAAATATGATTTTATTTTATTTTTTAAATCATTTTTCAATAAAAAAATCTCGTATATTCACACCATATATATTATTGATTTGAAAACCGTTTTTAAAGTCTTTATTTTTATTCTATTTTTCACTACTTTTTTTAGTTCTATACACGCTCAAAACTTCAAGCTAATAGTCCATTCAAAAGATAGTAGTAATATAATTACATTAAATTCTATACCTTATAATAAGGTACATCTTTCAGAAAAAAATATCAATACTGAAGTTAAAAATATTTCGAAAAAGTTAGCGCTTAAAGGCTATATAAATAACAGCTATTTATTAAACAAAACTGACTCAATATTTAATTGTGTTTTTTCATTAAATAATAAGATTGAAAAAATACGTATTTATTACTCAAATAAATTTATTGATAATACTGTGCTTCAAA
>JGI24025J20009_10003902_pt1 | contig 9999 bp, 11 predicted proteins | sample Cruoilmetagenom3_FD_20009 | JGI IMG/M metagenome (IMG submission 20009) | reverse complement strand
GTCTCCAAATGCTATGCGGCCATCTTCAAGATAACTCACATACCGGCCGTGCCATACCATCCCCAATGGATCTATTTCTTCAAACCTGACCCTGCGGGGAACAGTGACTGTAAGAGGCCTGGGAGCATCAGGCTCTTGAGGAAAGTAGCGACGTTGAGATCTCATGTCTGCATCCATACTACACGTCACATAGTGAATTTTTTTCACAGAAATCTATTCTACCAGTGGCTACGGTCTCATTCTCATTACGGATGCTGAATATGGCTCTCCATGTCATTTGGTGCCTTTTCAAGTTCACGGTTATTGATATCTGTTCCTTTGGCTGGATAAGGCCTCGGAATTTGATTCGTTCTGCAGTAGTGGGAAAAAGCTGTTGGTTCAGGGCCTTAATGGCCAATGAACGGACTGCCGCCATTTGTATGATGCCCGGAAGTATTGCTTGATCTGGAAAGTGGCCCTGAAAGCAGGGAAAATCAGGCTGAAAGATAAACGTGCCATTCACTGATATGTCTTTACCGCTATCTACTGTGTATTCAGTTAAAGATTCCAACAAAGCCTTTTCTATGGAATCAGTATTGAGTTCTTTCATCATAAGTCAGATAAACCCTGAAATAGCTCCAGTGTCAGTTTAGAGCGCCTCCATGGCTCTTGCAACACCGCACCAACAAATCCTTCAGTTACATCTTTATTATAAAAATAGTCCACAGACCAAATCACAAAAGGGCCAAAGCAGGCTTCTTTTCTTTCCATATCCAAAGCAGGCTTTTTCTTACATATTCTGATAAAACCATGTGTGGAACAATTGACATCATCTGACATGGTCTCAAAAATGCGTGAGGTGGATTTGGCAAGATATTCCGGCAAACCACGGTCGCGCGCCGCCTTCACTGCAGCGACAACTCTGATATCACTTCCATTAGACTTTATGGTCTCCAGCAGCTTGATCCCTGTGGCATCAAGCAGGACCAAATGGAAATCAGGGCCGAGAGTCCTCACTGCCAGCAGACCGGTAAATCGTTCAATCCCCCATTGTTCCAGAGTAAGTTTCCAGACAGATTCTTCCACATATGGAAAATGCTGATCGTTATATTCAGGGATCTTGTTAATACTGCATCCTGAGATAAACTGAATTATTAATATCAACAGGATCCAACGCATCATGGTAACTACTCAAGTATTTAGGTTGAAGGTTGAAGGTTGAAGTATATCAATCATCTCGCAACGCTCGAATCAAACCATTCAAGACCTTCTCCGTTTCGACAATCTTTGGTTCAAGCAGAGATAAATCCTGGTTGCGCAAAAACCCTAAACGCTTCGACAAACTTAGCTGATAATGCAGTTCCTTCAATGGCCCGAAGGCTATATAGAGAAAACGAGGGTAATCTGCCTGACTGTCACGTGCGCAACCTTCAACGATGTTAGAAGGAACCGAAACCGCTGCCCGCCGCATTTGAGAAGTCAGACCATACAACTCTTCTCTCGGAAACCCTGCGGTCACCCGATAAACCAATACTGCTACCTCATCGGCCAGTTCAAATGCCCTAAGTTTTGTGTGATCGCGCATAATTTGTTCCTAAAAGCCTTCAGCCTTCAGCCTTCCACCTAAGTAGTTACGTTTCAGAATTATAGGTGTGACCCATAGCGCGGTCGGCCAGGCTGCACCGATCCCGACAAGCACTGTAGCTCCCAGTGTGTGGAGGGCTGGATGCTCTGCCAGGGTCAATACCCCAAAACCTGAAAGGGTGCTGACAGCGCACATGCTTACAGCAAAAAACGTGGTTTTGGAAAACGCCCTCTGAAAGGCGCATACTACAAAGATGCCGTAGTCCACGCTAATGCCTATTACCATGATCCCAATGAGTATGTGCATAAGGTTGATGTCTTTGTTGCACAGGTAATTGAATATGGCCATGGACGACAGGGCGGAAAGCACAGGGGCCAATGCTGCAAGCACAGGCATTGGCCTTCGAAAGAAAAACCACATCAGACATACTATGAGTGTGCCCGCGGCAATAGAAAGCCTGGTTACGTCATGGCGCACGAGTGTCTCAATATTAGAGCGCCATTTGGAATTGGAAAGGACCGCAACCCCGGGAATTTGTTCTTCCAGTTTTTTAAGCACAGGCCAAGTGTCGAGGGTATCCGGGGCAATTGTAGTTATCAGTATCTCATGCCCATTATTGTCCTGATTTTTTATGCTGTGCTCATCCGGCAGACGCAGCATGGAACATATCAATGGTGAAAGCGGCCCGGAAATAAGGACATTTGGATCGAGGATAACAGGCTTTGCAGACAACCATTCAAAAAAGGGTGAAAAGGCCCCGGAGATAAACCCCAGTTCTGTTCCAATTCGGTCAATTTCCTTTTCAGCGCTAACGCGCCGTTTTTCCCAAAAAACGTTCCAGTTTGATATGTTTTGTGCCTGCAGGCATGGTCCGGGAAGAATGGGGGAAATACTTCGTAAACCTGATATCAAATGACGCTGAAGTTTCTCATAGACTTGATCGTTTCTATCCAGGGCCTGTGACAGGGTCTTTCCTGAAGCCAGGATAAAGGCCTCGTCTCCAGCAGGTCCCCATGTAGCGCGAAAATGGGCCTCGTCTGCTTTTATCTTTGGAGTAACCATGTCCAGTGTCTGAAGGTTTCCGTTATAGTGCAACCTGGGCCATGCCAAAGCCCCGGCGGCAAGCAACAGCCCCCATAGTATAAGCTTTGATGTTGAATGCTGGAGGCAGGGCAGTTGCCTTTTTGAAATCTTGAGCTTTTGTATTGCCAGGGTAGGCACGAGTATCCAGGCCAATACCACTGCCAGAAAGACTCCGGTTATGGCCAGGGCCGCCATTTGCCTGTGAGATGGAACTTCAGAGAAGAGCAATACCACAAAGACCGTAAGAGTCGTGGCTGTGGACAAAATAACCGGGCGCTTAATACCCTTGAGGACGGCATCTTTACCGCCGGGATTTCTGGAGAGCGCAAGATAGATATGTATAGCAGAATCTACTGCAATACCCAGAAGTACGATCCCAAACCCGAGGGCAATAGCACTTACCCGATTGTAAAAGAGACCCAGAACGGCTACTGCCACAGGGGCAGCTATGAAGGGAACTCCTACCACCAATAACGCACGGGGATCCCGAAAAATCAGAAAAAAGAATATAAACAGGGTCAAAGTGGCCAAAGGCAGGAGCTTGCGCAGGTCTTTCCGGACTGTGCGGGCGTTTGCCAGGGTATGTGGAAGGGCGCCGATGATTCGTGCGCTTACTCCATGAACCAGGCCTTGCTTAAAGGCCTTTTGCACCTCATTCTGTACTTGTTCCGCAGCCTTGGAGTCTGTGAGCGGAAGTGCGCTTTCAGCCCAAATAAGACAACTTCTGCCGTCCTGACTGAAAAAAAATCCGTCTCGTATTTGGGCGGTGAATTCACCACGAAGGCTGGAAAGGCGTTTTATAAGAAGACGTGACAGCCCAAGCGGGTCCCGGCGTATCTGTTCCTTGAGGGGCAATCCAGCCGGGCTGTTTAACAGGGCAAAATCCTCTGCAAGGGACTGATTAAGTCCATCCGTAGTAAGTTGGGATTGTATCCGGCGCAGATCCTCTTCTGTCAGAAGGGCTGGCAGATGGGACCATAGTTGATCCAGAAGTCTCCATTCATAGCCTGAAGGAAGCTGATATAATACTTCCCTGAATACGGGATTTTCCGCAAGAGCTGATCCAACCTGTCTGGCAGAAATTTTGAGCGCTTGCTCAATTCCATTCTTTGAAACAGCCGTCTGGGAAGGATCTATTTCCAGGCTGATAAAGACACGATTTACCAGCCCCATACGTTGCAGGAGCTGAATATCCCCGCGTACTGCCGAATCCGGCAAGAGGTCCAGTGCATCCTCTCCAAGATATATCCCCCTGGCCGCAAACAATCCAAATGCGGCCAAAAAAAATGCAACGCCCCATTTCAGCCAGGCGGACTTGGTGTTCACGGGCTGCTACACCTGGTAAAAAGGGATTGGTCCAGGGGTTGGTTCAGGATAAAATCGCTAAACGAAATTACCGTATGGTCCCCGCCGGGTTCCTGTATTCTTACTGTAGTTGGCTGTAACGAATCAGGATTAAAGCTGACCTTTACACTGGAAATTGCCCTTGCTATCTTTGGGTCGTTTGCTGTAAGTACAAGGCAGGGGCCTTGTTCAAGCAATACCATACGGTATTGTTCTTGTAGAGTAGCATATGATCCGTTTACCCAGGTCCAGATCTGTTTAGATACCATTTGCATTACCGGATCTGTAGCCAGATTAAACCTCTGAGGTTCACTATTGCCACTGCATTTTAGCCCTCCGGCGCCATTAAGAATCAACACAGAGGCTATAGGGCTTGTGAATTCCCAGCGTAGTTTGTCCGGCTTTTCTAAGGCCATACGGCCTTGAAAGATAACCGGCCGGGCAAAGATAGCTAAATGACGTTCCTGTTTCAGTGTGCACGTTAAGGTCTTAACAGTGGCGGCCTTTGCCTCTACGTCGTAGATAAATGATGAAAGTTTGCCATTGCCTTCTGCAAGAACAGGAGGGACAATAAAAAGAAGGGGCAAAAGCATCAACATAAGTTTCAGCCTCATTCCTTTTCCTCCCACACCTTCAGTTCGCCGCAGGCTACAAGTCCATTTGGACCAATTACCCTGCCCTCCATAATAGTTACTGCCTGGAACTCAAAGGTCTTCTTGAGTCTTACCTGCAAAGTTTCTCCCGGACGTATCTTGTCCATCCAGGAAAAGTTGTCTATCCCTACGAGATAGCCAATGAATGGAGACCGATTTTCCTTTCTGGCGTCAAATCCGTTTATTGCAGCTATGGACTGGGCAATAAGTTCAATAAAGTACTCTGGGAGAAGGCCTCCCTGTGGATCCAGAAAGATCCCCTTTGTTGGGACTATGGCTTCTGCCAGTGTTGTATCCTCGTTCCTTTCAAGGAGCTGGTGAATAATGAGCATGGGCGGGCGATGAGGGACCAGGAGATGGGCAGGCAGGGGCAGGGAAACGCCGGCGCTGTTGGAGTTCGTGGAATCTTGAAGACCGCTCACATGTAAAGGCCCCCGTTTACTCCTACAACCTGCCCTGTAATGTAGCTTGCCTCATCGCTCAGCAGGAAATTTACCACCCCTGCCACCTCTTCAGGCCGTCCGATGCGGCCAAGGGGTATTGTGGGAAGCAATTTTTCCCTGGGCAGGTCCTGGATCATCTCCGTCTCAATAAGCCCCGGTGATACTACATTGACCAGTATGTTACGCTTGGCCACCTCCCTGGCAAGGGCCTTGGAGGCCCCTATGAGACCTGCCTTTGCCGCAGAGTAGTTAACCTGACCTGCCAGGCCTGTCTCCCCTGACACAGAGGCTATGGCAATAATCCGGCCGCGTCTCTTGGACAGCATGGCCTTTAACAGAATACGCGTCAGCAGAAAGAAACCGGTCAGGTGGACGTTGAGCACAGTATCCCAATCCTCCCGGCGCATCAGGGCCACCACTGTGTCACAGGTGATTCCGGCATTGTGGACTAAAGCAAAAGGCACTTCCTCATCCAGCAATGGAGTGAGGGCCTTATCCACAGCCGGTTCGTCAGCCACATCAAAGGGCAAGAGAGTACAGCGCTGTCCCTGGGTCTCTATGTCATTTTTTACAGATGCGGCCGCTTCGTGCGAGGAGCGATAATTGAGCCAGATATCATAGCCTGCGCCGGCCAGTCTTTTGGCAATGGCAGCTCCGATACCCCGGCTGCCGCCTGTAATCAATACTGTGCGTGGTTTTTCCATAATGCGTTCCTTATGCATAACATCGTAATCGTTCACAGGTTCAAAGGTTCAGGGTTCGAGAAAAAGATGTTCGACGTTCATCTTTTCAAAACTCTCCAAGTCGTTTATTGCTTCTGGCAAATCTGAGAAAATCTCCCATATTCTGCAAAAAACGTAGCCAACTATCAGGTGAGCGCCAGAACATAGCCGCATAACCTAAAAGGACCTTCGGGCGCATAAAATGGGTCTTGTAGAATTTCTGGAAAAGTTCCTCCATTTGCTCCTTTGTCATCCCTTTGGGAATGAACTGGAAATGCATGCAGTCCATCTTTTCCCAGTCTTCATCAAACTCTCCTAATTCATGGATGTTTTGATAAATGGGAGAGCCGGGGAATGGAGTAAACTTGGCCAGATTAAAATCGTCAATGGGGAGGGAGAATACATAGTCCATGCTTTTCTTGATGCTGTCTTCCGTCTCACCCGGCAACCCCATCATCAAAAGTCCTTTAGTACGGATCCCTGCCTGTTTGATCAAGCGTATTTTGTCTGCCAATAGTTGCAGGTTTACATGCTGCCGGTGTTGGGCCAAGAGATTCTCGTCACCGGTTTCAATTCCAAGGCTGATCATCCAACATCCCGCTGCCTTCATCTGTCGAAGCAGATCCAAATCAATATGTTCAGCCCGCACTGCACAGTTAAAACTCATTCCCAATGGGCTGTCTATCAGCATCTGTGTAAATTCATCAATCCTTTTGCGGTTGAAAGTAAATTGATCGTCATAGAAATTGATGTGCCGTATCCCGAAGCGTTCCTTCAGGTAGCGCAGGTGATGATACATATACTCGGCTGAGTTATAACGGAAACTGCGCCGGAATACCGACCGGTCACAATAGCTGCAGGCATAAGGACAACCACGGCTGGATATGCAACTGGTATTGGGAATCTTGGGATAATTGAATATGGGCAGCCTGTAGGCTTCGGGATACCCTTCCAGTTCCTCGTAGGCAGGAAACGGAAGGGTGTCGAGCACAACCCCTTTGTCCCGATAACCGGTGAAACAGGCATCTCCTCCGGCATCCCGGTATATTACACCCTGAATCAGGGCAGCCTCTTTTCCGCCACACTCCATCAGTTCGGCAAGGGTCTGCTCCCCTTCACCTACAACGACAAAATCAATAACAGGGAAGTCTTCCAGGACCCGTTCTTTCATGGCCGAAACATGGGGACCGCCCAATACCGCCTGGATGTTGGGCAGGATACCCTTGGCGATTTTTACGATGCGGACTGCGTCAAGAAAGCTCGATGTGGTGCAGCTCACGCCTATAAAGGCCGGTTGTTCTGTCAACAGATAATCACGGACAAAACGATCCGAGTCAGGCCGGACGTAGTAGTCGATAATGGCGGCATCATTTCCCTGTTTTTTGAGAAAGGCCGCTATGCTTGCCAGCCCCAAAGGAGGCATGATGTTTGCCATTCTGGAGATGTCCCTGCACGCAGCTTCTATCCGATAGCCAAGCGGATGGACCAGCAGAATGTTTTTTGCATTCAGAGTGGTCATTTTCTTTTAATGCCCTTGGAGCGCAATCCTTTAACTTAAATTGAGCGATTAGCTATTAGTTTAATGATTACAGGAAGTTTTGCTATTACAAACTTAGCTGTTAGCGGTCAATTTGCTGTTGTTTTCCAAATAGGCTACTAACACCTAAAAGCTAAATGCTAATAGCTGTTCATCACGGACTACCACACTAATCCGTGATGAACCATTTTTCAAAGCTAAACACTAATGGCTATCGGTCTGTCGCCCTGACAAGCAGGATGTTTTGCTATTACAAACTTTCACCCTCTTGAATGCAGCTTCGCTGCCCCCTTTGGGGATTCAACAGGCTGAACCCGTTGGTTGTTATTTCTAATTAACGTAATGCCTTGATTTTTCAAAGCTAAACGCTAATGGCTAACAGCTAATCGCTCAACTTAGTTCCATAAAAGAGGTGTACAGCTTGGCAAGATCGGCAGGAACTTGAAGCATAGTGAGATTATCCTGCTCTCTATTTATCACGCCATGATGAATGATATCCAGCTAAAAATAGCGTAACATGGGAGGAAATCCGTTGTTAAATATTTTAGATATTGGTAGATATCAGGAAACTATATAATCACTTGTTTAATGGAATGCCGCTTGATGCTGAAGGGCTCGAGGCAAAGTATGGTTTTTGATAATTGGTGGGGGGCTGGCACCGCATACATAGTTTCTCATTTCATACTTTGTAGGCTTGGTGGCTATAACCAAACAGAAATAAATGTGCTTTAGTATATGAATTCGCGTTTATATACTTCCTTGGCAGAAATTGAAAAACACAATCAGTGATAGGTGGAATCGTGGAACAGGAAATTCAGCAAGCGCAAGCTATATACCAACTCATTACAAAGTTTTTTGTCAATTACAGTTTTCAGATACTCGGCGCTTTTATTATTTTGGCACTGGGTGTACTGGTGGCTCGGAAAATCAGTGATATCGTATTCAAGTTCTGTGAGCGTAAAAAATTGGATGTCACCCTCAGCCATTTTGTTGCCAACGCTACAAAACTTACCATTATCGCCATGGTGGCAATTATCGCGCTCGGAAAGGTTGGCATCAGTGTCACCCCGTTTGTTGCGGCTATCGGTGCCCTGTCTTTGGGAGCTGGTTTGGCGATGCAGGGTTTGCTGTCCAACTACGGTGCCGGTTTGAACATTATTCTTGCTCGTCCGTTTGTCGTGGGCGACACCATTCGCGTTCAAGGTGTGATCGGTCAGGTAAAAGAAGTACATCTGGCATTTACCCTGCTTACCAATGAAGATGATGTGGAAATCACTATTCCCAACAAACATATTGTTGGGGAAATTATTCACAACTCTCACACGGATACCTTGGCAGAAGAAACAGTCGGTATTGCTTACGATAGTGATCCCAATAAAGCGATTGCAGTGATTAGGCAAGCCCTGGAGAAGACAGATAAGGTTAGTAAAGTGAGAACGCCGCTGGTAGGCATAGAAGACTTTGCCGACAGCTGCATCAATATAGGTATTCGCTTCTGGACACCGACCAGTCATTATTTTGAAACGCGCTACCGTGCCAACGCCGCGATTTTTGCAGCACTACAGGCTGCTGGTATTACCATTCCCTTCCCGCAACGAGAAATACGGATCCTCAGTGAGGAGTGTTTGCCTGCGAAAAGATGAGCCCTTTGAAGGTGCGCGGAGAAGGTAATCAATGGGCCAGAGTAAACGATTAATATATAGTAAAATAGGTTTGACCCCCAGACATTCTCACCGCTATTTATTCACCGCCCGCCCTATTTGAATTGAAAAATAACGGCATTCAACGGGGTAAACTTCGCTCAAGACACAGAGGTCGCAGAGGAAAAATAGGGGAAAAAGACTTGATTGTTCCCAAAAGAATGATATATTTATTATGTATCACGTTGTAATACATATATGGGGGGCTCCATGAAAAATGCAACAATGACTGTGCGTATGTCTCCAGAGATAAAGGACAGACTCAACAAACTTGCTAATGCGACACACAGAACAAAATCCTATATCCTTGATCAGGCTATCAATCAATATCTGAATGCTCACGAATGGCAGGTACTGGAGATTGAAAAAGCGGTGAAATATGCCGACAGCCCTGAGGCTGAGTGGGTGGATCACGAGGACATGAAAGCCAAGTGGGAGGCCAAGCTTGAATGTTAGATGGCTCAAACTGGCCGATAAAGACCTCGATGAGATTGAAAATTATATAAGGCGGGACAACTCTTCTGCGGCAACACGTGTTGTTCTGCGGATTGTTAAGGCTGTTGAGATGCTGGCAGAGCATCCGGGTATCGGCAGGCCGGGCCGGGTTGAAGGAACAAAAGAATTGGTGATTCCGAATATGCCCTATATCGTACCCTATCGCATCAAAAACAAAACAGTTCAGATTTTGCGAGTCCTTCATCAGGCTCAACAATGGCCTGACAGATTTTAAGGGAGCAAAATGTCAACCTGGAAATATATAACTGTCAGAGGGCTTTGCAAGCAGGGAAAAATGGGGACATTCTTGAGATCGCTTCGCTGATGCACACATCGATTGCACAGGTCGAAAATTTGCGATCTGTGCGGTTAGTAGATAAGCAATAGTATCAATTACTTATAATAAGGGTAGACAATACCTTTGATGTGTGTAATAATTTTGATATCGCTATGTNACT
>JGI24025J20009_10003900_pt1 | contig 10001 bp, 8 predicted proteins | sample Cruoilmetagenom3_FD_20009 | JGI IMG/M metagenome (IMG submission 20009) | reverse complement strand
TCCAATGGCAGAGCGTCGAATTCGAGCACTTCAACATCATCCAGGGCAATCACAGAAGCACTGCGCGAGCCGGCATCAAATAAGCTCAACTCGCCAAAAATATCACCCGGGCCGAGATCACAAAGACCGGGTTGAATATGACGGCCGCCGGCCAGGGCCACTCGCCCGGAAACGCGAGCACGGCCTTTTTCAATCAAGTAGAGCCGGCGATCATCCATACCTTCGCTGACGATGGTGTCGTTAACAGAGTAGGCGCCGTTCTTTACAATGCCTGCTGTAACGAGTGCCTGATCGCGTAAAATACTCAACATACCCACAACCCATCCTTTTTATAAAAAAATATGGGCGTTATTTTCAGTACTTATTTGCGTCTATGGCAAGCCACTGCTTTACGCTTTTGGGACAGAATTCTCAGGCTTCGCATCACGGGCATCACCACTAAAGACCTTGCGCACGACTAAAAAGAACAGCGGTACAAAAAAGATCGCCAACACTGTGGCCGTAAACATGCCGCCCAACACGCCAGTGCCAATAGCATTTTGACCCACCGAACCGGCCCCGGTACTAATGGCTAACGGCATAACGCCGAGCATAAAGGCGAAGGAGGTCATTAAAATGGGGCGTAGACGTAAGCGTACGGCCTCCAGAATGGCCTCGCGAAGTTGCCAGCCCTGGGACTGTAAATCCAGGGCGAATTCAACAATCAAAATAGCGTTTTTAGCCGACAGACCAATCGTCGTCAACACGCCCACCTGAAAGAAAATATCGTTGGGCAAGCCCCGTGAATAGCTCGCCAGCAAGGCACCAATNACGCCCAGTGGCACCACTAACATTACCGCGAAGGGGATGGACCAACTTTCATAGAGTGCAGCCAGGCAGAGGAAAACGATAGCTAGCGACAGTGTGTACAGCAGTGATGCCTGGGCACCCGATTGGGTTTCCTGTAGTGAGCCACCCGTCCATTCAAAGCCGAAGCCCGGTGGCAGCTTGCTGGCCAGCTCTTCCATTGCAGCAATGGCATCACCCGAGCTATAACCGGCGGCAGCTTCGCCGACAATTTCCATTGAGGCAACCCCGTTGTAACGCTCTAAGCGGGGCGAACCCTGCGTCCATTTACCTGAAGAAAACGCCGTAAAGGACACCATATCGCCCTCGGCATTGCGCACATACCAGTCCGTTAAATGCTCTGGTGACATCCGATATTGCGCATCACCCTGTACATAGACCTTTTTTACCCGACCTTTATCAATAAAGTCATTGACGTAGGTGGAGGCCCAGGCAGTCGACAGCGTATTGTTAATTTCCGTCATCGACACACCCAGTGCTCGGGCNTTTTGCCGATCAATACTGAGCTTAAACTGAGGACTGTCGTTCTGGCCATTGGGCCGTACCTTTGCCAAACGCGGGTCTTGCGCGGCACCCCCGAGAATCTGGTTGCGCGCTACCATCAAGGCATCGTGGCCATTACCGGCGATATCTTTAAGCTGAAAATCAAAACCCGCTGAGTTACCCAGTGCCCGTATTGGCGGTGGATAAAAAGCAAAGGCGCGGGCATCTTTTATCTGCGACAGTGCCTCCATTGCTCGACGAGACACCGCCTGCACACTTTGTGAGTCGGAGCGCCGCTCAGACCAATCGTGCATTTTGATATAGCACTGGCCATTGTTCTGCCCCCGGCCACTGAAATTAAAGCCCACCACGCAGTAAACAGTAGAAATAGTATCGGCCTCTTCCTCCGCATAATAGTGTTCAATTTGTTCCATCACGCCGCGCGTACGCTCCATCGTTGCACCCACCGGCAATTGCACCAGGGTGAACATCAAACCGGGATCGTCCGAAGGTAAAAATGATGTTGGCATGCGCGCAAATAGCACACCGACGGCAACGACAATCACCCCGTAAATCAAAAAATAGCGCAGCGTTTTTCGAATAATCCCGGCGACCACATTTTGATACCAGCGAGAGGTTCTATCAAAGCCCCGATTAAACCAGCCGAAAAAACCGGTCTTACTTAAATGATGCCCCTCAACGGCGGGCTTCAATAAAGTGGCACACAGGGCGGGGGTAAGAATTAAAGCCACCAATACCGAGAGCACCATCGCTGAAGCAATAGTGATAGAGAATTGCCGGTAGATGGCCCCGGTGGTGCCGGGGAAGAAAGCCATAGGCACAAACACTGCCGACAACACCAGGCCAATACCCACCAGCGCACCGGTGATTTGCGACATGGACTTTCGCGCGGCATCGCGCGGCGATAGGTTCTCTTCAACCATTAAACGCTCGACGTTTTCGACCACCACAATGGCATCGTCAACCAACAGACCAATGGCCAGCACCATGCCAAACATGGTGAGGGTATTAATCGAAAAACCAAAGGCCTGCAAAATACCGAAGGTGCCGAGCAGTACGACGGGCACTGCAATAGTCGGGATGAGTGTGGCGCGAAAATTCTGTAAAAACAGATACATAACAAAAAACACGAGGATGATGGCTTCAAATAGCGTTTTCACCACCTCCATAATCGACACTTCTACAAAGGGCGTGGTGTCGTAACCGAGGTCAACCTCCATGCCTTCAGGCATGAAAACAGCGAGCTCAGCCAGTTTGGCTTTAACATCGCGCGCGGTTGCCAGCGCATTCGCACCGGAGGCCTGACGCACCACAATGCCACTGGCGGGCTTGCCTTTAAAATGATTTAAAAACTGAGAGTTCTCACCCCCCAGCTCAATACGCGCCACATCCCGCAGGTAGATACTCGAACCGTCACGATTCACCCGTAGTAGTATGTCGCCAAATTCATCGGCATTTTTGAGTAGGGTTTGCGCCACGATGGTGGCGTTTAATTGCTGGCCGGGTAGCGCCGGACCGGCACCAAACTCACCTGCACGCACCTGCACATTTTCAGCGCGAATCGCCTCCACCACATCTTGCGTGGTTAGTTTGAAGCTATTGAGCTTATCGGCATCGGGCCAAATGCGCATGGCGTATTGCGAACCAAAAAGAGAGACCTCACCCACACCGTTAATACGGCCAATGGGTTCGATAATATTGGCCGCCACATAATCGGCCAGGTCGTAACGGTCATAACGCGAATCGGGGGAATAGAAGGCAATCACCATCATTACGCCCGTCGCCGCTTTCGTCACCTTTACACCCTGCTCAATCACTGCCTGGGGCAATAGTGGCATAGCAACCTGAAGTTTATTCTGCACCTGCACCTGGGCAATATCGGGGTCGGTGCCCGGCTGAAAAGTCAGCTGGATTTCACCGACACCCGCCGAGTCACTTTTCGACGACATATAGAGCATATTGTCGATGCCAATCATATTTTGCTCAATGATCTGTACCAACGGTATCTTGCACGGTTTCTGCCGAGGCNCCTGGGTTATTTGCGCGAATAGATACGGCCGGCGGTGCAACTTCTGGATACTGTTCAATCGGCAACTGGGTAATGGACAGGGTGCCAGCTAGCATCACAATAATGGCAAGCACCCAGGCAAAAATGGGGCGGTCAATAAAGAAATTTGGCATTTAATGCGCACCCTTATCAGCGGCGGCTTTATAGACGACCGTTGTCACCTCTGCTCCGTGTCGCACTTTTTGCAGGCCACCGATAATAATTTTATCCCCTGCTTTCAGGCCCTCTAATATCAACCATTGGTCGCCCAGGGTCTGGCCTGTTTTTACCAGCCGACGCTCCACCTTATTATCGTCACCCACCACCATCGCCACCGCACTACCGGAATATTCAAAAGTAATGGCTTGTTGCGGTGCCAAAATGGCTGAGGTTTTAGTACCTTGTTCAAGTCGAGCACGGACAAACATGCCCGGTAATAATAAGGCATCCGGATTCGGCACCGTGGCTCGCAACGTCACTGCCCCAGTGCTTTGATCCACACTGACTTCAGAAAACTGCAAGCTGCCCGGGTGGGCATATTCACTGCCGTCTTCGAGTACCAACCTGATAACAGTGCCGCCAATTGCAGATTGTACGAGCTGGCCCGAGGCCATCTGCCGCTTCATGACTAACAGCTCTTTACTCGACTGCGTAATATCGACATAGAGGGGGTCAAGCTGGCGAATAACCGCTAACACCTCCTCTTGCTCGGCTTCGACCAAAGCGCCATCGGTGACGAATGAACTGCCAATGCGACCGGAAATCGGCGCCTTAATCAGCGAGTATTGCAAGTTGATAGCGGCAATTTCCCGCTCTGCTTTCGCCACGGCAACATTGGCCCGCGCTTCACGCAAGGCGGCCTGCGCGTCATCGTAGTTTTCCTGGCTGATCATTTTCTTGCCGATCAAATCTTCGTAACGATTGGTTTTCAATACCGCTGTCGACAGGGTGGCTTCTGCCCGCAATTGTGCTGCAGCCGCACGATTCACCTCGGCAAGGAACAACTCAGATGCTATTTGATAGAGGCCATCACCCGCTTTAACTTCGCTGCCTTCAACAAAAAGGCGCTCGGCGATAATACCGCCAACCTGTGGGCGTACTTCTGCCATACGATAGGCGGAGGTACGGCCCGGTAATTCAGTGCTAAGGCGTACATCGGTGGCCTTGATTTCTACCACAGCCACTTCAACTGGCCCCCTTGCAGGCGCTGGTCCAGAGACTTTTTCACAAGCGGACAGGAAGAGTGTCGCGACTAAAACAATCAGAAACCGATGGGGAAAGTGGCCGCAGGTGAACATTCTGCGACAAGGACGACGCTTAAATACCGTACTGCGGGGCATGCACTGCCTCCTTACTCGCGCTAATTTTATTTTTTAAAACCCGTCCGATAATAACAGATTAATGACTAGGGTAGCGAAAACATTCATAGCCATGAGTAATTAAAAACCAGCGCGATAACTAGCTGCCTTTATTGAAAAAGACCACATCTGTACCGCAATACACAGGCTCAACCTGCCATGACTTACTCAGCCAGTTAAACGTTTGCTCACTAAAAAAAACAATGTGCGTTGGGTCATTTTTATAGTGCCAAGAAGAAAACGCAGCTTGATCAATCACCCGTTTGGTCATAATGGCTAGCACACCGCCCGGCTTGAGCAGAGCCCATAAACGCTTCAGTTCTCGACCTGGTGCCTGCAAGTGTTCAACAACTTCGCTACTGGTAATAAAGTCATATTGATGAGTGAACACACCGTTATCCGGTGCGTAAAAAGGGTCGTAGAGCTCGACACTATGGCCCGCTTCTTCCAGCATTAAAGACAGGGTTGGCCCGGGGCCGCTGCCAAAATCCAGCCCCTGACTGCCCGGCTTAAGCTGTTCGAGTAGTGGTTTAGAGAGGCGCTCTAGAAAAGTGCGATAGCCCAAGTCGAGAGGAGAGTTTTGGTGCAGGTCGTAATAAGACTTTTCATCGGCCTTGCTCAAATGACTTTGAGTCGGCACAAAGACCAGCGCACATTGCCTACAGCGTAAATATTCACGCTGTTTATCCCGGTGAAAAAAAGCACTTTCTACTGAAAGGCAAAGGGGGCAAGCCTCGGTTATTAACCGCGAACCTGCCCCCTCGGCAAATGCATATTTTTCAGACGCCATTGTTAGAGTCGACGCCGTTGTGACAATTAATCGTAAACAATAACGCCACGTGCATTTTTACCGGCTTCCATATCTTCAAAAGCCTGGGCGACATCATCAATAGAGTAGGTCTGAGTGATCATGCTATCGAGGTCGAGCTTACCTTGCTTATACAGATCGAGGTACATGGGGAAGTCGACCTTGAACTCGGCACTGCCGTACATAGAACCTTTAAACGTCTTCGCCGTCATTGGGAACATCAGGGCATTCAGCTCTAGCTTCTGGCTCAGTTTGCCCACGCCGACAACAGTCATGGTGCCACCGCGACGCGTCACCTTTTGCGCCTGATCGACAACGGCGGGAATACCAATGGCTTCAAAACCGTAGTCAACACCGATACCGCCGGTCATTGCCATGATTTCTTTCATCACGTCGCCACCAGCATTCACGGTGTCAGTAGCGCCAAGCGTTTTGGCAGTGGCCAATTTATCATCGGACAAATCAACGGCGATAATTTTTACTGCACCGGCAATGCGTGCACCCTGAATAATCGACAGGCCAACACCGCCAGCACCGAAGACAGCAACTGTGCTGCCAGGCTTCACTTCAGCTGTTTTCAGCGCTGCACCAACACCGGTGGTGACACCACAACCGACCAGAGCAGCGGCTTTCATATCGATGTCTTTGTCAATTTTGACCAGGCACATTGAAGGCACAACCGAGTACTCGGCCATGTTGCCGAGAAACTGCATAACATTGATGTCTTTACCGTCGAGCTTAACGCGCGAAGTGCCGTCCATCATTTTGCCGTCGGGCGTGCTCTTCATGCACAAGTAGGGCTCGCTGCGCAGGCAGTGGTAGCACTCGCCGCAATTGGGCACGAAAGACAAAGTCACGTGGTCACCCACTTCAACATTGGTCACGCCTTCGCCCAGCGCTTCGACAACACCAGCGCCTTCGTGGCCCAATACCATGGGGAAAGGTACGGGAATGGTGCCGTTAATCACTGACAAGTCAGAGTGACAGATGCCCGTCGCCTTGATTTTAACCAGTACTTCACCAGCTTTGGGGGCATCAATCGTTACTTCTTCAACAGCGTATTTGTTGAGTTCGTGAGCCACAACGGCCTTCATTGTTTTCATGTTATTCCTCTTCAGTTGATCCTAGTAAAAAGCGGCGCTTAGTCTACCATCAATCGCTTCGATTCATGGCGCTTTCGATGGGAGAGACCGGAAAGTATTACAGGGAAAAGTCCCGTGACTCAAACTCAAGCGTCATCAATGGGCGCAGAGGGACAGAGGCGCAAACCCAGGAGCCGGGTTCTCGCAATTAAAAAATTAAACATTGGGGGAAGAAAATGGGGTGGCTGACGGGGATTGAACCCGCGACCACAGGAATCACAATCCTGGGCTCTACCAACTGAGCTACAGCCACCATTGACTGATGCACCGGCGTTATTAACGTTACAACGTCGGGCGAAGTGCTACTCTTGTCTACCGGCTAAGCACCCTTTAATGGCGCGCCCGGCAGGATTCGAACCTGCGACCCACGGCTTAGAAGGCCGTTGCTCTATCCAGCTGAGCTACGGGCGCATGACACTACCATAGCATGGCAAAACTAATGCCAAACACTGGATTCAAAGCCTCTGAATGGCCAACCAATAAAATTGGTCGGGGAAGAGGGATTCGAACCCCCGACATCCTGCTCCCAAAGCAGGCGCGCTACCAGACTGCGCTATTCCCCGATGAACTGGCTTCTTCAGAAGGCGCGCATAATACCCGCCAGCCTTCATGCGGTCAATCAATCGACGCACTTTATCGTCAAAATACTCTTTGCCACTGTGCGCTCTATTCTTCTCATTCCCAGCTGGGCATGACAAAATAGCGGCCTTGTTATTATTCCCTCTTTTTTGAGCCGCATTCACGGCAATACCGGAGCCCCATGTCTAGCATCCTTCTCGACGGTAAATCACTCGCCCAGCAAAGCGAAGCAGAAATTAGTCAACGCGTCGACGCGCTCAAAGCCCGCAACAATGGGCAGGCACCTATTCTGGCAACTATTCTGGTCGGCGGTGATCCCGCTTCAGCGACGTATGTACGCATGAAGCAAAGCGCTTGCAAGCGGGTGGGCATGGAGTCGATGGCCATTGAGCTGGACGAAGACACCACCACCGAAGAGTTGTTGGCGAAAATCACCGAGCTCAACGACAACCCCAACTGCCACGGCATATTGCTCCAGCATCCGGTGCCGCCGCAAATTGATGAGCGCCTGTGCTTCGACCAAATTGCCCTAAATAAAGATGTTGATGGTGTTACCTGCCAGGGTTTTGGGCGTATGGCCATGTCAGAGCCCGCCTACGGTTCCGCCACCCCCCAGGGCATTATGCGATTATTAGCGGCTTATGATATTCCACTCGCCGGCAAAGATGCGGTAGTGATTGGTCGCAGTCCCATCCTCGGCAAGCCGATGGCGCTGATGCTGTTGAATGAGAACGCCACGGTGACCATTTGTCACTCTCAAAGCAAAAATCTGGCGGATATTGTTAGCCGTGCAGATATTATTGTCGGTGCCGTGGGTAAGCCCGAATTTATTAAAAGCACGTGGATTAAAGATGGCGCGGTGGTGATTGATGCCGGCTTCCACCCCGGTGGCATTGGCGACATTGACCTCAGCGGTCTTGATGAGCGCGCTAGCGCCTATACACCCGTACCCGGTGGCGTTGGGCCGATGACGATTAATACGCTGATTTTACAAACACTGGAAGCAGCCGAGGCGCAATAAGGCCGGTGTTCCGCTGATCGTTTACAAACAATACTCAGCACACTTAAAAACAAACTACGATATAAGTTGACTGCCCACTAATGCAGTTATGGAGTTCAGCCCTTGTTCAGCTACGTTGATTCTAAAATTCGCCAGCAGTTAGTCGACAAACACCAGCTAGTCGACCTCGATCGCAATGGCGTGGAAATTATTGATGGCAACGGGCAGCCCTATATTTCACTACTCGGGCCTGTCACCATCCCCCGTATGATTGCTGGTCAGGAAGTACCCCTCGAGTGGTACCCCTTCGTGCGCCGTGTTGAGCTTGCCCATGTGCAGGCCTCTGCCAATGATGTGCAGGGCGGCGGCGATGACGAAGCCCTGCGTGAGCTGCTACAAACTAATATGTCGGTCAACTCAGTGTTCGCTCTGCCCGGCTTTCGCGATGAGCCAAACCCTCTGGTGCGCGTTCACTCTTGCTGCTTAACCGGTGATGTTTTTGGCTCCCAGCGCTGTGATTGTGGGCCGCAATTAACGGCGGCCTTTGAACAAATGCTGAAAGAAGGTAACGGCGCGGTGGTTTATATGTCGGGCCACGAGGGCCGGGGTATCGGCCTCTGGGCGAAAGCCATTACCTATCTGCTGCAGGACGATGGGCAGGATACCTTCGAAGCCAATGTTTCACTCGGCTTGCCGGAAGACTCTCGCGACTTTACCGATGCTGCCGTGGTGCTGCGCTATCTGCTGTCACAGCGCCCAATTCGTCTGCTGTCGAACAACCCCCACAAACGCGCCCACCTGGAACAGGGCGGGCAAACGATCTCCGAAACCGTACCCCTTGTTTCTGGCATTTGTGAACACAATGTGCGCTATCTTCGCTCCAAGCGAAAAAAGGGCCATGTCTTACCCGATGAGATGTAACAAAGAAGGTAATGGACGATAAAGCCGCACAACGTAATAACTACCGACAGCGGCTTGTCGCCCATCGCGGCTACCAAAAACAATACCCTGAAAACACTTTATTGGCCTATCAAAAAGCTATCGAAGCGGGCGCCCTTTCCATCGAAACCGATGTGTTACTGAGTGCGGACAAACAAGCCGTTCTCTACCACGATCCGACACTGAAACGCGTTAGCGGCTGCAAGGGGCGAGTTCAGGATAAAACCCTGGCAGAACTTACTCGTACACCAGCTTTCGAACCCCGCCGGCTGGGACAACAATTCCAAGATCAATGTATTGCCCCTCTCAGTGATCTTGTCGAACTTCTCAAAGCGCACCCGCAAGTCACGGCCTATATCGAAGTTAAAAAGGAGGCTCTGGCGTTCGCCGGAGCCAGTGAAACCTATGCCAGTATCAGCGACTGTTTGGCACCCGTCGCCAGCCAGTGCATTATTATTAGCTTTGACCACGACTTTATGGTCTTTGTGCGCTCACAGGGCTGGGCGCGCTGCGGTGTTGTGATTAAGCACTGGCGAGATTTACAGTCGGGGAAAATGCATGCCATCAAACCCGATACAGTGTTTATTCACTATCGAAAAATACCAGCGAAAGCCGAGCTCGATAAACTAAATTTTGAACTCGTGGTCTACGAAATCGACGAGCCAGCACTCGCCAAAAGTTGGCTAGCGAAAGGCGCGAGTAAAATTGAAAGTTTTGATATTGGCAGGCTTATTGCTCACGGGAGCCAGTAGCTGGCGAACTTCCCGATCCCTCCTCC
>JGI24025J20009_10003898_pt1 | contig 10002 bp, 6 predicted proteins | sample Cruoilmetagenom3_FD_20009 | JGI IMG/M metagenome (IMG submission 20009) | reverse complement strand
TTTCATTTGCCTTCCATTTCTAAAAATTATAATTATGCTTTTTGAAATGAATAGCATAACTCATTTAAAATGGGTAGAATATTTTTAGGGAAATCCCTAAGCAATAGATGTATTTTACTTGACATTATATTGATAGTATGATCGCGATTTGTATATCTAGTAAAGTCAAGGAGTTATATACATGATCGTACCACGGCCACTCAACAAATCTCGCTTAACCAGTTCATCATACACAAATTTTATGCGCCGATACGCTCTTGCCTGGCAGGCATTACATCAAATGAACCTGAATAAAAAGCCAAAGATTTCAGCCAGGTCTCAAGCACAACTAGCTGCCAAATGATACGATGATTATCTTTTCTGCCGCTTGCGTGTTCGTCCAGAAGACGCTTTATTTCAGCAGACCGAAAATAAGTTCTTATGTTGGCCGAGGACGCTATTAACAAGCCATACGCATAATCTTGCAGCTCTCCCTGAAACATGTGTTTTAATGGGGTTGGGAACCCCATTTTTTTCCGATATATTATTGTGTCTGGTAGTATCCCCTTCAACATCTCTTTTACAATAACTTTGGTTGATTTTCCGCTGATTTTGCAATGGCTCGGGATTTGCGCGGCAAATTCGACCAATCGATGATCCAGAAAAGGGACGCGCAATTCAAGTGATGCGGCCATGCTCATTCTGTCCGCCTTTATCAATAAATCATCGACTAGCCATGTTTTCATGTCAAAGTAAAGCATCCTGCTTAGCACATCATTATTTTTTGTGTGCTGAAATAGACTGCTCAAAAAATCATGAGGTCCTTCTTCATATTTACCAGCGATAAACCTTTTGAAGTCGGATGTGTATAATCTTTTTTTTACTTCCTCTTCATAGGTAGAAATCCCCTTATACCTTTTCTCAAGCGGGATAAGACTCATACGCAAATACTTCCTGATTCTATTGTCAGGTAACAAACCACACAAAAGCTCACTTAAATCCGAGATGTTTTTATTGGCTAATATTCTTCTCCATTTTTCGATAATAATATTGTAGTAGTAAAAATCATAACCGGCAAAGAGTTCGTCAGAACCTTCTCCAGACAGTACAACTCTTACATAGTCACTTGCCATCTTGGCTATATAATAAAGCGAGATGGCGGCAGACTCGGTAACAGGCTCATCCATGTGGTATACATATTGAGGAATAAAATCCCTGAATTGAGAAGGAGAAACAATCAATTCATGATGATCGGTATTAAATTGTCTGGCAACTATTCTTGCATAATTTGTTTCATTATAATCTGCACCGAAATCATAAGCTACAGAAAATGTTTTAAGCTGTTTATTTACCCTTGGAGCGAGCAACGCTACTACAGCGCTTGAATCTATGCCGCCACTTAAAAATATCCCCAAAGGCACGTCGCTTCGCAGTCTTAAGTCGATTGAACTATTCAACAAGTTCTTTAATTCTTTTACATAATAGGGAAGACCATGATCATGACTATTTTCAAGCGAAACATCCCAATATTTTTCATTAATCAGCTTTTTCTCATTCCAAAGAATAAAGTGACCAGGCAATAACCTTTTAATCCCTTTTACCAAAGTATGTTCACCTGGAACATAGCCAAAGCTCATATATAAATCAATCAAATTATGATTTATTTCAAGCCGGGGCTTTAATACCTTTAAAATAGACTTAACTTCTGAAGCAAACAAAAGCTTATCATGATCATAAAAATAATATAAAGGCTTTATGCCAAGCCTGTCTCTTGCAATAAACATTTCCTGTTTTTTTTTATCCCAAATTGCAAATGCAAACATGCCGTTAAATCGCTTCAGGCAATCAACTCCCCATTTGTCATATGCTGATAGAATAACCTCTGTATCTGTCCTGGACTTAAACCTGTAGCCAAAACCTTCAAGTTCCTTTTTTAATTCAATAAAATTATAAACCTCTCCGTTATGAACAATAACCATTGTGCCAGATTCGTTTGTCATGGGCTGACTGCCCGCATCTGTCAAGTCCAGAATCGTCAATCTTCTGTGACCCAGGGCAATCCCGTCCGACCGAAGACATGTTTCGCCAATACCATCAGGCCCCCTATATGGCATCGCATCCCGCATTTTGATTATATCAGTTTCCAGTGACCTGGATTGTTTGTCTATAATTCCAACTATGCCGCACATCTTTTATATTTCTTTTTGTAACAGCTTAAAATTATCAGATTTAATTTCTGCCAAATAAGTAGTCGCAACAGACATGGATATTATAAAATAATAATATCCATAATATAATCGACTTCCAAAAATTGCCCCTGTTAAATGGCCAGCCAATGCCGCGCTTAATGCAATATTAGTCAGATAAAGGAACCTATCGCCTTCATCAATCTGATTGGCATCCCGTTTTAATAAAATTAGTTTGCGTCCTTTTCTTAATATAATTAAAATATTAAGATTTAAGCATAAAAAAATTATCAGCCCTAATGCCCCCTGCTCGACAAGCACAAGCAAATAAGTATTATGTGCTGATCTTTTTCCTTCTGTCAGATTGGTGATATAGTATGGGCTTAAAACCTGAAAGCCATCTCCTCCAGTGCCAAAAGGGTAATCTTTTGCTATCTGCAATCCTTCAAGCCAGGTTGTCAATCTGCCTGAGCCTTTGTCAGTTTGGGTGGATTTCTCAATCGTCCTGAACCTTTCCCAAAATACATCATCCGCAAGATAAACAAAAGCACATACAAAAATAATACCTGCAACAATGATTTTTATCTTTATTTTAGGTATCTTGACCAAAAATATAGTAACAAGCCCTGAAACAGCAATTGATAAAATTGCGCCTCTGCTGTTACATAAAACAATTCCATTAAATATGAATGCAAAACATGGAATTACAGAATATCGTATGTACTTATTGGCCGAAAATAATAAGGGAAATCCAAATGGTATAATGGTTGCCAGTAAAAGTGCAAAATCATTTGCATCACTGGTATCAAGTGTTCCTACGCCTTCAAGTCTGCCGCCATATCTGGGTGTATTGTAGGCCTGATATCCTAAAAAAAATCCGCATAATAAAATCAGTAAAATTGTATATTCGAGTTGTTGCTCCTTTTTTATACATTTTATAATAATATAGAATATAATTATTATGCGAAAAAGATCATTACACCTTCTAAAGCTTCTTTCCTGATTTACAGCAAAAAAAGATACGAAAACAGATAGGACAAGAAAGGCGATCAACCATTTGCCAGGGGCGATACTGCCCAATTTTATTTCACTAAGTTGCTCCTTATGTATAAAGCAACTAATCAACAAAATCACAGCAGTTAGAAAACTCCACATGAGGTCTGGAATATCTACTGCCCACCAGTTGATTGAAGAAGTAGGAGCAAGGAAGTACACAAATATATACGTTAAAAGACCATAAAAAGGATCTTTTGCAAAACAAAATGACAAACCTGCAAAAACAATGAGCAACCATATGATTGAGGTAAAAGACATCTAATCCTGATCCAGAAGAATATAAACTAAATATCACAAAACGGTTCACATCGACACATAGTAGTTTACTACATCCTGTTATTAACTATCATAACATTTTGTATCTGTCCTTTTTTGAAGAAAATTTGTGTAAATCTCTTTATACGCTGCCGCCATTATAGCTAAAGAAAATTTGCGGTTTACAAGTTCAAAACCGTTTTGAACAAGAAGCAGAGAGTGTTGTTTGTTTGAAAGAGTATCAATTATGCCCTGCGCCAAGGCCTCAGGCGAATTTTCCACAACTGTTCCGTTTTTATCATGAATAACCAAAAAAGCTCGGTTAGCCGATTTTGTTATAACTACAGGAACTTTTGCAGCCATTGCTTCAAGCAAAGAAAGAGGTAGGCCTTCTGATAACGAACATAATACAAAAACATCACTTATTGATAGCAGTTCGGGAACATCTTTTCTTATACCAAGAAAGTGAACTCTGACGGTTAAATGCAACTGTGCGGATAGTTTTAATAAATTTTTCCGCATTTCTCCGTCTCCTATGAATAAAACGTGTACTTTTTCCTGCAGTTTTTCATTTGAACCGATTCCCTTAAGTAACATTGCATGATTCTTGATTGGATGCAATCTCGCCACCATAGTCACTACACTTACATCTTCCGGAATGCCTATATTCTTTTTTAGAATTTTACAATATTTATCATCATTAAAACGGCTAAACTGGTTTATATCTATTCCGTTAGTAATTACAGATACTTTTTCAGATGACAGGCCATCTTTTGTAATTGCCGCATCCGCCAATACGCTACTAACAGTAATCCAATTGTTTGTGAGTAAGGCTAAAAACCGTTTTTCCACCCGACGTCTTAACCTTTCATCCAAATCATGCCGGCTATGCTCGGTAGTAATAAGGCAAGGCACTCCTGCAAGTTTTGCGGCCAGACCTCCGTAAAAATGGGCTGCTTCATTATGTGTATGTATCAGATCAAATTTTTCGCGCCTGAAAATTCGGATCAGATTGAAAAGCAATTTCCAGTCAAAGCCCGGCCGTCGGTTTAACACAAAACTTTTATGGCCTAATCCTTCAACCTCTTTTAAAAGCGGTCCTCCCGAATCAAGACACCCAACTGTAAAATCATAAGCATCGTTTAAAGACTTAATGACATTTACGATAAATTTTTCAATACCACCGGTATTCATGCTAAGGGTAATATGCGCAACTTTGATCGGCTTTGGTTTCATATTTTTTTCCAGTTTTTCTATAATACATGCAAGTTTTTGAGCTAATCTTGAATGAAGGAAACCATCTGCCAGCCCTTTTGGCAAGAGACCAAGTTTGCCATTTTCCCATCTATCGTATAATTTTTTAATGCAGTCTTGAATAGCCGCCTGATCGTTGGCGACAACCATTCCCAAATTGTTCCTGTTAATCGTGCGGGCAGTCGCTCCTGCTGGATTGGTTATAGCCAAAACAGGACGTCTGGCAGATAAATATTCATATAATTTTCTGGGAACCTGAAGTGGAAAATCCGGCTGAATTAAAAATAAAACATCGGCTCCAATTTGATATGATACAGCTTTCTCATAGGAAACACGAGGAGTTATATAAAACACACCATCCAATAACGGTAAGCGCAATAATCTTTCAACCTCCATATTGTAAATTTCTATGCCACCTATAAACATTACACGTATCTTTTCCGGCGATATCTTATTATTTTTAATAAGATTATGGATTGCCTTAATAAAAGGACCCGGATCCCTTGAAAAATATAACGAACCTGTATGAACAAAGGTAAACCTATTATTATGCTTGTCCGATTCAATATAAGATTCAAATCCATTAGTAATAGTATGAACCTGTATTTGTGTTAAAAAATTATAACGATTGATAAAATCCCTGCGTAACTCCTCAGTGTTTGCAATTATCACATCAGCTTCTTTTACAACCTTTTTTTCTAAGACTGCGTCAATAAAAGCCGCGGTTTTCCCTCGCGTGATAAATGTCGGATTCGCTGTCCAGGGATCCCGAAAATCCAGCAGAAGAGATTTTCCAGTAATCTTTTTCAAAACCATGCCTGCAAGGAATGCGCTCCATGGACTGCCTGTTGCGTAAATTACGTTTACGTTATTTTTCTCAATGATTTTTTTACCGGACTTGATTACACCAAAAATCCAGCCGATTTGAGGATCAGGCGTGGCAAGGAGATCTGTGATTGTATCTTTGAAATCCTGGACAAAAGATATTTTCACTTCTTTGTTTTCTGCAATCCCCTCCCTTACAACTTCTATTTTGTTTTCTCTTTTGCCGAAACAGACATTAAGTTTATCTCTAAAATTCAGAAGGGTTTCTCTTGGACGTCTTACCCTGGTTCTGATTATATTCACCAGCGGATTTATCTGCTTGACCAAATCATAATCAACCGGTTGGGCGGATAAAAAATCATCAATCCTGGCCGTTAAAACAGTTACCTTGAATCCTATTTCGGCCAAATGATTGGCAAAAAAAAGGGATCTGAATGATCCGCTACTGGAATCGGGAGGAAAATAATAAGCCAACATTAAAACATGCAATTTATTCATTTCTGTTAAACAGAGTCCAGTAAATTTTTTGTATCAACACCATTAATTATCTGTTTTTATCGACTTAACTTTAAAAGAAGCACAAAGTGAATTATTAAGAATAATTCCAGAATTCGAATCAGAATAAAAACAATATGAAGGATTTTAATACGCATACATTTTGTCTTAAGAACTCATGATCATTCAGATCAATAAATATTTCAAATCAATGTCAATTTTTTGTATATTTTCCAGGGAGTTGACATTAATTTGAACAAGAACTCCTCCTTTATTGCAAGTTCGTCTTTTGCAATATAATCCAGATGAGATTTTCTTTCCTTATTTTCAATATCTTTTCTTTGCAGATTAAAAAATTTTAGAAAATCGTCAAATTGTTCCGGTTCATCACGTTCATTTTGTATTTTTTTATCCAGTAATTTTAACGCTTCCTTCCGTGTCATCTGGCTATCTCTTATAAGCTGCGAATATTTTTCCTGTGTAAAAATAAAATTTGGAATTTGTTTATTTTTCAAATAATATTTTATGGGAGCAAACTTGCAATCGATATGATCCTTTTGCTGATCAGGCGTAGTCCAGCCAAGTTCTTTTTCCAGTACTTCCTGAATCTCCATATTGTCCCACTTGAGATAATCCGGCATATTTATTTGAGTATAATCGGTATCAAACAATTTCATTTTTATTTTTTCCGATGGCGGCAACTCATACTGCCGTTTTATCAAAAATTTGTTTATCTCACTCAACGAAAATCCGCACTTTGTAAGAACTCTACGTATATATAATGGATGAGTTGATGTAACTTCAAAGGGCGACTGTTCGTCCACCCTTGTGCTTGTACCCGATATAATTAATGGAATTTTGTAAAGTTTCTGGTAAATTATCTTCACATAATTAATACCTGTTGTACATATTGAGCAAAACTCGCCACCATGGATGATCATGCTGCGATACATTTTTATCAGGATATCGGGTTTATAGGTTACCATAATATGATCAACATTTAATGTTTTGCTCATATTAAAGATGTTCTGAATTGCATGGTTGCTCATAAAAAGGTTGTTAAAAGTAACAACAAGGGGATTTAATTTATATTTATTTTTGCAAAGATATACTACATACGAACTGTCTCTTCCTCCGCTGTACGGAATTAGACAATCGTACTTTCTTTTTTTTGCCCTTGCCCGATTAAAAATGGAAATTAAATCTTTCTCTGCCTTACCATAATCAAAATATTTCCACCTTTTATCCCAGTTATGGCAATAATTACAAACGCCATTGGAATCGAATTTTATATTCGGAAAATCTTCCGGCAAAATACATCTTGTGCAGCGTTTCATAACAGACCCTAATTCATTTTCAATCAAAATATCGGCAAAACGTTAACTTCGGTAGCCATTTCTTTAGATCAATCCGTAGCCACCTGCTAAGGGTTTCCATCTCATCAACGGATATGAGCTTATTTTTCATCATCAATAACAGATAGATATAACTGTAACTAATTGATTCCAAGGCCAAAAGAGTAACCAGCTTCATACCTTGGACCTCAATAGCAGATTGCATTATGTATAATGGAAGGCTAGCGGTAAGACTGATAAGTAATAATTTGCCCAAATATTTCCATGGGAAGATATCCTTGAACGGTACGCCCAAAATTTTGCAAGACTGAGCTAACAAATAAAGACCGCTGAGAATTGAGGAGAGAATAGTTCCTAATGCAGCGCCTAATGGGCCGAATTTCGGCAATAATAATAGGCTGATGACAATATTGCCGAAGAAGGAAATAGCAGTAGCACAGGTAATGTGTAATGTTTTACCTGATACTCTCGGCACAATACCATACACCGCGACAGTGGTAAGAAGCGATATCAGGTAAGCCTGGAGGATAGGAGTAGCATTGATATAAGCATTTGTATAAAGGAGTGTTATCAGTGAGGGAGCTAAAGCGAAAAGAAAGGCAAAAGCAGGATACTTGATCTTAGCTGCTTTCTCAATACTCCGATGGAAAATGCCGAGAAAGGAACCAATATTCCCTGAGCGGTAAGCATTCACGTATTGTGGCATCAGGATATTATTGATAATAAATTGAAAATTACTCAAAACCGGAACCTGCAACGCGCCGCGTGAATACACAGCGAAATCGGCAGGTAAAAAAAAAGCAGAAACTATATACTGATCGATCTGTCTTCCAATAACACCTAAATAACTTGATGCCCCTATAGGCAAGGCATAAAGCAATTGTTCTTTAAGACTTAGTTTTCCGTGGTCCGAAACTTCCAATTTATCATGCTGATAAATACCTTTCTTGCTCATAAATAAATTCAAGCTCGCTATCAGATATATCAAGAATTCAACAGCACAGCCAATGCTCATCAATTTGATAAGGACAGATACCATGTTAAAGAAAAAAGGGCCTATAATTACTGGAAGATAAAAAAACAGGCCACAAATCACAGTTAGCCAGGAGTTTAATACTAAACTTCCTTCGGAGATCAACAAAGGTTCTCTGAATTGAGACGCTCCTCGAAAAAATATTATAACACATGCTACATAGGCATAATTTACAAGGTCGGGATTATTTAACCATGAAGCGAAAAGATCCTTCATAAAATATATTATGAGAGCGCTTGCCAGTCCTAAAGCAAGTGAGATCATCACGGTTTGAGCTATAAATCCTGCCTGATTTACGGTTCGGTGATAAAAATAATAAATACTTTGAGGAACACCAAGAAGCCCCAAGAGCATAGCCGTATTGACAATCAGCATTACCTGCAAGAAAGTGCCGTAATCATCTTTTGGCAGGTAGCGAACCATGATCACACTTGAAAGAAGCAATAGAAAGGCATTACATGATTCTGCCAGGATATTTATAATGGTTTTATCCGCTAACTTCATAACATGGTATGCTTTCCCCAGCTCCGGTTCCGGGATGTGTCTTGAACCTTGACTTCGTATTTCACAACGTAAAATCTCCCGCCTGATCTACTCTAATTTTTCAAGGAATGAGTGAGGGTGCAGTCACATGGGCTAGACTTTGACAATATCACGCCTGACCGGCAAAGCCTATTAGGATCGCACCATCAGAGCTGGTGGTTTAAACCGATTAATCATTGGGAGCCAATTTTGTACTCAATCAACTGTTTAATATAATTCACTTCTTCAATCCAATGCTCCAAGGTTTGCTTTTGAACATCTTCAGGAAATCCCTTGCATTGCCGCCAATAATGAAGCCATATAGTACTGGCTGGCATAAACTTACAATATCCCTGGTATTTTTTATAAAGCTTAGGATTATCCTTAATATTTGGCTGCTCTCTGAGTCCTAATCTGAAAAGCTGATAATCTGATCTGTCACTCGCATATTCATCATAAACCGGACTAGCATGTACAATTCCATGATCTGCATACAAGCGTCTTATCTCTTCTTTCACCCTTCTCATCTGCATTGGCGATGCTTCTTCATACTCGGTATTCGCCCCATCTCTAACCTGGACAATCTTATTCTTTATGCAATAACTGATAATATGTATGATGAAAGAAGCTTGGCAAGCAAAACAGGTAAATTGCAGCAGGAGCGTTTTGTATTTGAATAGATTTGAGAAATATTTTCTGTAATAAATTTTTTCGAAGGTCTCGCTTATATCAATTATTTGATGCTTGAATTTATTAGGAAACCTTTTATCCAAAACCGCAAAACTTCGTCTGCTGTTTTCTATATTCACGTGTCCGAAATGCCTGAATGTCAAAAGATGCACTGAATCAAACTCTGATGCTGCCATGTAAGCGGTCAAACTCGAGTCTGATCCGCCGGAAAACTGAATGCATACGGCATTATGGGATTTGTCCTTCATATACTGAAGTTTCACCGTTTTCTGAAGGTTTTCGGGGAAGGTAGCCACATTTTTCCCAATTTAGGATACCTCGCCGAAAAAGCTGGCATATAAAATGCGGTGCA
>JGI24025J20009_10003896_pt1 | contig 10005 bp, 11 predicted proteins | sample Cruoilmetagenom3_FD_20009 | JGI IMG/M metagenome (IMG submission 20009) | reverse complement strand
AGGGGTCACCGGCTACAATACACTTTGTTTCTCTCACATGTTTATTTTTCACTGCTGAGAAAAGGCCATTTAAAAATCCTGTAGTGAATTTAAAAAAGTTTAAAAATTCCTTATAATAACTTACAATTAAGTTATTAAACAAGAAAGTGCTGTAATAATTAAAACCTCAATCATTAGTAAGTTTACTTAAAACTTTGGAAGCATTTTTTGTGTAAGAAATAAATCTATTTCAGTTAAAAAAGCCGCAATAATACGAAGAGTAATAAATGAGTAAAGAAAAAATATTCAGAGCTGTAGGGATACTTAGTATTGTACCCCGAGACTTCAAAGATATAGGAAGAGCTCCTGTAGGAAAAGGAAAAATTTCATTAAGGCGAGAGGATAAATCTGAAATAAGTTTAAAAAAATTATGGAAGATGCATCTTGGCAGTTATATAAGTCTCTATGTAAAGGTATTAGAACATAGTAAAGAAGAAAACAAAAGTTCAAACATTTTTGATATAGATGATAAATATTACAGCCAATTAGATGAAGAAATATTAACATACAGGGAAAGAGGAGTTCTTTTTCTTAAACCACAAAATTATGGAGAAAGTTTATTTGAAGCTATCGAACAAAGGGGAGTGATTGGAGTAATAATCAACAAAGGTGAAACAATTAGTTTGAGAAAGATGCTGGAAAGTTTCTTAGGTGAGAAAGTAGAATTAAGTTTTAAATTCAAATAATATTAATAGATATTGGTAAACATGATCAAGAATACTAAAATTCAGTGGCTCCCTGGACTGGTCGATGTTGATAACAAAAGTACTCCAATTAACTGAATAATTTACTTTCTTCTATATAACAGATTGAGCACATTAACCTTAACATCAACAGACTTTTGAATTACTTAATTTTTTTACTATTATCTATAGATCTCAATTTTTTATCTAATTCATTTATAAATTTTGAATTATCCAAAAGGGAATTATCTTTAAGCTTCTTTTCTGCGACGCTATATGGAATAAAATAATCTTTTTTAACTGAAATAATATTAGGATTGAAGTTACAGGCAAAATATACACTATTTTTATTAATAATCTTTCGAAACTTACTAATTTTAATAAATATAGTATTTATAGATACAGGCCTTTTAGTTTTTTTATAACTACTTTCAATTATTTTAAAAACAGTACTATACAGGTCTTTATCAGGCTTCCTGTACCCCCATTCCTTCAAAGCATATATTCCTCTAAGCCCTGTCCAAACCCAGGGAAGTTTATATTTCTTTGAAGATTTGCTTAAACTTGAAAAAATAATCTTTGGTGTAAAAAATCTATCAGGAAATATCTTGTTGCAAGTTTTCGCTATTTCGCTGTAATGAGCAGGCCTATCAATTTTTTTAAGAGCAGCATATACAACTTCTATATTAGTTGTAGTATTTTGGAGGCTGTTAAATATTATACTGGCTATTTTTCTGACATCACTTTCCGATAAATTTAGACCTCCTATATTGGTTAGATATTTTATTATACTTTCGAAATCCAAATACTTTCTCTTTTTAAATAATACTTCAATCTGCTTTAAGATATTTTCATTAATACCTAAAATAAATACGTTATGATTTTTTAATTTTTGTATAGGAATATTCATAAGTTTCAAGACAAATTTTATTTGCTTAAATTGAAGCAAGTCCTTTTCTAAAAATATCCTTGTGCCTTCTGTTTCTACAATTATATTCAGAAAAATTTTAACCAGTAAAATATACACTTTATCCTCACAGCTTATCTCTGTGCCGAGAGATAACTGCCGGTATTTTTTGTCATCTGAAAATCTGGCATCTTTATAAACTAAATTGCTAATAGTCTTACGTTCTATTTGACCTACCCTTCTGCTGGATATGCCTGTCTTATCGCTCACTTGCTTTTGGGTAAAAGTAGTTCCATCAGTTAATCCATAACGCATTTTGATAATTTTTCTGCTACATCTATTTTTAATAAAATTAGTGATAAAGATATTTATAAGTTTTTTTACTGTATCTTTTGATTTTTTGGATTCTGGGTTATATCCTACCGATTCAATGAAAATTTTAAATAAAGATGCTCTAAACTTATTCTCAATAAAACCAAACAAATTTACAGTTGAAATTACTATATTATTTTTACTATCAGTGCTTAAAAGCCCACATCTATTAGACCACGTGATTATAGTGTTTTTATCCTTTAAATTTAAAGAATACTTAAATAATTCAGAAATTAATTTGAAAAACTTATATCTTCTAATTTCTGAAGATTTTCTGCCACTAACTTTAAAGATTATTGTAAATAACTTTTCCAGATAAACTTTTTTAGGAAGGAATTGAGTTTTTCTTATATAATCCCGCTCACCCAGTACAATAAATCTTTTATCTTTGCATAAGCTATCAAACAACTTCTTTTGACTACTCTTATTGCTGGTACATGCTTGTATATCCTCAAATATTACAGCTTGCTTTTTTTTAGTAAAATCTTCTATAAAATATTTAAATTTACTAATAGATTTTTTTTGAAGAGTTATTCTTTTTCTCCATCTAATAATTCTAATGCAAATTTTTTTGGTTTTCCTTTTACACTGCTCCAATTAAGTCCAGGAGGTAAAATTTTACGTTTAGATATATATCTTCTAAAAGTTACTGCATTTGCAACTGTAGATTTACAAACCGTTAAATCTCTTTCTAGATGTTCGTATAAATCTTCTATCTCTAAATTCTTTTTGAATAATTTATCTATAAGTTTTATTATAATATCTCCAAAATCCCAAACCAGTAAGGCTGGGATCGGTGTTTTTTCTAATTTTATCTTTTCCTTTTTTTTAATAATGATTTTCAATTTCTTTATTGCAGTATTATAAATTTTTACAGCCCAATTTAGCAGTTCGTCAAGAGTTTTATTATTACCAATTAAATCTTCGACNGAAACCAGTGCAATAAAGCCGCCTTGCGACGGCTCAAAAGTTATGCCTATCTTTTTGTTGTAGCGATTCACTTAATACTGCCCCATTTTGACATTATCTCATCTACAAAGAATCCATTTTCCTTAAGTATCCTCTGCTGCTGCATCTCTCTATTTAGAGCTATTGCTATTGCAAACAGATTGTGTATTTTTCTGCTTAGATTACTTCTTTTTATCTTCCTATAGCTTGGGTGAGCACTGTTTATTATAATAATATCTCTTTCCAGCCAGGCAAGTTCATTTCTATCCGGTCTATCAGTAAAGCTAACCCTGACTCCTGCCTTTCTTTTTCTGGTAATTGGACTAGCCCTATTTTGCCCTTTTATATTTTCTTCAAGTCTACTGCCCGGCTCATCTCCAATATCAGATATACCTGTACTTTTTTCAATATTACCATTTAGCTTCCCTTCTTCACTCAAATTACCTTCTTTTCTCTGTCCTTCTTTATCAGAAAAAGTCTTCTGAACCCCTTCTTCCATTATTGCTTTTACATCACCTACAGGGTCATTGACTATCACATTAACTTTAGACTTAAGGCCAAAAAGCTGGCTGATCTCAGGTATCTGAACAATTATTTTTTTCAATTCTTTTTCAAGTCTTATTGCCTCTTCAGTATTTATGGCTTCTATAGGTTTTATACCAATTTCTTTTAGCCATTCCTTAAATTGCTCTCTAATTGGATCATAGAACTTATTAAAATTTTTAAGCGATCCTCTTGATTTAATAAAAGTTGTTTTAGATGTATTAAGAAATTTTATAAATGGAGGTACTTCCACAATTCCAAAAATTTTTGGACCTAGCTCCCCTGGAAATTGTCCAAAAAAATCAAACTGTATCAGTTTACCATAGACACTAATACCTACGCCGCCTGCCTCCTCTCCCATGACATTATCTTCAGATGTAATTCCAAAAAGTCCATAGCTGTATCTCTTCCCCCTGCTTTCGAAAAAAATCTTTTTAACTTTACTTAAATCAAACTTCTCTTCCAAATTAAATGGTTCAATAATCTTACTATTAATCTTAAATCTTAAATTTTTACTGTAAAAACCTAATGCATCATAGATTTCTAAAAATTGCTTATCAAAAAGAGGCATAAAATGCCTTAACAATATTTTCTTTAAATCCAAATGTGAGTAAAAGTCTAAGTCCTTTTTGCTATTAAAATATACTTCCACCCTGGTTCCAGTATGTTTTAACAAATGAAGTTCTTTTAGTTCTTCCCATACAAGTTCCTTCTGAGATTTTAAATACCAGTTTGACATACCTTTAAATTTCAAGCCCCATGTTTCTGTCAGAACTCTAGAAGCTATATTAAAACTAATTTTGGCTCCAAGACCTGCAAATCCAATACCTGTCCCTTTTGGTTTTAGGCCTGCTGCAAAATCATGATATTCATAAAATTGCTTTCTGGACATTCCAAGGCCATCATCTTCTACCACTAATTGTTTTTTATCATAATCATATGAAATATCAATTACTTCTGATTTAGCATCCAGTGAGTTTGCAATAAGCTCTGTAATAATTACTTCAGGGATACTATAAGGATACATGTCTGCAAGATCCTGGATAAGATTTCTAAAATTTACTGAACTATAATTAAGTTTCATATGAATTCAAATCATTGTCATAAATAATTATTCAACGGTATTATAAATTATTATAAGTATAGCACCATTGAATCACCTGATTAATATTATATCCAAATTTAAATTAATTGCATAACATATTAAATCTATAGATAGTGTAATTTACTTACAGCATTTTTGCCTTTTAAATATAATAATTATAAGAGGTCAAATCATAAAAACCCATTATTTCTATGACTATGTTTTATTTAAATCTCCAAACTCTATATAAAACTAAAACAATCAATTATCAATCATAAAAAGGCCAGTTACCTAACAAAAATTTATCTGAAAGACTATTGATTGACAACAGATATAATTTTTTATATATTATTAATGGATCGTGGATCACGATCAGCAAGTCCCTGAGGGGACTTATTTTGTTTATAGTAATATTTTTAAACAATAACCTAAATAATCTAATCCAGGAAATTGTCTATATATATTATTTTCTAATACTCCAAAGGCTAAATTAATTCTCTCTGGGTAAATTATTTTTTCAATCTTTTGGTAAATTTTTAATCTTACATAACCTTGTGTTATAACAATATACAATCATATAAGATTATCTAAAATTATTACTATAAAATTCTGATGCCTTGTTTAGGAATTATTTACATTATTTGTGATTAGGATTATCAATATTTAACAGTGGAAGTAGAATCTCCCGCCAATCTTCTATTGAGCCATTTACACCATTAATTTCAAGTCCCATATCATCGTAGTATATTTCTAACTTTTCATTACAACACCCACATTTTAGAAGGTAGCGGGGTGATTTCTTGCCCGAGCCCTTTTTATGATATACTCTTATTTCGGGTTGTCCAAAGCGTTCAGTGCTGTAAAATTTATTTTTTCTCTTTATTATTTTCATATTATCTATTTTTTACTTGTTTTCTAACTCCAGTTACAGTTCTTGACAGCGATTTTTCTTATTTTTTATTTGTCCTATACTTCTGGAGCTTTCTCCTCTTGAGTTTAAATTAACATTGGCAATAAATGTAAAATCAAGGTCTTCACTGAATCTGTTATAATTAAAGTATATTTTATTGGATTACTATCAATGTATTTCATTTCACTATATCTTGATTATTAAGTTTTTATTAAATTGAATACATTTTAATCTAAGTGGGTCTTCATTTCAAATACGAATTACTTTATTTAATAAGTATTCCAGACTATATCGTTGACTCATATAAATAAGTACTCGAAAGACTACTATTGACTGAATAAAAAAGATAATGGAAAATATAACAAAATATTTTAACTGCAAACATGGATAAAAAAAGCATTACAGGAACAAAAGAAGGATATCTACAATGGATAATCCTGTTGCTAATAATTCTTATAGTTATAGCAATAAGACTAGCCATTAACTTCAAAAGCGAGTTAATGCCTGGTGTCAATGGTATCTATTATCCACTTCAGGTTAGATCAATTCTTGAAAATGGCAAACTTGCTTTTCCAGATGAGATCTTCTACCAGTATTTCTGAAGAAGCGTATGAGGATCTGTTTAAATTAAAAGAAGTTATAGAAAATCCAGGTAAAACCCTGATTATTGCAAGACATGGTCTTGAATGGTGGGTTGCCTGGATATTAAAAACTGATGTGGCACAGGAACATACAATAAGTGAAAAAACCTGGAATAATTATTATAATATTTATTACATTAAACAAATTAAAGGACAGAGTGACTTTGGCGTGTTCGGACCAGGCAGTACTCCATTTCCTGAGCCTAATATTCCCGAAGATGCAAAGATAGCATACAAGGATGAGTATTTTAAATTATTTCTTGTCGAAGAACCGCCTGAAGGTTACTTTGGACCACCATAGCAAACTTAATATGGACAAGACATATATTTTTTCCCAGTTGAATAATTTCACTCCCATTATAAACAGCCCGGCATTTTCTTTTCTCTGAATCTCATCTACAAAAACAAATCCTTTGTTTTACCCTATTTCAGAAGATCAAGCCACAGTAAAGAAGTTTTATAAAGATAAAGATAAGATAAGATTACAACCTGAAAAATATACTTATAGAGTAGAATGGTCAGAGGAAGATAGGTTGCATATTGCCAGGGATGCAGATCATATAATTTTTTTAATTTTGAAGCTGTTGGGATTTTCTCACCCATAGTTCATACCTCCCTGTCTTGATAAATTCTACTAATTCATTCTCCCAGTAACATTTTATAAATCTTTTCATTCATAGCAGCAATCCGATTATACTCCCTGCATTCTTTTTCTTTTTCTCCTGGTGTACACTTATCAATAAAACCTATTTTAGCCATAGTTTCTTCATATGAAGTTAATTGAGCAGTACCATTTTCTATTTCCTTTACACTTTTATCCAATATTCGTTTTTCCTCTTTAACTCTTTCATCCACATTTTTAGAGGAATATCCGAAAAATGTCATCTCGTACAAAGAATGGGCTACTACATCTGCATTTCCGTAAACTTCAATACATTTATCTAAAACATTAAAATTTAGCCATTCATCCCAGGATGTCATCTCGAGTGCATAATGGTTTTTATCACCCTTTATTATACCAAACACATCAAAAATAGATGTACCTGGCTCAGTACAATCCTCTATTTTTGCCACAATAAGGGTAATCGGTGGTTTGCAGAGTCTTGGTTTTAGCATCTTTAATTCTTCAAGTACGTTTTCATAAGCTTTGTAAGCACCATCTTTATGATTGTATTCCTTATCAAGCACAGCCCACACATGATTGTAATTTACAGTATTTAATAGCTCTTTAAAAATCATTTTGTCACCATAAATAATAAAGATCAGCTTTCTATTTTATACAGCCTGGATCTTTTATCAAGAAAATTATCAGAATCAAAATTAAACTAATTACATTTTACCAGATTATTTTCTTACTTATAATATAAAATCAGGTTTTTTATTTTATCTAAAATTTGTTTATGATAATATTTCTATAGTGATTATATTTAGATTTATATTACAAAAATAAGTAATAAAGATTTAATTGAACAAACTATCTCATTTAAAATTTGCCCACCAATCCTTGGTTTAAGAACTGATTTCATTACAAGATCAACTTTTATATCTAATAGTTCTGATATATAATCTTTAAGTTAAGTAAAATTCATAAGGTCCATTTTTAAATTAGTTTCAAGTTAATCAGAGACTCGGAGCCATCTTATAAGTTGTAAAATGTAAGACTGTAAATCATAAGTTGTTTAATAATAAGTTGTAAAAAGGATTGGGTTCCTGCCCACCAGCTATTCTTCTTTTAGGTGGATAAATAGCATGACCACCCCTAATTTGCGCTATTAGGTTTCGGGCTAACCTGCCTCACGGTAGTTTTGCTCTTGCCCCACTGTCTCTACTACTCCTCTTTGAAATTTACCACACTTCTATGATTAGCAATATGAATTTGAGTTAAAATATGTCTTATTTTTCTTATATTGTTCTGATAACTATCGTACATTTGTTTAAAAGGATGCTTTGGTTCATGTACTATATCTCTTTTCTCTTTATGGATTATACGCTTATAGGCCGATTTAATAACTCTTTGGGATATAGCTTCAATATCTGTAAGAAGATTTTTCCTAATTTCCAATGCTTCTGCAATACTTATTTTTTCTCCATCATAGTCAATCTGATATTTAAAATTTGCTACCTGTATTGCCTGGTTAAGTTTTACTCTTTTAATCTGTAACCTCTTTAGCTTTTCTTCCAGTTCTTTTTGATTAAAATCCGAGGCTGGCTCTCTTTCCTCTTCATCTCTATTATTAAAAAATCTATCACTTTTGTTTTGATCACCCTGGACTAGCTTTTCTAAAAGTTTTATATGACGATCATATTCATTCCTTAACTCAACAGCTTCAAATAAATATAATTTTTCTTTACCATCAGGCATTATTTACCACCTATTAATCTATTGTTTATTAATTCTTTATAAATATACAATTATTACAATTATATTGCAAGTATTATTTATAAATATTTATTTATTATTTAAATAAAAAAATTTTGCTAAATGAATTCAAGAACTAATAAAAATGTAAAAAAGAAATTTTATTTGTTGTAAATTAAATTAAAATTCATCGGCTTCCCGGACTGGGCGATGTTAGTAACAAACTGTCTACATTCTATTTTATTTCTATTTTATCCTATATCTTGTCCCTCTGCCTAAGCCAATTCTTTTAATTTTTTCTAACTGCAGTAATTTTACAAGCACCTGGTTTACTGTTGGTCTTTTTACTCCTGTCTCTTTTGCAATCTCAAGAGGTGTTGCTTCTTCTACTGATTGCAGATACTCCCAAACCAGCAATTGTTTTTTCGAAAGTAACTTCTCTATATTTTCTTCTGATAACAGCTCAACTGCCATCTGTGATTGTTTTAATATAATATCTAAAAAGAAATCCAGCCAATAAGAAATATCTGGTTTTTTTGTTCTAAGTGTTTTTTGTGATTTTCTTAAACTAATATAGTATTCTGGCTTATTATCTTCTATTATTTTTTCATGTGAGATATAGGGCATAAACTGGTAACTTGATTTTAGCAAAAGTAAATTGGTTAAAATACGGGATAGCCTGCCATTACCATCCTTAAATGGATGAATATTTAAAAATTCTATTATAAAGTTACCTATAACAACCAAAGGTTCATAGCTTTGTTTTTCTAATGATATCATTGTCCATTCTACTAACTCCTGCATTTCTTTAGGTGTAAGATAAGCTTTTGTTGTATCAAACAAGATACCCACAGACTCACCAAGTTCATTTACCATATGGACTTTATTCTCTGTTTTTTTATATTCTCCTCTATGTTCTTTATCTTTATCTACATATTTTAACAATTCTTTATGAAAATGCTTTATCGTGCTTTCAGAAAACTTTATTGTTTTCCAGGATGAAAAAACATTTAAAAGCAGTTCATAATATCCTTTCACTTCCTGATTGTCTCTATTTTGAAAGTTCTGGATATAAATGCCTCTAATCATCATTTCAATATCTTCATCAGACATTTTGGAACCTTCAATACGGGTAGACGCACCTGTTGAAGTAACTAAAACTGATTTTTTAAGTCTGCCCAAAACCTGTGAACTGAGTTTAGCTCCTGAAATCCACTGCCCTTTTAGCCTATCTATTTTTATAAGCTTTTGCCATATAGTAGCTGGTAGGTTTTCTAATCTTTTACTAAATTTTTCATCTAACATAATTTTATATTATAACAATATTAAATTATATAAGATTATATAAGATTATATTCATAAAATCCAGATTCCTTTCGAGTACTTTTTTATAAGCATTGCCTCATAAGCAAGTTGATAACTATTATCCCGGTCATCATTTAAATAATCTCACAATAGATTATAAGTACAATTAAGATTCGAATTATAATGTAAATATTTCTTCATATTTTATTAGTGG
>JGI24025J20009_10003895_pt1 | contig 10006 bp, 7 predicted proteins | sample Cruoilmetagenom3_FD_20009 | JGI IMG/M metagenome (IMG submission 20009) | reverse complement strand
AACACGCTGGCCGCGCAGACCTATATGATCATCTTCATCATCATTTTCATTCAATTCCGGCCACGGGGCATCATCGCCCTCAAAGGCCGCGCCGCAGGAGACTGAGCCGATGAACCGCAGCTTTTTATCCCGCAACCCGTCGGTTTTGATCTTTATCGCCATTCTGGCGCTGTTCACCATTGTCGTCACGGTGCTGTCCGAGGGCTTTGGCCTCGGCGCAATCTCCACCTCGTTCGTCAAGACATTGGGCAAGACGCTGGCACTTTGTCTGGTGGCGATCTCGATGGATTTTGTCTGGGGTTATTGCGGCATCCTCAGCCTGGGGCATTTCGCGTTTTTCGGGCTGGGCGGATACATGATCGGCATGTGGCTGATGTATGAACGCACCCGCGATATTGTCGTGGCCTCTCTGGCGGGGGCGGAAATACCGGCCACGCCGCAGGAGGTCACGGATGCCATCGGCAATCAGATATTCGGCGTTGTCGGATCATCGGAATTCCCGGTGGTCTGGGGTTTTGCCCACAGTTTAGGCGCACAGCTGGCGCTGGTGGTGCTGGTGCCGGGGGTGCTGGCGCTGGTGTTTGGCTGGCTGGCGTTCCGCAGCCGCGTGACCGGGGTTTACCTGTCGATCCTGACCCAGGCGATGACGCTGGCGCTGGCGCTGTATCTGTTTCAGAACGACAGCGGCCTGCGTGGCAACAACGGCCTTTCAGGTCTGCAAAACCTGCCGGGGGCCGAAGCGATCCCGCAGTCGGTCATATCGGTCTGGTTCCTCTGGGGCGCGGCTTTGGCGCTGGGGCTGGGGTACATGTTGTTCGCCTGGGTGGTGTCGGGCAAGTTCGGCAGCGTCATTCGCGGCATCCGCGATGACGAGGCGCGCGTGCGGTTCCTGGGCTATTCGGTGGAAAGCTATAAACTGTTCGTGTTTGTCCTGAGCGCGGTTGTCGCAGGCATTGCCGGGGCGCTGTATTATCCGCAGGCGGGCATCATCAACCCGGCAGAGATGGCCCCGATTGCCTCGATCTATCTGGCGGTCTGGGTGGCGATTGGCGGGCGCGGGCGGTTTTATGGCGCGGTCATCGGTGCCGCGTTCGTGTCGCTTGTGTCGACATGGTTCACCTCGGGGCAGGTGCCGTCGGTCAATCTGGGGTTTTATACGGTCGATTGGGTTGACTGGTGGCAGGTTGTGCTTGGTCTCAGCTTTGTGCTGGTGACGCTTTTTGCGCCCAAGGGCATCGGCGGGCTGTTTGATCTTCTGTCGGGGCGCGCGGCCCCCAAACGCCACGGCGCAGACCTTGGGCCCGGCGCGGGATCGCTGCGCGAACAGGAGGCAGAGGAATGAGCGCGTTATTGGAAGTTTCCGGCGTTTCGGTGTCGTTTGACGGCTTCAAGGCGATCAACAACCTGACCTTCAACATTGGCCCGGCTGAAATGCGTGCCATCATCGGCCCGAACGGGGCGGGCAAAACCACGTTCATGGACATCGTCACCGGCAAGACCAAACCGGACGAGGGGCGGGTGTTGTTTGGCGAAGATTCGCAATCCTTGCTGAAACTGAACGAGGCCGGGATCGCCCGCGCCGGGGTGGGCCGCAAATTTCAGCGCCCGACGGTGTTCGAGGACCAAAGCGTGTTCGACAACCTGCTGCTGGCGCTGCGCAAGGATCGCGGGCCGTTGTCGGTGTTGTTTTACCGTCAAAGCCGCGCCGACCGCGACAAGGTGGCGGCACTGGCCGGGGAAATCGGCCTGAAGGACCAGTTGAGCCGTAAATCGGGAGAGCTGAGCCATGGCCAGAAGCAATGGCTGGAAATCGGCATGTTGCTGGCCCAGGATCCGCGCTTGTTGCTGGTCGATGAACCCGCCGCCGGCATGACGCCGGAGGAACGCGAACACACCACCGGCATTCTGGTCGAGGCCGCGAAAACCCGCGCCGTGGTGGTGGTGGAACACGATATGGAGTTCGTGCGCCGGCTGAACTGCAAGGTGACGGTGCTGCACGAAGGCGCGGTTCTGGCCGAGGGCAGCCTGGATCATGTCACCAAAAACCAAGAGGTCATTGATGTCTATCTGGGGCGCTGAGCGATGCTGAAAACCACTGATCTGACGCTGCATTATGGCGGCTCGCAAATCCTGTACGATGTCTCGGTCAGGGCCGAACTGGGACAGGTGACCTGTGTCATGGGCACCAATGGGGTGGGCAAAACCAGCCTGCTCAAGGCGATTGCCGGCGCGCATGCCCGTTCGGGCGGGGGGCTGGCGCTGAATGGCGAAGACCTGCGGGTGTTGCCCGGTCACGCGATGGCGCGGCTTGGGGTTGGTTATGTGCCGCAAGGGCGCGATATTTTCCAACTGTTGACGGTGCGTGAAAACCTTGAGACCGGGTTCGCCTGTCTGCCGACTTCGGAGCATTTCATCCCCGACGAGATTTACGAATTGTTCCCGGTTCTGAAAGACATGACCGCACGGCGCGGTGGCGATCTGTCGGGCGGGCAGCAACAGCAACTGGCGATTGCCCGCGCGCTGATCACCAAGCCGAAACTGCTGCTGCTGGACGAACCGACCGAGGGCATCCAGCCCAACATCATCCAGCAGATCGGCCGGGTCATCAGCTATCTGCGCGACCGGGGCGACATGGCGATCATTCTGGTCGAACAGTTTTTCGATTTCGCCTTTGATCTGGGCGATCAGTTCTATGCGCTGCGCGGTGGGTCGGTTGTTCTGGAAGGGGCGCGGAAAGAGGTCTCGCGACCAGAGCTGCTGGCGATGGTTTCGGTGTAACGCACCTTGCGTTAGCGGTGTGCTTTCAGCATCATGAATTCTTGCGCGAATAGCGTCAGTTCGCCATCGGTTGCAATCTCGAACCTGTTGGAGCGTTCCAGAACCCGCATGAAATTCACCTCGGCTTCCATAAGTTCGCTATCGCACAGATCGCTGTTCAAGGTCATCGGACCCAGGTTGAATGTGCCATTTTCAACGTCGATATGCGCCTCGTAGGTATTGCACGCCGCCAGGCCGAACAGCGTGCCGTTGGCGAAATTCAATGTCACCTTTGCTTGCGGCGGCAACTCGGCAAATGCGATTTCTTTTACCGTCCATTGCCCCGCCAGACCGCCCATCGGGTCTTGTTGCAGATTGGTCAAAGTCACGCCCTTCCCAAGATTGATATGCCCGCCTGGCACAGCCGGGCCAGACACCATCGCGTCACCGGCTTGCAGCGTCGTTGCGCCAAGGCAAACGCCAAAGCCTAACATCATGATATGGACAGTTTGGTTGATTGTTTTCGGATCTCTTTTCAGGGTCTGAACCGACCTTAGTGTCGCGCTTCAATAAGTACAGGTCAATGTCGTTGCACATTTGCGGCGGTCAGGTTTGCCGATTGAAGGCCGCACAGCTTGCGCTACTCAAATTTGAGTGCGACACTTTGCCATTATTTTGTTCGTTTAATCAGGAGACAGTTCAAATGGCCGCCATGGATAAAGAAAAGATCAACGACTTGAAATCAAACGTCGTTTTGGCCCGCAAACGGTCGCTTTCCTTTGGTCTGTGTCTTGGAAAAACCCCTGAAAACACTGTTCTGCTTTGCCACAAGACGAAAGATCCCAAATTATTGGGGCGTATGGCCAAGAAAGAAGGTGAGACCGCCAAAAGCACTTACGGTACACTGGCTTGTAATGGAAAAGTGTTGGAATTGTCCTGCCACAGGGGGACGAATTGCCCGGGCTGGCGCGCAAGTTCAAAAAGACGCTGAATGCCGCCGGTCTCCAGATGAAAGTGCTTATCCTTGATGCGGCGGGCAACCCGTTGGAAGACGATGGTGAGCCGCAAGTGGACGCGCCGGAGGCCGGGAATCGGGTTGGCGGCGGCGGTGCGGCTGCTCCGGCTGCGGCCGAAAAAGCGCAGGGCGCGGACGCTGGTGATACTGCTGAACCGGATGATGACGATCAGCGGGCCGCAACCGGCGCTGCCACGGATCCGATGGCTGAAAAATGGGCCGCAGGTGAGCCGCGCGTTGCCGCTGTTGTTGAAGAATTCCTGCAAGGCGGAGACAAAGATGCGGGCGAAATTCAGGATCTGTGGGCCAAGGCAAAAGAGGCCGGAAACAACGGTGATCCGGCCGGCGCGCTAAAGCTGGCAGCGAAGGTCGTTGCCCTGATCACAACAGCCAGGGAAGCCCGGAAAACCACAGATAAAGATGGGGAAAAGTGGATCGAGGTTTCAAATCGACTGCGCCCGCATGTCGAGCAAGCATTGGAAAGCGGCCTGCCGGTTGCCAAGAAAATCCGCGCTGTATGGACCTTTGCGCTGGACAAGGCGGCCGGGGACAAGCCCGATTTTGGTGCCGCGCTGAAAGCGGTTGCGATGCTGGTCAAGCTGATCAAGGAAACGGATCAGGCCAAACCCGCCCCGGCAATGGCCGGTGCCGATACGGGTGCCGATACGGGCGCGGATGCGCAGGCCGCAGATCCTGAACCCGCTGTTGGCGGTGCCGGAGGGGGTGCCCAAGGTGGCGAGGGGGCCGGGGTTGCCACGCCGCCCGCGCAACCGCCTGCTGATGCCCAGGCCCCTGCCGCCGGGGACGACCCCGCGCCCGCGGCGGCAGGCCCGCAAGACGCCGCCGCAGATCCGGCCCCGACCGTCGCCCCGCCAGCCGTCAAGGCGGATCTGTCGGGCGACGATGCCGCGAAACTGGTGCGGGCAGATGCAGAGCTGAAGGCGGTTGGCAAACTTGTCACCGCCTATATGGCGGTCATGCCCGGATCGGCAGAGCCGAAACCTCCGGCATGGCTGACCGAAATTGCCGGCCTGACCACTTTTGTCACCACGATGCAGGCCGCCGGCGCGGTGCTTGAAACGGCAAAGCTGGAAAAGGCGTTGAAAGATCTGACAAAACTGGTCAACACGATCAACGCCAAAACCGCCGAAAAGAAAAACTGGAAGAAGGCGCTTGATCTGTTCAACATCCGGCTGTTGACACTGGATCACCATGCGCAATCGAGCGAAGCGGAAATTCTGCCGAAAGTCACCGATATCAAGGCCAAGCTGGCCGCCGCCGAGACCAAGGCCAACGGCCAGGATTTCAAGACCGCGATCAAGGCGCTGGGGCCGTTGACCACCCGTTGCGACGAGGTCGGGCTGTTGGCCGATGGCTGTGCGCATTACAAGGCGGTTCTTGCCTCGCGTCAGGCATTGGTTGCCAGCACCGCCGGCAACCCTGCAGTTGGTGTTGCCAGCATTGATGGCATGCAGGCCAAGGTGGCCGACCTTCTGGCCAAGGCCGCTGTCGATGCTGCGGCTGACAAATTTGACGATGCGGTGAAAAAGCTGGATGAAATTCCGCCGCTGCACACCAGAATGCGTGTGCTGGTCGAAAAGAAGGGCGACTATGATTTCCATGTTACCCAGATCGACCCGGTTTTTGTCACCATCGCCGCCTTGCCCGCGCCGCAACTTGCCTTGCTGGAACCGGGCCTTGCCGCGTTCAAAAAGGCCTATGCGGATGCCAAGGTCGCGGTGACGAACGACTATAACAAATCAGCCAATCTGATGATGTTGTTAAGAATGAAAGAAGTGCCCTATTTCAATGCGACCAGCCAGGCCATTGGCGTGTATTTCCCGGCCAAGACCGCCTTTGAAACCCAGTTCAACCTTTTCAAGACCCACGCTGGCCGCCCGGCAATAGAGGCGTTCTATCTGGCGATGGAGGCCGATTACAAATCGGCCGAGGATGAGGCCAAGGTCAACCGATTTGCCGCCGCAACCGGGCTTTTGAACCGCAGCAAAGCGGACTGGGCAAAAGAGCAGAAACGCGCCGAGGATCACGTCGCATATACTGCCAAGCTGACCGCGCTGAAACCGGTGATCGACGGCTTGCGGNCCAGGACTGGTGCGGCAAACGCCCTGGCGCAGGCCGATGCGCTGATTGCCACCGCGGCCAAACAGGCCCTGGCGCGGGATTATGGCGGGGCGCTGGTCAATATCGTCGAGGCCGAAAAACGCGCGGCTGAAGCCAGGGCCACCGCTGATGCCGCCGATGCGCTTGGGGCGCTGAAGGACGACACCGCTCTGGGCGAGATCGCCACCGATTTTGCCGCGGCCTTCAAGGTCTTTACCGATATGCGTGCCAATGTGGCAGGCCGGGATGGCACCGGCACGTTCGCCGCCGAGATTGCCAAGGCAGACACGCCCGCCGCCGCCGCACAGGCCGCAAGTACCAAGGCCCCGCCGGATTTTGCCGATGCCCGGACCCAGCTTGATGCCGCGATTGCGATCCTGGAAGCCACCTTGCCGAAGATAATGGCATTTGGACCATGGCAGACCCATCATGCCGCCGCCAAGGCCCTGGTCGATACTACGCTTCCGGGGGTCAACACCGACAATTGCATTCTGGCCCAGATCACCGAGGCCAAGGCGCTGGTCACCGCCGCAGAGGGTCTGGCGGCGGCCCCCGGTCTGGACATTGCCGGGGCCGAGGCCAAGCTGACGCAGGTGCGGGCCATCACCGACGCCGCCGCCGCCGATGCGGCAACTTACACCAAGGTCGCGTCAGATGTTGTTGATATTAAATCCCAAAAGACACTGCTTGCCTTGCCGGTCAATTCTGCTGTTGCGGCCCTGATGCCCAAGCGGGTTGCCAGAATTGACAAGTATCTGACTGATATTCCGGCGGATATCACCGCCAAGAAAATGAAAGATGCCGCCACCAAGGCCGCCGCAGGCGCAGCCCTGAAAGCTGCCACCGCCTGGGATGTTGTTACCGGCATCGAGGCGCTGCGCCGCAAAACCGCCTGGTATGATGTCAATCTGGCCGCAGTTGCCGGCAAAGCGCCCTGTGCGACGCTTATCGCCTCGGCTGCCACCAAACTTGTCGTTTACACCAACGATCTGGCGGTTCCCAATTTTGATGCTGCACAAGAAAGTATCAGGCCGGCGAATTGGGATCTGATGGCAGCCAAGACCGTACTTGCAGCGTCGGTTGCATTTGAACCCAAGCGCGCCGCCGCCGCCGCCGAGATTGCCAAGGTCAATGCCGTGCGCAATGCCAGCGTGGAAACGGAAATTGCCGCACTTGAGGCCCGTTATACTGCGGCACTGGCGCTTGGCCCGGCCGGGAATTACCACCGTGCGACAATCGAGGTGGACGAGATCACCGCCGCCTGTCCGGATCTGGTGACCAAGGCCACGGACTTTCAGCCCTACGAGGATGCCCGGGTAATCGCCCGGGAGAAACTGGACAAGGTGCTGGCGCACGCGCAGGCCGGTTCTATCCAGCCAATGCTGTTGCGGTTGACCGCCAAATATACCGCCGCCGAAAAGCTGGCGGCGCAAAGCGATTTCGTCGCGGCCAAAACCATGATGTCCGAGATCGCCAGCGACGCGGATACCGCACTGGAAAGTGCCGAAAATTGCGCCGCCTTCGAGATGGTGACAGACGCATTGGATGCTGCGGCCGGAACCGGGATCCTGCCTTCGGCAGTGATCCTGGCGACGCAGAAAGTGCTGGACCAGCTGAAGGCGCGCCCGGAAGCCGCCGCCGCGACGGCGGATCTGGACATGGCCGCCACCCAGCTTGCAACAGCCGGGGCCGGCGGTGGCGGGGCCAAGGCCGCGCTTCAGGCGGCAATTGCCGCCTGCGAGAAAGCCGATGAAACCATGAGTCAGTATCGCATGCTGGAACAATCGGTCGTGCGGGCAAAAGACCGGGTTACCAAGCTGAAGGCGCATGCGCAGGTCACGTATGTCGCGTCAGAACTGGCCCCGGTGGAAAAGGCGGTGAATGGGGCGCTGGCCAGTGCCGTCGCCAGCGGCAACCACATGGCCGAGGCCGCCACGCTGGACGGTCATTTCACCCGGTTGCAGGAGCTTGAGGCGCTGGCTGACGATTATGCCAAATACCTTGCCCTGCGCGCCGAACCCGGTGTCGAGCCGCAGGTGGAGGTGTTGGAAAAGCACGACCACCGTTACGCGATCAAGGCCTCGCTGGACACGATGCGCAGCAAGCTGTCGCAGGCGGCGGACAAGGTGGCCGAGCATTTGGTAGAAGAGGCGCTGAAACTGCTGGAAGAGGTTCGCACGCTTGGGGCCAATGCCCTGATCATGGCCAACATGCGCGACAATGTTGCGCCCTCGCCGGATGATATCAAGGCCATCCTGGCCCGTCCCGGCGGTGATGGTGAACTGGATGCGATGATCGACAAGCTGGAACCGGACGCACAGCGCAAGGTGTTGCAGGTCGCGTTTGAGGCCCGCTTTGGCTGCAAGTTGCAGGATTTCCTGGAAGTTCCGCCGGGCAGCGCTCCGGGGACATTGCCGGTGGCGATAAATCCAAACGAAGCCAGCCCGAACATCAGGCGCTTTTACGAATTGATGTCGGACCTTCCGGCCAGTGATACGCTTGGCAACGACAGCATGCTTCTTTTCAGTGACAAAAAGGCGGGCGGTTCAAGATATAACGGCGGAGACAAAGAAGTATTCATGAACGAAGGCCAGGATGAATTCAGCGGGGCCTATGGCTTTGGCCGCGATTTCGAAGTCGGTGGCGAGGACGAGGATTGCAAGCCCACCGACATGGAGCCGGTCACCCGCTTTAGCTGGAATACCCTGCACGAGGTCGGCCATGCGGTTGATGACAAACACGGCTATATGGATAAAAACGGATCATCGGCCAGCCATGGCGGCTGGACGGTTCATGGCAAGGACTACGGCCCCGTGGCACAGGTATTTGCCAAAAAGTATGAATACGACCAAACCTATGTCGAGCAGGTGATGCTGCACAATCCGTCACCGGCCGTTCCGGAAATTCCGGCGGGTGAAGCCTGTACGCCCGAAGAATGGGAAAGGGCGTATTGCGGTGGAAAACCACGTGAAACTTTCCCATGCCAAGTCGAGGCCCTGGAACAGCAACTCTCAGGCGGCGCAGATTGCGATCAAAGGCAGGGTCTATCAGGAAAGTTATCCCAATACCTGGATCAGCTATGTGCTGGATGCCCGCAAGAAGGGCATGACCGGCTATCAGTTCCGCGCGCCGGGCGAATGGTTCTCGGAACTTTATGCCGCGTATCATATTGGCAAGATGAAACCCTCGCACCCGGCTGTCAGTTGGCTGGAAAAGCTGTAACCGCGGTTTGATTTTTTTTAGGGAAAGGCACGGATTATGTCACTATTTCTACCTGTTAACCTCATCTGTCCCGGTTGTGGGGAATTGATCATCATGGATGCCGTCGGGTCGGTCAACGCCGATCGCCGTCCGGATTTCCGCGATGCGATTCTGAGTGACGACTTTCAGGATATGACCTGCAACGCATGCGAAAAGAGCTTTCGGCTGCAACCGAATTTCAACTATCTTGATGCCGGGCGCGGTCAGTGGATTGCCGGGATGCCCGCAGCGCAGATGCCCGATTATCTTGAGGTCGAAGACGAGGTCGGCACGCTTTTTGAGCAAAGCTATGGTGCCAAAGCCCCCGCCGCGGCGCGGGTTGTTGGCGATGATCTGGATGTGCGGCTGACCTTCGGCTGGCCGGCAATCCGCGAAAAGCTGTTGGCGCGTGAACATGATCTGGATGATGTCGTGCTGGAGATGCTCAAGCTGGATCTGCTGCGCCGCATGCCATCGGCTCCGCTGGCACCGGGCAAGGAATTGCGGCTGATTGATGTCGGCGATGACAGGCTGAATTTCGTCTGGATCGATACAGTGAGCGAAGATGGCGATGACGAAGTGATTGTCGACAGACAGCTTTATGACGATATTGCCAATGCCCCCGAGGCCTGGGCCCCAATCCGCGCGCAGCTTACCAATGGGGCATTTGTCGATATGCAAAAGCTCTATATGGGCGAGGGGCGCGCGGCCTGAAGCCGAAAATCCGCCGGGGGGCATACTGCTCAACCGGTTCGGGGCCAGTTGCGGGCCGGTTTGGGGTAGTCGGGCAGGAAATTTGCGTCATGCGCCGCGGGTATTGCCGCAATGCGTGGACAATCGCGCAAGACTTCTTAGTAAATGGCGGGTATGAAA
>JGI24025J20009_10003894_pt1 | contig 10007 bp, 8 predicted proteins | sample Cruoilmetagenom3_FD_20009 | JGI IMG/M metagenome (IMG submission 20009) | reverse complement strand
ATAACAATTAATAATTATTAGAATGCATAAATGCGAAGATATGGATGTCTTCTATTGGGATGAATGCAGTTAATAACTTTTTGGATCATAAAAAATCATTTCTTAGGCAAAAAAATTCCCCATAAGTTCTTTTTGTAGATCAAACTGAGACAATTCAGTGCAATGCTTTTTTTCTTAATCCCTCCAGATCTTTTATGACGATACATTTCTTTTCAGGAAGAATTATCAAATCTTCATCTGCAAATTGGCGAAGTGTTCTACCAACCACTTCTGCAACTGTACCAATCCTTTTAGCTATGTCATTGTATGTACATCGCCAATAAATAACCCCTTCTTCATTTGCATGGTCGATAATAAATTTTGCTAATCGTCCTGAGACCGTAAGAAGCGCTAAATTTTCTAATTTTTGCATTAGACGCGTTGATCGGTTAGAAATATTTTGCATTACTCGAAGTGCAAATAGTGGCTTATTATCGTATAAATTTCTAAAATCCTGGCAGGAAAAAACAAGCAGCGTCACGGGTGATTCTGCACTTACGCTTGCGGGGTTACACTCTGCATCGTTACAACAAGTGATTACATTAAACCAATCCCCTGGGTCAAGTTTTGCTAAGACATAATTTCTACCACCATATGAGGTGGTAAACACGTAGACTTGCCCACGTAAAACCATGTACGTGGATGAAAAATCCATGCCCTGGTTGATAATTAGCTCACCAGGATAAAAGTTATGAATGGTACTAAGATTTTTTATTGATTCACTTAATGATTTTGGAATGCTTTGAAAAAACCCCAAATGATCAAAGTCTTCGATAGTAGCATTGGATTTTTTATATTTTTTATTATTCATTCGCTCTTATTTCGTGGTGGTATTTAGGGAATTCTCTAACAAAAAAACAGTCTGGTTTTATTATATTTATGCAATGTTCATTCGCAAGATCAAAATCATTATAACATAAAAAAATGAGAATTAAAAATTAACATCACTTGTATTCCCGTTTTGTATTTTTACCCGAGAATAATTAAAAAACCTACTTAAGTAGGTTTTCCCCAAATTTTATCGAAGATCAATATCTAATATCGTGGCAATTATAATCCCTTTTTTGTTAAGCTATATTTAGCGTAAATTGTTTATTCAATCATAATGGTCTCGATTAATTTCAATTAATATCTGGCACATGAAAGGAGCGTCTAAAAAAGATTAAATTTCTTTGACAGCTAGAGTATTCACCCAAATCCATAGAATAGGAGAGAACAAATGGCAAAAAAATTTATTTTAGTTCACGATTTAGGTACGACGGGGGATAAGGCAGTCATTGTTGATCAGGAATTGAACCTCTTAGCAAGTGGTTATACTCCATTTAAGTCTTATTATCCGCATACGAACTGGGTTGAACAAAGCCCAGAAGAATGGTGGACAGCTGTTGTTGAGAGCACTAGAGAGGCTATTAAGAAAAGTGGTGTGGATCCCGCAGATATTGCAGTAGTAAGCTTTAGCGGGCAAATGATGAGCCAAACACCGGTTGACAAAGATGGAAACTGGCTGGTTGATCGTGTTCCGATATGGGCAGATTGCCGAAGTGGTAAACAAGCTGAACGTATTCATGAAATTTTTGGTGGACGTGATGCGTATTACAAAATTCATGGTGTTGGATGGCAGTCCGAACTGCATGTGATTAACAAATTACGCTGGTTTAAAGACAACATGCCAGAGGTTTATAAGAACACATATAAGTTCTTACAACCAAAAGAGGTTATAGCCCAGCGATTGACAGGGAAATACGCGACGGAATGGGGCGACGCATCAATGTGTGCCTACATGGATATCAAGAAGCGTGCCCTTTCTGAAGAGATTTTTGCAGCCGCAGAAATTGACATGGGAAAAATCCCAGAAGTCCTTGAGTCACATGATGTTATGGGCCATGTTACAAAAGAAGCTGCTGAGCTTACAGGGTTGAAAGAAGGAACACCTGTTTGTTTAGGTTCAGGGGATGTGATTTGCTCGAATATGGGTGCAGGTGTTGTTAAGGCTGGCATGGCTTATACCTATATTGGTTCTGCAAATTGGACTGGTGTTTTCAGCACAGAACCAAGTACAGATCCCAGTGTAAAAATGAACTGCAGCACTGTTTTACCGATGCAAAATGCTTATCACCTGGTTATGATCACAGCAGCAGGGGGTATTGCTCAGGATTGGGCAAGGGATAATCTTTATGGTGTCGAAAAACTCGCAGCGGAAAAATTTGGTACATCCGTTTATGATGTGATGTCAAAGGATGCCAGCAGCGTTCCAGCCGGTTCGGATGGATTAATTTTCCTCCCATATCTGCGTGGTGGCGGCGCACCTCATTTTGATATCAATGCTCGGGGGGCTTATGTCGGTGCCTTATTGCCTCACACACGTGGACATCTATTACGAGCTTTGTATGAAGGCATTAGTTACAACATTCGCTGGCTATACGATTTATTTGAATCTGTTGGCGTGCCGATCTTCAGTTTGGATGAAATTCGTGCTATTGGTGGCGGTGTATTGAATGACCTCTGGATGCAGATCTATGCCGATGTCAATGGCGTTCCTTTTGCAAAGGTGACAAACCCACAACAATGTACTGCAACTGGTGCCGCTGTGATGGGTGGCGTTGGTGTAGGTATCTGGGATAGTTACGAAGATGCTGCTGCTTTAGCAAAGATCTCGAAACGTTTTGTACCGAACAAAGACAATTCAAAAATGTANGATGAACTCTACCCCATTTACAAAGATCTCTATCCGACATTGAAAGNTAATTTCGATAAGATCGCAGCTTACCAAGTTAAATATATGCATGAAGCGTAATAAATATTGGAGATAAATATGGACTACTTGAAAGGAAAGGTCTCCCTGGTAACAGGTGGGGCAGGTGGAATAGGAGCAAGTATTTGTGAAAAGCTCGCTGCTTTAGGATCATTTGTTTATGTTTGTGATATTAAAAAGGCTGATGAACTTGTTGACAAGATAAACAATAAATATTCTGAAGAAAGAGCGGCTTCAATGGTTTGTGATATCTCCAAAAAAGAGTCCGTTGAAGCGACATATCAACAGATAAAAGAAAAAAGGGATGGGGTGGACATCCTCGTCAATAATGCGGCAGTTTATGGCCCTTTAGAAGCTCGCCATTTTCCAGAGATTTCTTATGGGGACTTTATAAAAACTATTCAAGTAGATCTGAGTGGCGCCGTCTATTTCACTTTTTTGGTTCTTCCACATATGAGAAAAAATGGATGGGGCAGGATTGTCTTTAGTGCGGCGCCAATGTCTTCTTCGGGAATACCTTCACCTTATCTTGCCGGAAAAGCAGGTTTTATTGGTCTAACAAAATACCTCTCGAAAAATTTCAGAAAAGATGGAGTTTGGACTTTTGCTTTAGCTCTAAGACATGTCGATACACCAATGATCAGAAGAGTGATAGCTAGCAGGGGTAAAGACGTTGATGAGGGGGTAAAGGCCATGAATAAGAAAGCATTGACTGGGAAAATGATAATACCTGAAGAAATAGCTGATATATACACCCATTTTATATTAGCTCCTTTCCCCAATCTTAGCGGTACGGTCATAGTCGCAGATGGAGGGATCACATGGCTACGATAAGGAATGAGATCATGCAGAATTTGTCTGGAAAGTATGAGGGTAAGAATTGCGTTGTATTTGGTGCGAGCAGCTCTGTTGGCATTGGCATAAGCAGATTTCTCTCTCAAGCAGGNGCAAATCTTGGATTGATTGATCTTGAGTCGTACGATTCAGCCAAGTTGGTTNATGAAGTAAACATGGATGATGGTCTCTGTGTTAAAAAATCCGTGATTTCAGGTCAAGAAGAAAGCTTTTCAAACGCTATCAAAGAGATTGTTGATGCTCTAGGGAGTATTGATTTCTTGGTTCTAACTTTTTATATTGAGACTTTTAGAGAAAAATTTGTTGAAGAAAATTTCTCCTTAAATAATTGGGATAATGCGTTAAGAGATTGGGTATTTAACTATTTCTTGACGGCAAGAGAAGTTGTTCCTTTAATTGTAAAGAGTTCTGGTGGAAGGTTAGTTTTTATCAATACGACCAATGGATATACCGGTGAAGGTGAAGGAGAAGGTGAACTCACGGGTGGCGGAACAATCTATGAAAGTGCATGTTCGAGTGCTATAACGGGAATGATGACCTCTATTGCAAGGGATATCATTCCAAAAGGTGTTTCTGTAAATGGTGTAGCGCTTGGCCCAAATTATAAAAAAGATTTAGAGAGAACGATCTGGGCTATTGAACTGTGGCTTTCTGGCGTTTGTGAGTATGCTTGTGGTCAGAACATCAGGTTATATTAATCAGAGATAAAGAAAAGGAACTGTTAAATATGGATGATAAATTCTGTAACGAAATTTATGAAGCTTGGGAAATAAATGGCTTAACACGTGAAGAAAAGATTGTAAAGTTATTTGAAAAAGTACGGGATATACCATTCGGGAGAATGGGATCTAGAGATCCTGCCGTGGTTTACAAAAAGAATAAGGGCACTTGCTCAGGCAAAAATTTCTTACTGAAAGAATTGTACGAAGGTATTGATGTTAAAACCAAAGATATGGTTTGCCTTCAGAGGTGGAAGGATTTAACCTGGTTTCCAGATGACACATACGACGTTGTAAATTTGCCAGATGAGTTGTATGAAATCCTGGAAACTAACGAAATTGTTGACTTCCATAACTATCTTGCGGTTAATGTAGACGATAAATGGGTAACGGTTGACGTTACGATAGATCTTCCTTTAAAGAAATTAGGCTTTTATACGACTGAAAACTGGGATGGAAAATCTGATATGCCCCTTTGTTTTGTTGGTACCCATAAGGTTTGGGATTGTGGTGACAAAGGCTTAGAGAAGAAAAAGGAATTGACAAAAGGTTTACCCGTTGAAGTCGAGGAAGAAAGAATTCGATTTCTTAGAGGTCTCACAAAATGGCTTGATGGTCTGCGAGCAGAAGGAAAGCTGTAAATATTGTTCTTAGTATTTCGGCGAAAATCATCGGAAATCAAAAACAGGATTGAAACGCTTAAGGCCTAATGTAAGTTTTAGGTAGATTGTCAATACAATAACATAAAAAAGAAAGCGAATAACTCAAAATTTGTGAAAATAATTAATTCAATCAATAAATAGTCAAGGTAAAAACTGTAGTGTTTATACAAAACTTATTAGAAAAAGGAGCTTAAAATGTTTGAATTTGAAATGCTTATTTTATCTTTTGCTGGCGGCGTCTTTGGCGCAGCAATCGGTGGATTGCCAGCCTTTGTCCTTTGTGGTGTTTGTGCCACCATTGGTCTAGGGATATTTTGGGCAACCGGTGAAGACACATTCCTTAACTTGACCGCTTGGGGTCCCTTATTAGGACCTCATATCGCCTTTGCGGGCGGTGTTGCGGCTGCTGCTTATGCTGCTAAGGTAGGAAAACTCAAGAGCGGTGGAAAAGATATTGTAACATCTTTGATGGGGTTGAATGCGCCAGACGTTCTGTTGGTTGGTGGTGTGTTCGGGGCTTTTGGTTACTTCCTAAATTGGTTGATTGGTCAGTTGCCGATGCTTGGTGGTTTCCCCTTTACAAACGGCCCGTCGATTGCAATTATCATTTCTGCAATGGTAGTTCGCTTGCTATTTGGTAAAACAGGGCTGTTCGGGAAAGTTCGTGAGGGTGATAATTGTTGGCGCCCATCAGAAGTGGCAGCCTGGCTTCCCTGGCAGAGTAAACCTGAGCAATTAATCCTTATTGGTCTCGGGTGGGGATTACCGATTGCTTTCTTCATTCGTGTTATGCCTGAGCTATTCACCTTTGGGTTCGCCCTTGCAGCTGTTGCATTGGTTTTCCTGGGTACAGGTTCCAAATTCCCTGTGATCCACCATATTGGTATCTTGGCCGGTATGGCAACACTTGCCAGTGGTGGGAACGTTTGGTGGGGTTTGACCTTTGCCTTAGTTGCGGCTTTCTTGGGTGAATTCTTTGCCGCTAGATTCCTCTACCATGGTGATACACATATTGATCCGCCGGCTTTCACAGTCTGGGTAGGATGGATCATTATTGCGGCTCTTTCAACGACATCAATTTTTGAACTTTCTGGTATTGCACCAGTCATCATTGCTGTTATTGTTGCTGCTGTTGGGTATCTTGTCTTCAAAGCTTTGCAGAAAAAACCAAATATGGCAGGCGAAGAGGCATAAACGATTTGCAATAGAAGAATTAAGAAAATTAAATAAATAGCTTTATTGACTCCACATCAGGGGTGGCTTGAGAACTAAGCCACCCCTCGTGGTATTAAAAAATATAATATCTTCGTGGTGCGTGATTAAATTAGAAGAGAAGTTTTCTATACATTTTAATTTATTTTTAGTTTAGAGGTAGAAAATCATCAATAAAAATTTATCAGATTTCGGTCTTTATTATTTTCAATTAAACTTTGCTTGATTTTACCAAATTAGGCAAATATTCGAATGAACAGTCGTAAGTTGAATCCGCATTGTCTGGAAAGACACAAGCCGGTAGTTCCCGAAATTGTAGATGGTATTGGATGCAATCACAACAGATTCCCTTTCGTGAGCAAGGTGTGTAGGAACAATTACATGATTGAATGTTGCGCTGTATTTTGCATTCCATAAAATTTTATCCTTCTCTTCTCATCATGTTAGGACAATTGATTTTATCGGAATTGGATTTTTTCTTGTATCATAAGAATTGCAAATCCAAGGCGAATTATATGATGGCCACACCTTCTTGATCCTGGCCATCTCCAAGCCTGTCATCAAAGAAATAAGGGTATATTTAATAAAACAATTCAAGGAGATTTGCAATGAAAACCTTTAAAACCTTACTATTAATTGCCAGACCTGCAGCCGGGAAAAGCGAAATTATTAATTTTTTAAAAAATACTCCAACAGAGGAAAGAATCTCCAGATTTCATATTGGAAAATTTACTGAAATAGATGATTTCCCCATGCTTTGGACCTGGTTTGAGGAAGATGCACTTCTTGAAAGAATGGGATATTCACGATTGCATACAACACCCGATGGCTATTTTGTATCTCAGCACCTTTGGGATTTGTTAATTGAACGAGTCAGCCTTGAATATCAAAAATTAATGCGGGATTTTGATGGCGACACGGTGATTATTGAATTCTCTCGCGGTTCTGAACATGGGGGCTATCAAAGTGCCTTTGCACATCTATTCACTGATATCCTAAAATCCTTGGTGATTTTATATATCGATGTGCCCTGGGAAGAATCCTTGCGTAAAAATCGCGCTCGATTCAATCCAAAGCGACCTGATAGTATATTGGAGCATGGGTTATCTGATGAAAAATTAGAAAGATTGTATCGCAAAACCGATTGGCATGATCTTATCCATGACAATAATGGGGTGATTACTTTACAGGGGATTGATGTACCCTATGCAATTTTTGAAAATGCGGATGATGTTACCACTGCTCAAGATGCAAAATTAGGCGTTCGTCTTGAAACTACTTTAGGGAGACTTTGGAAATCCTATCAATCCATTCATGATTCAACTCAGCAATGAACTATTGTTATCGAACTATCTCAAAGTTAAGAGAAATTGTTTGTTTGGATTTTCGATGAGATTGACCAATAGAATAATTAGAAATTCGTATAGCTATTAGAATATGGTTTTCATGAAAAGGTTTGCATAACACTTTTAAGTTCTAAACCGACTTCTACCTTAATTCTCGGAGCAAGGTGATCTTCGTTATTGGCTAAGAAATCAATAACACCAGATTGATCATATCGAAGTGCTTCGCGCAAAACCCATGAGATAGCCTTGATAATCGAATCTTCCGGATCATGAACAAGACGCTGGCAATATTTAAACATACGATCAACATCCCCATGAAGATAAATCGTACTAACGAGGGCTGCACGGCGCCACCAGGGGTTTGAAGAATCAAGCCATTTCTCAATCATGTCGTCGGAGATGATGTCACTTAACCAGGTTGGACCAGCAATATAACGGGCAAATATATCCGAGGAAGACCAGTCGTTAATACCTTTACCTAGTGCTTCTACGCTTTGGGGTGTGAGAAGTTCAATTGTTCCAGGGTGATAATAAATTAATTCATAGGGGATAAGACGATATCCTTGCTTGAAAATTAAGTTTTCAGCGATGGCAAGGATGACCTCAGGTGGTGCATGGCGATATAGATGTGAATAGTACATCCTTACATCTCGAACATCCCGCATCCTCGATCCTTCTGGAAGCAGGTCAAGGTGTTTGGCAATGGTCGCCGCAAAAAAACTGGGCAAGTATCGTTCTGAACTTTCTTGAAGTCTTAGTGTTTCAGAGTTTTCAATACTGTCACTGAAAGTTTGCCAGTAGGTTAATTTGCTATTTGCACCCTTTGTTAACCAAATCTTACCTTCTGTGTGAAATTCAACTTCATCCGATAAATTCAGATGAGATCCTGTCGTATGTCCAAGGAGGGCAAAGCTGTCCTCTAATTCATATACCTGACGGATATATATCTTGTAATTTTTGAAAGTCTTTAAATAATCATTCCAACCTGTGATGATCCGATCATACTTTTTTTCTATGTGACCTTCAGCATCAATAAACGTATGATCGGTTGAAATGCTATTAGCGACACCTTGGGCATCCCCGTGATTGATCCGATCGATGAATTGCGCAACGGTCTTCAATGCATCCATTAATAAGCTGCCTTCCTAAACTTCTGATGAGTCAATCATATCATGAGGTAAATAACTGCGCCAGGTTCACTTCAAATTTCTTGGTGGGAAATGGTGTATGCTATAATTCAGAGGTTATTCGAAAGCGCGAAAAAATTTGGGATATTGCGCCTAAAGATCACGTGGTTAAGCATTTTCAAACCTATGAGGAACATTGTGGATTCATCATCAAGAAAAAAGACAAAAAATATTGGAAGACCGATCCACTATTTTATTGCCTATGGTATCTGTTTTTTCGCCCTTGGATTGGGGACAGCTTCTTTAGGGCCTATGCTGCCATTCTTGGCTAATAATGCAGCTGTTTCAATCGCTCATATCAGCTTCTTATTTACAGCAGATAGTTTGGGTTATATGCTGGGTTCAGTGGGCGGGGGGCGCTTGTACGATCGGTTTGATGGCCATAAACTAATGATTTTAGCATTGGCATTGATGGTGCTNATCAGTGTCATTATCCCACTTACCCCCGTTTTTTTAGTGTGGTTGTTTGTGATGTTCTTTTTTGGCCTTTCAAAAGGCTTATTAGATGTTGGGTGCAACGTAAATTTGGTTTGGGTATATCAGTCACGTGTAGGTCCATATATGAATGGTTTGCACTTCAGTTTTGGTTTTGGCGCGTTTCTTGCGCCAATTTTGATCACGATGGTCATGTCTTTGTTTGGAGAAATCATAACCTGGCCATATTGGACTCTTGCGATTTTATTTGTCCCTGGTCTAGTCGGACTATGGCGATTGAAATCGCCTGTGAACCCGGACATTGAGGATCATAATAGGAAAAAGCAACCTCAAAATCAGAAAATAATTATCTTGATGATCCTGTTATTTTTCCTTTATGTTGGTGTCGAAGGGGGATTCAGTGGTTGGATATTCACTTATGCCACGCACCTTGGCATTGCCAATGAAGCTGCTGCCTCGTTCATGACCTCGATATTTTGGGGCGCGCTAACCATTGGCCGTCTCATCTCTATGTTAATTGCAAAAAGGATTTTGCCATCGAAATTACTCTTTGGTAATTTTATTCTAGCAGTCTTGATTTTGGGTCTGGCTATAATTTGGCCAACAAGCCCAACAATTATGTGGGTAGTATCAGCAGGTCTGGGATTCTCCCTTTCATCAATATTTCCTACATTGCTGGCTCTAGCTGAATCAAGGATGAAAATAACTGGTAAAGTAACAGGTTTATTTTTCTTGGGGAGTAGTTTGGGCAGCACCCTGGTGCCAATGCTGTTAGGTCAAATCTTTGAATACATCGGCAG
>JGI24025J20009_10003893_pt1 | contig 10007 bp, 9 predicted proteins | sample Cruoilmetagenom3_FD_20009 | JGI IMG/M metagenome (IMG submission 20009) | reverse complement strand
AGCTTGATCCCAATCCTCAACAAGATCAGTTATATCAGCCGCTAATCCTTTTTTTATCCAAGTCTGCGGACCCCCCATATAATAAACTTTATAGAAAGAAGGAGCAGATCCACTTGCTAACTCACTCATTGTCTTCTCAACTTGCTTATCAGGTGGTAACCAGGGAGTGGAAACACCTATAATCTTAACTTTCGGATGGTAAATTTCAAATAAGGTTTTGCTATACATATCTATGGGCATCCAAACATCTCCACCATGAACTCCTTCCTTAATTGCTTTCTCAGCATTTTCTATAATGTCCTCTTCTATAAAAGTCCGGCCTGCTCTAATCTCCACTGTTTTATACTTGAGTTTATCTTTAGTAGTTAACTGAAACCACTCATAAGGAGTTAGCTCTTTCTCACCTGCTAAAACAAGGCTTCCCATTAGTCCTATAACTAAGGTAACACCCAACAAAATTATTAACCCTTTTATTACTTTACTCATTTACTTTCCTCCGTTTAGTTAATTTTTCTATGAAAGCTTTTAAAAAGAAAATTCAATCTTTAACATTTTCTCCTTTTGTAAAAGCTTCCTTTTCCCAAGATAGATCGGCCTACCTACCTTTATCACCTCCTTTTCAGCCCTTTATTTCTATCTTTTTCCCTTTTGTTCTAAAGAAAGATTTATCTTCATTATTAATTAGTAATATATTTTAAAAGATCCTATTTCTCGAGAGAACTATCTCTTTTGCTCTCCCACGAAAGAAAATAATCCTCAGTTGACACCTTTTATGAAGTCGTTTCACAGAAAAAAGTGTATTAGAATTAGAAATTAATCTAGGTTCTTTATCTGATAAATATGTACCTCTAATTCCCCAAATTTATCAAAGAAGACTCCATTTTCAACGGATAATTCGCGATCTTCAAATAGAACTTCTACCTTTCCGGCAGATTTAATGTTTGGAAATATAAACTTAACTTGATCTATAAAATTGGAGGGATTAGAAGCAATAACATATCCATCTCTTTGGAACAGTTGAGTCCAAACATTCATGGTATCTTCTGAACAAATTACTGGGAAAGATTTTCTTTTCGCTACCAAAATAGGAGTAAGTCTACGAAGTTCTTTCACTATTCTTTTTAGCCCTTCCCAAATTTTGGGAACATCTTTCTTGATATGATAAGTATTAAACGAGAGTTTGTACTCATGTGGTAACCAATAATAAATAATTCCTTTTGCTCCGGAACTAATCGCTAAATAAGTCATAATTCTTATCTCTTTGGGAGTGGGCCGATAATTTTCGCGAAGCTCATGCAAACTCTTGTGTCCTTTCCATCTCTCAAGATCATGCACTTGGATTACTGCCCATACCGGCTTTTTATTTTTTACAGCTCTCACTGCTGCCTGTACTCTTTCAGACACCATAGATACCGAATGATAAGGAACGGGATAAGGATCTGTCCATAAAATATCAACGGCTTTTTGATATTTTGCAAAACAATCCGGTCGACTAGTCACAGTTATAGTAGGATGCAGGGGATCAATAGATTTAACCAGATTTCCTACTTTAGAGAGTAATTCAGGTGATATCCCTTGATATTCGGGTTCATCCATTAAATACCACCCTAATAAAGCAGGATATTTCCGTAAGGCTTCTACGCGATTACGGATTGCCTCAAAATTATGAGTTTTAACAGTATTACGGTCAAGTCCCATGAAAACTTTAAATCCATTCCTTTCAGCTTCTTCAAGATATGTGGCGGCACTTTTATCATCTAACACAGGCTCTCCTGCTCTTTCTTCAAAAAAATAACTATGGGTAAGATTAAACCCAGCTTCCTTTAAACTATCAAAGTTTGTTAGTGTATCGCTCGGATCCCTATAAGCACCTACAGGAAAAAAGGGTTCTTCATTTATCATTAAAATCCCATCCTCTCTTATAGTAATAGTAGCTGATGCAGCTATAACGACAGAAGTTATCATTATTAAAAAAATAACGGGAATAATGATAAAAATACTAACATATTTACTGCATTTCCTCATTTTTCAATTTTCCTCTCAGGTACTCCTCGCTTCTACCATATAATCGACGTACTATGGATGCTTTCTTTATCTTCATAACTCTTACCCTCTACGGCTACCGATTCAGTCTGGGTTATATGAAAGTTCCCGGTAGCGTTCATATAAATAGAGAAAAAAATTTAAGGAAAATCTCATCTCCTGAGACATCAAAACCACTCAATCTATTATTACGCTGGCCATCTCCCAGTTAAAGACCAGAAAAAATAGAAATCTTAAGCGGATTTTCGAATCACTAATTCTGGTTTTAGAATAATCTGCTGTAAATCTTTGGAACCCTTTCCTTCTATCCGGTTGATAAGGATTCGAGCTCCTTTTTCACCGATCCTGTATCTTGGCTGATGAACGGTAGTTAATGGCACCTCCAGAAAAGCAGAAAACTCTATATCATCATATCCTACAAGAGCTATATCTTCCGGAATTTTTAATTCGGCTTCCTTTATTGCCTTCAAAACACCTATGGCTAAAAAATCACTATAGGTAAAAACTGCCGTTGGGAGATTTTCTAGTTCCAGTAACTCTCTCATCAAGATAGTACCATCTTCCATCTTTAGATTACTCTCTTTAATCAGTGAATTATCAAACTCAATGTTATTCTCGAACAGTGCCTTCCTATAACCTTCCAACCGTTCTCTAACACTTGATATCTGAGGAGGTCCACTGATATATCCGATTCTTTTATAACCAAGTTTAACTAGATGATTAATAGCGATATAGGCACCATAGATATTATCATTAATGACATAATCCGTCATTATATTGTCCATATGCCTATTTAACAAAACAAAGGGAATTTCCGCTCTCTTTAGCTTTAAAACATCTATTCTTTCTTTTTGGGTCGATGTTAATGTTATAAGAAATCCGTCAACTTGTTTTTGTTGTAGGAGATAGATAGCATCCTCTTCCTTTTCATATTCTTCATCGGTATTACATAAAATTATACTATACCCCTCACTCCTCGCAAAATCCTCTATACCCTTTATAATTTTAGCAAAAAAAGGATTGCTATTATCTGAAATAATTACCCCAATGGTTTTCGTATTTTTAGTAACAAGTCCCTTAGCTAAAAAATTAGGAACATAATTTAGCCTCTTTGCTATTTCTATGATTCTCTTTTTTGTCTCCTCGTTTACATCGGGTTTACCATTTAATGCTCTAGAAACAGTATTTATAGAAACACTTGCTTGCTTAGCTATATCTTTTATAGTTACACTCAAGGATTCTCTTCTCCTTTCTAAAATCTATAGAGTAGTAGTTTAGTAAACGCTACCGTTAACGTTAATTATATTATAACACAAAAAATAAAGGTGTCAACCCCCCGCATCAAGTCCAGAAAAATTGAAAGTAAATTAGCCTCACTTCCACATTTTTAAGAAAAAAATGGGTGTTTACGGTGGTTTGCGAGTTCGTTCAGTCACTATGTTTGAAGTATGCCATGTTTTTATAGATTTCATAACATTAGAAGGAATATCAAGATTTTTATAGATTTCAAGATGCTGAGGTTCTGCATTTACTCCACGGCGAATCTTTAAAATCTCACCACTGGTTGTGGGCAAGATTACTGTTGCCACCTGGTGAGTTTTTAATGTATCCTTGATTGATCCCCAAGAAGTATGTATGTCTTTATCAAGAAGAGTTTTCTCAATAGAAACCAATAAATGATAGGCAAGGATGCATAAAAAGATATGGGTTTGAACTCTTTCTTTAAGTTGATGAAATATCGGTCTTTCACGTAAAGGGCTTTTCATGTTACGAAAAGCATTCTCACATCTGGTTAAAAGTGAATAGGTGCGCCAGATCTCATCATCACTCATATCGATTCTATCTGTCCTTAACATATAGCTTCCATCCAAGGTTTTGGCAATAGATTTCTTTTTATCATTCTCCCTATAGGACAGCTGTTTAGTAAGACTATTATACTCTATATTGCGGTATCGAGCTACACGGGGATAGCGTTCCTTGATTCTTCCAATTGCCTCGTAAATCTTTTCTTCTTTTTTCAATCTTCCCTTAGCAATTCTTTTGGATAACTTCTTAAGATCATTCACTAACTTTTTCTCATGAGATTCTCTAATTGCCTTATCCTTTTCTTCTCGTCCCTCACTAATGCAAAGAACTAAGAGCTCATCTTCTTTTTCTATCTTTTTAATGAAAACACCTGATTTCTTTTTGCCAGGGTTTGTTGGTGATACACTTCTAATTAGCTCAGAGAATCCTCCTTTCTCAAACTCACCAGAATATCCAATTAAATATGGGTCTAAAATTTTTCATTGCTTTTTACTCCATATGATATAATAGTGCGTAAGAAAGAGTTTGTCAAGAAAAAAGTGTAAGATAATTATAAGGAAGATTACGAAATTTTAAGATAGACTACACAGTCTCCTAAAGGAGAAAAGAATTTTTCATTGGAAAGCGGGAAAGATAGACAAGGATTTATCCCCTATTGGGTAGCTCCCAAAAAGGTAGAGTAGCAAGAAAAAAGCAATATCTCCCCTATGGTGGGCGAAATAGTCCCTTAAATTTAGTAAGCTTTAAAGAGTAGAAAGAAATTATATTTGGTACTCCTATATTTTTATATTATATATACATATAGGATTATATCAGAAAAGAAAAAGGTAGTCAATTTTATTTTNACNCNCTTTANAATGCTTACNTAATCNTAATTACAGGAACTTTCAATTTCTCTGTCGGAACTTTTCCCCTCCATCGCTATATATCCGCTTTGAATATTCTCAAATTCATCCCTTATTTAGTTATAATTTCCCTCTTTTCGCGAGACATCGAGCATCAATTCATAACGAGAGAGCTTCAGGCCTGTATAGATGCAATTACTGGTAGAAAAAATATATCCGCCACCTGGCATTCCATTTCTAAGTGCATAATGCACTGATTCTATAACCTCTTTTTCAGTACCTGTTTGCAAGGCTCCACAATTTACATTGCCGATTAAACAAACTTTATCCCCGCATAGACGCTTAACCTCAGCAATATCAACATCTGCCTGAGGGTCAAGAGAATGCAAAGCATTTTTTAAGCTTCTCCAGCAATGCCACTGCTTCGTTCTCAATAATTTTATCTGTCCCCCGATCCACCTTGGCCCATTCAGGTTCATATCCTCCTTCATCATAAGATTCTGTAGTGGGAACATAACTAACATTAATATCATTAGCATAACCGATTACAAAAGTTTGCTCAAAAGGACTTCTCTTTTTAATGGCGAGCCCAATCTCCACAAAAATTTCTCCGGGCAGGGATACAAAGGCTGACTCGTTAATCCTCAGTGCTTGTATCTCGGTAACCAGTCTATTTGTTTTAAAATCTTCTTCGCTTTCCAATCGCCGAAGTTCTTCAATCACTCGCACTCTGTATTTTGCTCTTATAATCTCCCCACGGAGCCCGCTCATATCCTGGTTTAAAATCCCTTTTTTCTCTGCTTTGGAAATAAATTGTTCCTTTTCTTGTAGCTGCGCTTTTGCTTCAGTCAGAGAGGGAAATTTCTTCAAGGGTAGATATATAGGTTTTCGCAACATATTAAGGCTAATAGAAGAATTTGTCTCAATTGTTTCCACAATTTTTAATACCTCACCAGCGAGTATCCCTCCAATTCTCTTTGTCGCTGTATAATCTCCTCGAATTCGGGGATTGATATTCCCGGCAGTGCCATTAGCAAACATAACCACTGTTTTCCCATCCCATAACTTTTCGAGTATATTCATCATATATCCTGGATAGTCTGCTGAGAAGAGAAGATTTTCTGGTCCAAGAGTAACAGCATGACAGGCATAATTTACCAATACTGCCAATAGTGAACCATCTGCTCGATCCACCCGTAATAGTCCTACTGTGGGGTCGGTTAGTCCCTGAATGTTTGGCCCAATGGTGATATTACCTTCTTTAGTTTTTAGTCTGCGATTTACGCCAATATCTGAGCTACCTTTACCTAAGCCAACTCGAGCCTCCACTAATTTATTACTGGCCATCTTTACCGTACCGGCAATTTTATAAGGCAGAATCTCGACCCATTGGGGGAGAAAGTTAGCAACTATTTCCTCCTCTAAATAACCGGGATCTTTAATTGCTGGTCCCGAATGAGTATGAGAGCAGGCAATCATTACATTATTTTTACTAATATCAGTCTTTTTTTCAATTAATTGCCGAATTTCAGCTACCACATCCTTATCCAAACCAAGGAGATCGCAGGTTACTATAGCGATTTTTAACTTACCGTCATCTAATATAAGAGCTTTTGCAAAAAGCTCGTCCTGTATTCCTTGAGATACATCTGTACGGGCAGCAAACCCTGCTTGAGGGAACCCAACAGGGGGAGTAATGTTTACTTTAGCTATCCCTACCTTTAAACTCATATTTACGCTCCTTTGTTTTTTAATTGGTAGTCGCAGGCTTTAGCCTGCGTTTATACGCAACCTGAAGGTCGCGACTACCCTCCGTTACTTGCCCCAATATTATACATTATCTTTAAAAGTTGACGAATATGTAAAAATTGGCTAATCTGATTAGAGAAATCCGTTTAGAGGTGCTCTTAATTTTCTAAATTTTTATTTAACCAGCGGAAGAAATCATTGTCTCCTGTGGCGCAAAGCATTCTATCTTTAATGCTATCCTTGCCTTATGCAACGAAGGCGATGAGGTAATTTTACCTTCGCCTTACTGGGTAAGTTATCCAGAGATGATTAAAATAGCAGGTGCGAAACCCATAATCTTAATGACAATCCCAGAAAATAATTTTAAAATTATACCACAAAAATTACAAGAAGCAATTACTCCGAAGACAAAACTATTGATTTTAAATTCTCCCTCTAACCCTACAGGTATGGTTTACACAAAGGATGAGCTTTTATCTATTAGTAATGTCTTAATAGAGAAAAACATTTTTTGTATCTCAGATGAAATCTATGAAAAAATTATCTATGATGGTAGAGAGCATATAAGTATTGCTTCTTTGGGACCAAAAATAAAAAATCTAACTATTGTGGTAAATGGTGTCTCTAAACCTTATTCTATGACTGGTTGGCGTATAGGCTATGCCGCTGGTCAAAAAGAAATTATCCAGGCAATGAGTAACTTGCAGAGTCACTCCACATCTAATCCTACTTCTATTTCTCAAAAAGCAGCTTTAGCTGCTCTTGAAGGTCCCCAGGAACCTTTACATAATACGGTAGCTGAATTTAACAAAAGAAGAGACTACATTCTGAAAAGATTAAGTTTTATAGATGGAATTTCATTTTTGAAACCCCAGGGTGCCTTTTATGTTTTTCCTGATGTTTCTCGGATCATCGGAAAAACATTCAAAGAGCAAGTAATAAAAAATTCCTTTTCTCTTGCAGAGATTTTATTAAATGAGGCTAATGTGGCTGTAATACCTGGTTCTGCATTTGGAGCAGAGGGTTATATAAGACTCTCTTATGCTACTTCTATAGAGAATATCTCAAAAGGATTAGAAAGAATAGAAGAGTTCATAAATAAAATTCATTAACTTAACCTGAATTCGGTAATCTACACTATAATTTATTGGTAATATCAGAAAAATAGTTTCCCTAAGCGGACTTTAAATATTGCACCTTAACGAAGCTTCTGAGCGAAGGAATCGAAAGCTTCCAAGTTTAAATCTTTCCCGTACTAAAGAAGCTGAGTAGAACAAAAATGAACAAGATTTCAGGGAGCGTGGGAAACTATTTTCCTAAATATAGACAAAGTGGTTTGCCGAATTGAGATTTAAAAGTGGTAAGTCTACCCACATTTTTTTCTTTTCAGATAAATATGCCGCTTCCATAATCTCCTGGACCTTATATCCATCATAAAAACTGGAGCTTGCCTGTTGGCCATCAACTATTCTTTTCACAAATTCATATTGGCTGGCTAAATGATACCTCATCCAACCAATAGTAAATTTTGGTCCGGGTAAGGTAGCTGGTTTTGGATACCGCTGAACTGTCTCTAATTTCTTAAAACCTCGCTTTCCTCCAAGGGGTTCTCCTTCTTCAGTAGCATCATAAATATATAGCCAGTTAGGGTCCATAGAGTTAAAGTAAATTGCCCCCTTATCTCCATGAATTTCCAGGCGAAATTCATCATTTGCTCCCGTAGCTACTCTTGAAGCTTCCAGAGTTCCAATAGCTCCATTATCCATTTTTATTTGAAGAAGAGTCAAATCATCTACTTTTACCTTCCCTTTTTCAGAAAAATTATTAAGGAGAGGCCTTTCTTTAGTGAAAGTATAAGTAGTTGCCAGAACGCTTTTATACTCACCTAAAAGATAACGCAGTAAGTCCAAAATATGAGAGCCTAAATCAAAAAGTGCTCCTCCCCCAGCCTTTTCTTTATCCATCCTCCAGGTTAAGGGACGCTGGGGATCAATGTATCCCGAATGAAGGTAATAGCTACGAAAACTAAGAACCCTTCCCAAAAATCCCTCCTCTATAAGATTCTTTGCTCTCATTATAGCAGGAATAAACCTGTATTCAAAGGTCATTTGATGAACAACTTTGCTTTTTTGGGCCGCGTCCAGTATTTCCTTAGCTTCTTTTAAATTAAGGGCGAGGGGTTTATCACAATAAACATTTTTCCCTGCTTTAAGAGAATCTATTAAAAGGTCCTTATGTAAATAATTAGGGGTACAACAATTGATAATATGGATATCATCTCTATTTAAAAGTTCTTTATAGTTGGTCGTAGCTAATTCAAAGCCTATTTTTTCTTTTGCTTTCTTTGCTGTTTCCGGATGAGCGGTGCATACTCCCACTAATTTTATTTTTGCCGGGGGAGGATCGTAAAATAAAGGCAGGTTTAAATATCCATAAGTATGAACTTTACCTATAAATCCATAACCCACTATTCCTACACCAAGTTTAGGAATCATTTCTCCTCCTTTTTAAAAGGATACTTACTTTCTTAAAGAAAAAATTTGCTTTGGATAATCTATGGTAAGGATAAAATTACTCAAAAAACTTTTTACTCCAAGAAGGGGCACATATAAATTAGACATGAAGTCAATCAATACATCCTTAATAGTAAAATCAGGTATTTCTATTCTCACAGTATGTGAATAAGCAAGTGTTTTACCATTACCGGTATTTATCTCTTTTATAAAACCTGCTTCTAAATTATGACCAAGAATTGATGCATAACGAGATGGCAAAGCGCATTCGTCGGCTCCTGTATCTATTAATCCTAAAACTCTTATTCTCCCATTAGTATAAGGATTAATTATTGTAACAGGCAACCAAGGCCGAGGAATGTCATCCGGAGTTAATTTAATAAAAGGAATATTTAAAAGTTCCATTTAATTAAACCAGTATATCTGCACCATATTTTTGGTGGGAATAAATATAATAACAGGTTCGGGATAACCTTTTTTTATAGCATCTTCATAAACTTGATTAGGGTCTTTGCCATAACAAATAATAACTGGTTTTTTAAAATCTTCTATGGCTACATAGTGTCCATAGTATTTCTTGTCTTTTATTAATATTTGTTCCATTTTCTTTCTCCTTATTTCTATTTATTTTTCCACATATAATTCTTCATAAATATTATACATTTATATCACACATCGTCAAAATCGAGCTATTTTTTGACATAGTTTTTGATAAGTCCGGGATCTCTCCCGATAAGCATCCTGGTCTTCAGGATTGGGTCTAATTATTTTAGTGGGAAGGTTTAATTTTTTAGGAGCACTTTCGTAATCTTTATAAATTCCTGCTCCTATCCCTGCTAAAATACAGGCTCCCAAACTGGCTATTTCTGTGGTTTGGAATGCTTCAATTTCTTTCCCTGTTATATTAGAGATTATTTTTAACCATAAATCGCTTTTCGCTCCCCCTCCAAAAACTTTAATTTTTTTCACCTCTTCTGATAGTTTCTCCATAATGCTTATGTTTCTTTTTATCTCAAAACCTATCCCTTCCATTACTGCCCGAATTATATCA
>JGI24025J20009_10003892_pt1 | contig 10009 bp, 10 predicted proteins | sample Cruoilmetagenom3_FD_20009 | JGI IMG/M metagenome (IMG submission 20009) | reverse complement strand
CCAATCGCCTCTAGATCATCGACGGTCACTTCTTGCGGAGATTGCGGCGACGCATCACAATAGAGCGACAGCTTGGTCACTTCGGATTGGGCCAAGCGAACATCCAGATTGGCCGCGCGGGCAATCCGTTCGGCCAAGTCGCCATTCAGCTTAAGCCCAGCGGCATCGGCCATGCCCCGAACCGACACAGTGACCGATGACAGATCGGGCGGCCAGAACATCGCCACCAACGCATCCTTGCGCTTCTCCAGCAGTTTGGCGGTGCGTGACTTGTCCGTCGCCGAAGTCGCCACCACCAGCACCGGAGCCGCTTCGCCCGCGCCTGCTTCGCCAGTGTCGATCAAAGCCTTGATAGCATCATGCGCTTCATCGCCCACTGCGCGCACAAAGATATGCCGTTTATCCCCAAACAAGGATGTGGAGCGAGCTTCGTCCCCCAGACTTGCCGGATCCTTGCGCAAATCCGCGCCCGACATCTCCATCTTCTCGCCCGCATCGTCATACTGTTCGATAACGCGGGTTGCAGCAGCCGAAGCGCCGGCCTCGTCAGGTCCGCAAAAGAAGAAGATGGAGCATTGTTGCGCAGCCCGAGGAGCAACCGAGGCAAAGTCGCGTTGGGTCGCCTTCACGGCTGGACTTGCCCATCTGCGTTGTCTGACGCTTCCTTGGGGCCTGCCTCACGCAATGTCAGCGAGATCTGCGTGACCATCCGATCCGCAATGTTCAGCGCCAGATTTTCCAGCGCCCGTTGTTCCGCGGCAATGGTGGCATATTCGCTCGACACAACATCAATGCCAGCATCTGAACCGGTGCTGGCGTCCAGCAAAATGGTGCCGGTGGCGGTGTCAGTAAGTTGATAGCGCGCGCGCAAAACGCGCCGTTCGCGGGTGATGGTATCATCGTTGAGAACGCCAAGGCCCTGCAGCGAATCGTCCAATTGAACCTCGAGCTTGTACCGAGCCGCCGCAACTCCTGCGGCGCTCAGTCTGTCGGTCAATGCGTTGCGCACCAACCACCCTGCACGTCCGGGAATAGGGGCCACATCCACACTGGCCAAACCTTGCGCGACAGACGCATTGCCTGTGCCGCCATAAAGCGGCTGCATTCCGCCACAGCTCGCTGCTCCCAGACAAAGCGCCATCACGGCAACAAGGCGAGCGGCTGCGTGCATCAGGTGACGATGTTCACCAATCTATCCGGCACTACGATCACTTTGCGAACCTCTGCTCCATCAATCGAACGCTGAACCTTCTCGCTCGCAAGTGCAAGCGCCTCCAGATCCTCTTTCGCAGCGTCTTTGGGCACAGTGATCGTATCGCGCAGCTTGCCTTTGTGCTGGATGGCGATGGTCACTTCATCTTCAACCAGCAGGGCCTCGTCCACTTGGGGCCAGGCCGCATCCGCAATCAAGCCGTCATTGGCATTGTCAGACTTGGCCCATGCTTCCTCGGCCAAATGCGGCATCATCGGCGACACCAGCAGCAAAATGGTGCGGATGGCAAAATTGCGCGAGGCCGAAGGGGCTGCCTTTTCAGCAGCGCCGGTCAGTTCGTAAATGCGCGCCACCGCCTTGTTAAAGGACAATGCTTCGATATCGTCAGCCACCGCTGCGATGGTCTGGTGGGATTTGCGGTCAAGCGCCTTGTCTTCGCCCTGCTGGTCTGCATCCACGCTTTCAAACAGACGCCACAGGCGCTGAACAAACCGCGCGCAGCCTTCGATGCCGCTTTCAGACCATGGCAAATCGCGTTCTGGCGGGCTGTCTGACAGCATGAACCAGCGCGCCGCATCTGCGCCATAGGTGTCGATGATATTGTCCGGGTCGACGATATTCTTCTTCGACTTGGACATTTTGATCACGCGGCCGATATCAACCGCTTGGCCATCAGCTTTCAGTGACGCGCTTTCGCCGCCCCGATCGACATCGGCTGGGGTGAAATAGACCTGCCGGCCATTTTCCTGCCGCGAATATGTCTCATGCGTGACCATGCCTTGGGTGAACAGGCTGGCGAAGGGTTCTGCAAAATTGAGCAAGCCAATATGCTGCAAGGCGCGGGTCCAGAACCGTGCATAGAGAAGGTGCAAAATGGCGTGTTCAATCCCGCCAATATATTGGTCCACCGGCAGCCATTTCGCGACCTCTTCGGGGTCGAACGGCCTGTCTTCAGGTTGGCTGGCAAAGCGCAGAAAATACCATGATGAATTGGTGAAAGTGTCCAGCGTATCGGTTTCGCGCCTCGCCTTGCCGCCGCATTCGGGGCAGGTCACATGCTTCCAGCTTGGGTGACGTTCCAGCGGATTGCCCGGCGTCTGGAAATCAACATCTTCGGGCAAAGTAACCGGTAGCTGGTCCTTGGGCACGGGCACCACACCGCAGGCATCGCAATGGATGAACGGGATCGGCGTGCCCCAATAACGCTGGCGCGAAATGCCCCAATCGCGCAGCCGCCAAACGGTGGTGCCTTGGCCCCATCCTCCCGCTTCTGCGCGGGCAATCACATCAGCCTTTGCGTCTTCTACGCTTTTGCCATCGAGGAAATCGGAATTGACGATGACGCCGTCGCCCGGCTCTGCCTCCCCGCCCATCGGCGCATCAGCTTGGGCCGCATCGCTGGCCACCACTCGGCCAATCGGCAGGCCATATTTGGTCGCAAAGTCAAAGTCGCGCTGGTCATGGCCCGGAACGCCCATCACCGCGCCCGTGCCGTAATCCATCAGCACAAAGTTGGCGATGAACACCGGCAGCGCATCACCATTGAACGGGTGCTTGGCCGTAACGCCGGTATCGAAACCCAGCTTGTCTGCCGTTTCCAGCTCTGCAGCTGTGGTTCCGCCGCGCTTGCATTCTTCGATAAATTCTACCGCCGCTGGATCATGGGCAGCAATGGATTGCGCCAAGGGATGGTCGGCCGCAATTGCGCAGAAGCTTGCGCCAAAGATTGTATCGGGACGGGTCGTATACACCGGCAGTTTGTCGCCATTGGAAAGATCAAAAGAGAATTCCAGACCGGACGATTTACCAATCCAGTTTTCCTGCATCAGCCGGACTTTTTCCGGCCAATCATTCAGATTACCCAGCCCCTCAAGCAGATCTTCGGCAAAGTCGGTGATCTTGAGGAACCACTGGTCCAGCTTGCGCTTTTCAACCTCGGCACCAGAACGCCAACCCTTGCCATCGATGACCTGTTCATTGGCCAGCACGGTCATGTCGACCGGGTCCCAATTTACTTCGCTGGATCGGCGATAGACCAAGCCAGATTGGTACATATCCAGAAACAGCGCTTGTTCATGCCCGTAATATTCCGGGTCGCAGGTCGCAAATTCGCGTTTCCAGTCCAACGCAAAACCAATGCGTTTAAGCTGGGCTTTCATGGTCTCGATATTTTGCCGGGTCCAGCCGCCGGGATGCACACCCTTTTCCATCGCCGCATTTTCAGCCGGCATGCCAAAGGCGTCCCAACCCATCGGGTGGAGCACTTCGAAACCGCGCATGCGTTTATACCGGGCGAGCACATCGCCCATGGTGTAATTGCGGACATGGCCCATGTGGATGCGTCCCGATGGATAGGGAAACATCTCCAGCACATAGCTTTTGGGTTTGTCCGAATTGCTGTCAGCGTTGAACGTGCCAGCCTGGTCCCAGGCCAATTGCCAGCGGCCGTCGGATTGGGACGGATCGAAACGCGTATCGGTCATTTGATCCCCGCTAGGGAAGAAGGGTTAACTGGCGACCGCTTTACGGCGCAAATCGCGCGCCTTGGTCAGGATGATATCTTCGAGCTTTTGCACGGTCGCGGCCTGAACCGGAGCATCGACCCAGCCGCCGCCTTGGGCGACTTGTCGGCTGGCTGCGACGCGCAACGCGTCAGCCCGCAAGTCTTGATCCAGGATCACCACGGTGATCTTGACCCGCTCGCTCGGATTGCTGGGGTTCGAATACCAATCGGTTACGATCACGCCGCCAGCGCTGTCTGCCTGCAACAAAGGAGCAAAGCTGACCGCTTCGAGCGACGCGCGCCATAGGTAAGAATTCACGCCGATCGTGGAAACCTGCGAGGCGGCCAAGTCAGCCTTGGGGCGCTCGCCTCCGCCACATGCCGTCAAAGCAGCAAGCGCCGCGCCAGCAAAGACAGTGCGAGCCATAGCCGTAAAGGTTGGGCGGCGGATAATTGATTGGTGGGCGATCATGAATCCTCGAAATCCTAAATGGTGTTCTTAATGCTCTATAGCCGCCCCATCGTGCGCGGCAAGCAGAGAGAGAAGACCGTACACCGATGCGTTTGAGTAAGGCTTGTCGAATGCCTCGGATTGGCCTCTTCGCTTGCTGGTCAATGGCTTGAGACCCGGCGCGCTTTACCGCGGCTGAACGTTACTGCGAATCGATCCCGATTTTAGCGCCAACAATAGCGCCAACAATATAGTGCGAATCGCATCGCAATTGCCGCTTTGATACGCCCCAACCCCCGATTCTGTGTGCCTGATGCAACACGCAGGCTGTGTAATGCATTCAAACCATCGAAAAATTTGCCTCGGGGTTCTGCATAACCTTATGGTAAGCATTATCCAACCGATTCGCAGGGCGCGTACTATGGCTTTTAGTCATTCACAGTTCAGGCGCTTTGGAATAGAGGTAAGGCAGTTTGATAAAGGCGTTCGTTTGATGTCCACGACAACCAACAGCAAAGCAAAGAGAGGCTATACAATGCCTCTTGTGCTGGCTGCTGCTGGTTTGGCATTGGCTGTTCCTTCTGCTGGCCTCGCGTTGGGCGCATTTTCTGATGGCGCCGTATCGGCTACCGGTCAGGGCTTTGGCATTTTCACACCAGCATCGGTTGATCCTCAACTTGCTCAGCGAGTTGCCGATCAGGCACGCGCCAAAGGCATGCGGTTTACGCCTGCTGGTTCTGGCGTTGCCAAAGAACGCACAGTGACTGTAGCGGTGCGCGTGGACGATGATACCGCCCGCGCCATTTCGTTCCGCTCAGCCATCGACGCCACACCTGGTGCTGGACAGGGTATCGCAGCGATTGCCACTTCGCGTTACGATTTGGGCATCTCGCGCGATTATCAAAGTTTTGCTCGTCCGATTGCTTTGCCGGAAAAAGTCCGTAATCTGAGCATGCCTGACCTTGCGAATTTCGCACCGTCAGAAGCAACCGCCTCGGACAAGCCTAGCCGGTTCCAACCGCGCATTGCCTTGGAAGACAATGACAAGGCGGGCCGTGCGGCTGACACATTGGAAGGTCTTGGTTCGCAAACAGTTGATGTTGGCGGCGCCTATCGCCTGTCACGCAATCTGGATGTGACCGCTGGTGTGCGCCTGTCGCAACAACGCGATCGCCTGAGCCCGTTGGCTGATCCAACACAAGACAGCCAAGCCGTTTACGTTGGAACGCAATTCCGCTTCTGATCGGAATGGCTAAGCGCAGCGCGCGCTTCTCTCAATAAATCCGGCCCCAAGAAATTCGCCCTGTCAATTTGCATGCACGGCTCGGCTTTGGCAGGGTTTTGTACCTATGACCCTATGGCCCTGCTGGTTACCAACCAGAACCCTTCGCTTGTTTGGAGAAATATCATGTCACGTGTTGCTGTCGTTACCGGAGGAACCCGCGGGATTGGCCGCGCCATTTGCGAACAATTGCAAGCTGATGGCTTCACCGTTGCGGCCAATTATGCAGGNAATGATGCTGCCGCCGATCAACTGAAGGCAGACACGGNCATTCCATCATTCAAATTTGATGTNGGCGACCATGAAGCCGCCATCGAAGGTTGCGCCCGAATTGCCGAAACGCTCGGCCCGATTGATGTGGTGGTAAACAATGCAGGCATCACCCGAGACGGCACGCTTCACAAGATGAGCTATGATGATTGGCACGAAGTGATGCGGATCAATCTGGGCGGATGTTTTAACATGGCCAAGGCGTGTTTCCCCAGTATGCGTGAACGCAAGTGGGGCCGGATCGTTAACATCGGATCGATCAATGGTCAGGCTGGCCAATATGGGCAGGTCAATTACGCCGCCGCCAAATCGGGCATCCACGGCTTTACCAAGGCGCTGGCTCAAGAAGGCGCAAAGTTTGGCGTGACGGTCAATGCCATCGCGCCGGGCTATATCGACACCGATATGGTTGCCGCTGTACCAGAACCTGTGCTGGAAAAGATCGTCGCCAAAATCCCCGTGGGCCGCTTGGGCGAAGCGCAAGAAATCGCGCGCGGCGTGGCATTTCTGTGTGCGGAAAACGGCGGCTTTGTCACCGGATCCACCATGAGCATCAATGGCGGCCAGCACATGTATTGAGGTAAGTATTGGGGTAAGCGTAAAACATCGGGATTATTGGCCCCCAATTTGGTGGCGGTAATCAGCGGCTGGCTTTGCCTTTACGATAGGCCACCAAAATATCCGATGGGAAACGAGCCAGCCCAATCAGCATAAGTGCCCGGCAAAGCAGCCGCGCGCGCCAATCACTATAGACCGCCGCGCCCAATTCCCATGAGGCAACCAGAAGCTCGCCCTTCACGCTGGTGTCATAGCCTGTGCGGATATGGTGGCCATCATGCAGGGCCACAATTTCCCGACGCCAGCGCCAATTGGGTAATGGCATTTCGAACGACCCAAGCTTGGCCATCCAAACCGTCTTGGATTCTTCGTCTGCGGCCAACCCATTGCGCCGCCTGAAGGCCTCAATCCGATAGTCTGGGATATGCGAAACCGGTTCATCCACACTTGGCCGATCAGCCATCAATTCCGTCCCTCGAAATCTGCTGTTGCCCGGGGGCTGCGATGGACATTGCCCGCTGAGTCACCGGAGATATTCCGGGCCGAGGCGGAAGGTTTGCAGGCAGTTTAATATCCCACGCCAGGCCCATCTTCTCCAGCAATCGGATGAATTGAAATCCCAAATCTATTTGGCCGGGATAGAGTCCATGGGCTGCCGAGCGTGGAAATGCGTGGTGGTTGCAATGCCAGCTTTCCCCCATCGTAGGAATCGCCAACACAGGCACATTATGCGCCTGCAAGGCTGCATCATCCAAATGCCAGTCCTGCGGTCCGCGCGTGTGCGCAATGTAAGAGATATACCAATGCATGGTGATGCAAGCGGCCACTCTAACGATGACACCCCACACCACCCAGCTCCATCCGCCAAGGGCATAAAGCACCAGCGCCAGCGGAATTTGGTGGAGCATCCACGTCGCTTGCAGGAATTGATAGAACCGGTCCTTGGTGATCGCATCACCGGGATCAAAGCCAGGCGGATGGTCCAGTATCAGCTTGAGATTGAGATAGGTAAAGCCTTCGATCCACATTGGTTTGCCATGCCGCAGGAACCAATGGCATTCTTCCTCTCGTTGAGCCCAATCGCGGCTGTCGTGCAGACCGATGGTCCATATCGGCCCGCCCATACCCACCAGGGTGCCGCAATAGACCATCGCCCGTTCCAGCCATTTGGGGCATTCAAAGCTGCGGTGGATCAATCGGCGGTGGAACCCAACCGAATGGCCCGCACATAAGGTAATGGCAGACAGCACCAAGAAGGAAGAAAACCCTCCCCAACTGAAATACAGCGGCCCCAGGATAAGCGCGCCAAGGATAAATCCCATATTCCATAACGACCGGGCCGGATCCCACACAACGCGCCCTTTGCCGGGGTCGGCCTGGTCCAGACCGGTCAACGAATTGACCTTGAACGCGGCGCTTCCGATTTGCAGGCTATGCCCCATGGAACGTCCCCTCATCCACCTCTTCAACGGGGTGGCGCATGATAATATCGGTCAGGAATTGCTTGGCACTTTGGCGCGCGGCGACATGCTGCATTGGGCCAAAATACCAGGCCGGATCTAGGCTCCGTTCATAGCGCACCGTCAACGCAACGCGGGTTTTGCCATTGGGCAAAGGGGTAAAGCGGACATCGGTCCCGTCGATGCGCATGTAATTGGCCAGATAGGAATCGTTGCGGGTAATCTCGGTGCGGATGTGATCGGCGCTCACCTTGGCGATTTTGACATGCATCTCGCCCTTATGTTCATTGGTGAAAATCCACCGATTATATGTGAAGTGCAATTTGTGAACATCGCCCTGTTTCAACGAACCGGCGAAAACCTGGTCGGGCAGCGGAAACAGTTTCAAGAACCAATGGCGATCTTCACCAAAAGCGATCGGCNTGGCCATATTGGCTTGAAGNTGCTCAATCGATTGGTCGCTTTCTGCGACATAAGTGGCCGTTCCGTTTCGCTCCACCGTCGTCATCGGGGTCAAGCCTTCTGTCACCAACATCAGAACAATCACCGGCAAAGCGTAAGCTTTGAACGTGTTGTTCAGATCATTGGCGGACTGCTTGTCTTTTGGCGGTTCAAACAACGCGCTGGCTGCAAAACCAACCGATACAAAAGAGTAATAGATCGGCATGAACATTACCACGCAGATGAAACCTTCGAACAGAATTACCGAGGTTGCTAGAAAAACAATCGTGCTCATCCGAAGATGATTTNCATAACGCGCGCCTAAGGAAACGCTTTCGCTATTCTTGGTNAAAAATGCCAAAGCCACTGAAATCAGAAACGGAACAGCGANATAAACCAGCGTTGTTGTTGCAAATGCACTGTCCAGCAAAAACCTTAGCGCCAACGTAGAAACGCCGACAACCAAAAGAATGATTTTCCAAGAAATGTTCATGATTTCATAGACTACGCCAATGTTACTGGCAGAGCAATCATTAGGGCCACCCGCCGCTCGCGCTTTCCTACAGCACCGCATTTTGCCAAGGATGGCGCTGCTCTTTCACATGGTCGAGACAGGAAAATGCCTCAAAACGGACATCAGATGATGCGGCCCGAAGTTGGAAAAGTGTCAAAATTGAAATTCGACCTTAAGCATCTATAATATCTAATGAAATTGATATTTTTGCGCGAAAGACGGTGTCAAAAGTGTCAAAATTGAAATCTGGGCTTTGCAGGCAATGTTTGTATGCAACCGGCCGGCGATGCCGACCGCACTTGTGCTGGGGCCAAACCGGCTTAACACTGCGCCCCGCTATGACAGATGTGCCCTTCCACCCTCCGGTTAAACGCTCGGTCCAGATTGCCGGACACAAGACCTCTATCAGTCTGGAGCCGGTGTTTTGGGACATGTTGGTGAGCGCAGCCGAGGAAGAAGGCGTGCCGATCAATGCAATTGTTGCCCGGATTGACGAGGCGCGCATCAAGGCAGAAACGCCGCCCGGCCTCGCCAGTGCGATCAGAGTGTGGTTGGTTTCCAGACCAAACGCTTAATCGTCCAAACGCTCAATATCGGCGCCAACCAGCTGGAGCTTTTCCTCCAGCCGTTCATAGCCGCGATCAAGGTGATAGATCCTGCGCACGGTCGTCTCGCCTTGCGCTGCCAGTGCCGCAATAATCAGGCTCATCGAGGCGCGCAAATCGGTCGCCATCACTTCTGCGCCGGTCAGCTCTACCGCGCCTTTGACGATAGCGGTGCGACCTTCTGTTTCGATCTCGGCACCCATCCGGCTGAGTTCTGGCACATGCATGAAACGGTTTTCAAAGATCGTTTCCTTCAGCACGCTGGTGCCATCGGCCTTGCACAACAGGCTCATCAATTGGGCCTGCATGTCGGTGGCTAGACCGGGAAAGGTGCGGTGGTCAGATTGGCCGGCTTTAACGCACCATTGGCGCGCACATTGATGCCCTTGGCGTCTTCCTCAATTTCGATGCCGATGTTGCGCAAGGCATGTATGGTCGAGGCCATGTCGCCGGCATTGGCGCCTTCCAAGCGGACATCGCCACCGGTAATCGCCGCCGCGCAGGCATAGGAACCTGCCTCAATCCGATCGGCCATCACCTTGTACGTGGCACCGTTCAGCCGCTTAACCCCATGGATGACGAGGTCAGAGTTGCCGATGTTTTCAATTTCAGCACCCATCGCGACCAGCAGATTGCAAAGGTCCACAATTTCTGGTTCGCGCGCTGCATTAAACAATCGGCTGGTGCCATTGGCCAGCACCGCCGCCATTAG
>JGI24025J20009_10003890_pt1 | contig 10012 bp, 6 predicted proteins | sample Cruoilmetagenom3_FD_20009 | JGI IMG/M metagenome (IMG submission 20009) | reverse complement strand
TGTATAATAGTTCAATTTCTTTCAGTAGCTCAGGCTCAAGAGTTAATCCCTCTTCGCATTTAATTTTCGCAATAGTAGTTAATAAATACAGCTTATCTTCTTTAAAAATAGTTGAATGGACCAATGCTAATGCGGAGTCATAGTGTTTAAGAGCCATTAGCGCTTCTATTTCTGATTTCCAAATTTCAGTTTTCTCAAGCTCAGTAATAACAGATTTCTGCATACTAAATCTCATCAATGCTATATCTTTATTCAGCTTTTGAGAAGACATTAAACCCATCTCTGCTCTTTGGCGCATCGGGTATAAAGATTGGCTACGTTCGAGTATCTTTGAAAAATATTCTGGAGTTAAATAGTTTAATAGATCATCAAACCTCCCAGCCTGTTCGTAATAATCTGGTAAAAAGTTTAGTGTTCTATCACTCTCAGTATCTTTAAGTAAATCATCAATGAGAAGATTAGTTACACTTTCTTTTTTGTCTTGAAGTTGTTTAGATGCAAACTTTCTCATTGACTCTGAAACAAAATCTATACATTTTTTTTCACTGTCAGCTTTTAGAATTGTGAAACTTTGAAGAGATTCCTCAACTTGTGGTAAATCCATACTTAAAATCCTTGAAATCTCTTCAGTTGAATAAATTTTACGTCCAAAGGTAATCAATGCCAAAACCATTTTTTGTTCATTAGATGCTTCTTTGATTTTTCGCCATTCAATACCTAAGAAGTCAGGTAATTTGTTTGGATCCTCATCAAAGATATTTTGAATTTTGGCACCTGATTGTATAAGGCGTCTTACACTCTCTAAATGTTCAGGAACGCCGTGACACATTTTGTGAATATCTTCCAGAATATGATTATCTAATTTGAGGTTTTTCAGGTACCTTTTGGTTTCATCTAAAGAAAAATATGGTAATGGGAAGGATTTGCAAGACACTGTTTTTTGGATATTTTGAGGAAGTTTTTTTAAATCACCAGAGAGGAGAAAATGAAAACCTTCAAGTCCTATTGGCAATATCTCTTGAAGGATAATATTTAGAATGTGAAAATCTTCTTCGGGAAAGTCATCTAATCCATCGATAACAAAATAAAATACCTTTTTATTTCTTAATGCAATTTTTTGTAGTTTGGAAAGTTGATTTTGCAATAATAAATCATTTACTAAATTAGGGTCTATCTGGCTCTTAGGAACAATACAATTTATTTGCTCGCATAGAACCTCCCTTAAATATTCAGGTGAATATGAAAGGCGACTAACAGGTTTGATAAATAAAGATAANGCAAAATCAGAATGTCTTTTAGCATATTGAGCAAGGAGCGTAGTTTTTCCAATTCCCTCAGTACCTTCGATTATTAAAAGATCTGAACCACCTTTAAAAATTCTGTCGATGGTATCTAAAAGATTTTCACGAGAAACTTCTGAATCNGGACTCTTAGGAAAGTTTCTACAGATAATAGGTAAATTTATTGGTTTAACTTTAATCATCTCAGATAACTCCCCTATATTGTATTCATAAATCCATTAGGAAAATTTGAAATCAGGCTTCATCTATTCACATTTTTGTCGATTTCTGCACTCAANTGATTTGATAATGAAATTATTTTTATTATATTGTCCGCTAAACACATTACTATCCGTTAAACTTCTAATTTAAAGCATGTATAGGTATGTCTTTCGGGATCTAATCTCAACATTTGACATATAATCCTAAAATTTATATCTTTCTTTTTTTTCAGTTTTTTAGAATGTTTTTTCGTAAATAAAAAAGGACAGAGTAAGAGAGTAATCTAATTATTTTCTTACTCTGTCCTTTTACCTGAAAGATTCTTCCTAAGAAATTAGTAAATAGTTCTTTTAGTAAACTCTGTAAGGGTTTTCCTAAAGCTTAGGAATTGCCCCTTCGGTGCTTTTTGGTATAAAGCTCTCCAGAGTTCTGTCCGGTAACGGTTCTTTTGCCTGAAAGTTTGGATACTTTTGGTATCTTGCCTCTTCGGCTTCTTTTCTCTTTTTTTGAAAAGAAAAGATTTCTCCTGTTACCTTCATACAGGTTACAATATTAAATTTATTCAAAATTATAGAAATATAAAATATTTATTTAAGTGAAATATTTCACGTATTATATATTAGGTATACTATATAACTTTTAAAAATCCTTCTTTTTAAAAAATAAATAGCCGAAATTCTATTTCAAGAAAAAAGTTATGTCAAGGTTGAAGGTAGTCCCACTCTTCCTCTTGTGTTATATAGCAAACTAAATTTTGTTAATCCAACCTTCGAAAATAAATATATTTAATACTGGAAACATGACCTCAAGTGCTTTTTTACGATTTGCGTTATAATCCACAATCATATGTTTATCGGCATAATCTGTTATAACCCGAAAAGAAAAGCTTTTTGTTCCATTTAACTGTGCTGTTTTTAAGACTGAAGAAGTTTCCCAATTGCATGCTATTGCATTAAATTTTTCTTGTAACTCTTGACTAAGCTCTTTATTGTCTACATCCTTTTCCCCACTAGCAATATTACCAACCTTTATTATAGCTCTCATATTTTTTTCAACCCAATTTGAAAATACTTTTAGTGCTTCCTTAGAAGAAACTTTATTAAGTATTGTCCATGTCTTGAAATCACTAGGAGGTTTAACTAATTCCTTACCTGTACCGATATTATATTCAAATGAATATTCCGCGCAAACAATATCATTAGTACTTAAATTTTCTGTTAAAGATCCGGAAGTACCGATATCAAATATAAAGTCAGGTCCAAACTTATCAATAATTAATTGACTCGCTGAAGCGCAACATATTCTCCCTTCACCTGCTTTTACAACTATTACTTCGATATCTTTTTCTTTTCTTGATGAAATTAACCTGCCTGCCAATTCAGTCTCATTATCCAATTTCAATATCTTTTTACAGAACAGATATTCATCATCGCCAGGGCATATAATGCACACTTTAATTTTTGAATTAATCATAAAAATACTTAACCTCACTAGGTTTATTTTAATAATGTGAGCTTTATTACAGTAAATATTTAAAAAAGATTTAGATCAGTCTTTACAAATTTACATTTTCTTCTTCCATCTTCGTTTTGTATTTTGCAGTATCAGAAAAACCGTCCCTGTACCGCTCCTAACTTGCCATGCTTGTTGCATAATACGGTGAAGGCACCGTCGGGTATGCACGAAATACATGATAAAAAACAGCTTCGGCTTTTTTATATACATCCTTTTGGGTGTAATACTCTACAGGCAATCCGGTTTTTTCATCCCACAAAAAATCTCTTATCAGTACTTTAACAGCATCTCTCGTTGTCTCCTTGTCTTGAAATCTATACATATTTGTTAGTCTTTTTTTCAGAGTTTTTAACAGTTCTTTGGCTACCTTCTTTATCTTTTGGATTTCTTTGGGTTTCAGATCTGATTTTGCCAAAAGGTCATAAATTGCCAGAGTCTCCTCATCCAGCCCTTCTCGCACAGCTCGGCTTTCTTCCTCGTCCAACTCTTGCACAAATTTTAATAATGCCTCAAAGGTGTCTTCGATATTTTGGCGGTCTTTTTCTTTATTGTACTCATCAATTATCTTTTCATAATATTCTTGAAAATCTGTCCGAAGCGGATTTCTTTGGATGAGCCTTTCCAGTTTTTTCTCAATAACGCTTTTAAGACTTTGCACAATAGTATTCTTAATCTTGATGTGTTCAAATTCTGCCCGCAATCGGTCAAAGTTAATTTTACTTATATCATACGGCTTGTTGGGTTCTTTGGATTTATCGGGCTTAACAGTAATCGACCCATCAATAACTTCATGCAGTTGTTTAATGATATCGCTGATATCAGCTTGATTGCAGTCCTCTTGCAGACTTTTATAGATAATATTTATTGCGTTGTATTGGTTGCGATAAGCATTTACACCGGGAATTGTCAGACACGCTTTGAATTTAATAAATACTTCACGGCACATGACCTCAAACTTCTTTCTGGTTTCATCATTTTTGTTCACCGCATTTTTAACCACAGCAACCGCTACGACAATCGCCTTGTTTCTCTCAAATCCACTTGCGTTGATAATTGCATCAAGCGCCGCATTTCGCTCATTGAGAAAACCACTTACCAAACTAATCGTTTCCCTAAGATTCTCGAGTAATTCTTCTTTGGTTTTGGTTGGATCAACTTCATCCGGTCCTAGTCCGCCTAGCCTGCCGGTATCGACTGTACCAGCAAAAGTAGCAAGTGCTTTGCGTAAATTTTTTAGAATACCGCAATAATCGATAACAAGACCATTGTTTTTATCGCCGTTAACTCGGTTGGCGCGGGCAATCGCCTGCATCAGCGTATGGGCTTTGAGCGGTTTATCCAAATAGAGATTTGCCAAACTCGGCACATCAAACCCTGTCATCCACATTGCGCAAACTATTGCAATTCTAAATGGGTGTTCTTCTTTTTTAAAAGCAGAATCCACATCAATTCGCGTTCCATCGGAGAGTTCAAAACCGTTCTTAATAAGTCGCCGATGGGATGTGATATCGAAACCCCATTTTCTAAATTTGTCTACCTCGCCTTGCTCTTCGCTCACAATTACTGCCATCTTTGTCTCTTTCATCCAGATGAGCTGATTGGAAAGATGATCCCTTTCTTCTCCAGTCGCCATTTTCCAGGATTCTCTGATTTCCTCTGCTTTTTGATCCCAATATTGACTGATCAATTCATACATCCGCACACAGGTCAATTTATCGATGCACACAAACATCGCCTTACCGGCCTCCCAGGAAGTAGTATAGTGCTCGACAAAATCCTTAGCAATTTGATTGAGACGTTTTTTCGCGGTAATGACATGATACTCACGCTTCAGCTCTCTTTCCAATCGCTGGCTCACATTAATATCATCAATTTCAATTTCCTCCAGCTTTTCGGCAATCCGCTCATTGATATCATTAGTAGCTACACCCAGGGTATCGCCTCGTGAATCGTAATAGAGCGGCACGGTCGATTTATCTTCCACCGCCCGTTGGAAATCATAGGTGGAAACATATTTACCAAAAACTTGCATTGTAATCTGATCATTTTTAAATAACGGTGTTCCCGTAAACCCGATAAAGTTGGCCTTTGGCAAGGCATTACGCATATTCAAAGCAAGTGTGCCGTATTGAGTGCGGTGCGCTTCGTCGGTGATCACAATAATGTCATTGCGTTTGGTGTAACCTTCCTCCGGGTCAACTTCCTGGTTGAATTTTTGAATAGTGGTAAAAACATACGCTTTTTGTTGGCTCATGAGTTCTGCTAAATGTCTTCCGCTACTGGGTCGGCAGGGTGTTTTATCATTGTCAGCCACGCCGCATCCGGCAAAGGTTTTATATATTTGGTTATCCAGATCATCACGATCTGTGCAAATTAAGAAAGTATAATTGCCGCCGATTTTACGGTGCACTTTGGAAGTAAAAAACACCATGGAATAACTTTTCCCGGCACCTTGCGTATGCCAGAAAACACCGAGTTTTCCTTTGACCCTATTGGGATCATTCAGGGCTTTAATGACCTGGTTAACACCCAGATACTGGTGATTTTTCGCCAGTACTTTTATTTGTTTACCGGTGGAATCGTCATAGATAATGAAGTTTTCAAAAATATCCATGAAATTTTTCTTGTTGCAAACACCCTTCAGAAGAGTTTCCATATCCACTACGCCATGATCTGATTCTGACAAGCGCTTCCACTCATGAAAATTCTCATAACCAGCAGTGATGGTGCCGATTTTAGCTTTTTCGCCATTGGCAAGCATGACAATTGCATTATGGTGAAAAAAGTGCGGGATAGTGTCTTTGTAATCAGCAAAGTTTCTTTCGTAGGCGTTCTTGAGATCTTTATGAATGTTTTTGCACTCCACGAACAAAAGTGGAATACCGTTTACAAATCCCACAATATCAATCCGACGGCGATATAAATCACCCTGCACCCAAAATTCCCGTACTGCCAAGAAATGATTATTTGTTGCCTCTGTTGCCTCGTGATAATCAAATATTTTCAACCGCTCTTTTTTGATTTCTCCATCTTCTCCTTGAAAAGAAACCAGCACACCGTCTTTGAACAGTTTGTATTTATCGAAGTTGGAAGAGAGCATTGACTGGCTCTGGGAATAATCCACCACTTGACGCACGGCTTCATCATAGGCGGTTTCAGGAAGTCCTGGATTGAATTCTTTAAGAGCCATTCTGAGATAACGCGTGAGCACTACCTCACGGTTGGAATTTCTACCCAATAGACTATCGGGTCCAAATGTTTCCTGATTGTAGGCATATACTGATTCCCAACCAAGATTACTTTTTAAGTAATTGGTGGTTGTTTGTTGGACTAAAGTGTCCTCGTTTAGGTATGTCATATTTTCTTCTTTGTAGATTTTAATAATTTTTTCACTTCGCGTTCAAAGTCAGAAACATAGTTTTTGTCCTGTATTAGCCGATAACCAACAGCAATAATGGCTTCTAACGAATAAATGGATGTGTTTCTTTTGACTTCTCTTTTCCCTTCTTTTTGAACTTGTAAGAAATTCTTACAAGTTGCTGTTTGGTCAGTTTCGCCCTCTGTATAGATGTTTTTAAGATACTGGGTTATATTTTGAGGCGTTGTATCAAAAAGTTCTGCCATTTTCTTTTGGGTAAGCCAGATATTTTCTTCGGCATATAATCCTCAATATTCACCGAGCCGTCTGGTGATTTATAAAAAGCGATTTGATTATCCGGTAGTTTTTTCATAATTTTATACCTCGATCTCACCGTTCATCAGCCGCGGCAAAAGTAAATCCCGCGCCTGAGCGAGTTTTTGGTTTTGGTTTCTCAATAGAGAACATTTTTCAAGCAAAGGATTAACAATCTCAGAATACAACTCTACTAAATTCAATTTAGGAAGTAACACTTTGATTTTTCTTAAACTGGCATTATTAAGAGACACCTGTGTAGCTCCTGTTGCAAAATTATTTTTATATTGAACAAATTCGTAAGATTTCAAAAGGCCAAACAAGAAACCTAAATATTTTTTATCTGTAGTAAATCCAACCATCCCGGTTGATAATAATATTTTTTCAAGCAAAAAAGAATTTCCTCTGTTAAAATACAATACTTTATCTGTATCCTTCATTTTTGCAAAATATACTGTATTGATTCTTGGTGCTATATTAGCTCGACTCGGTCTGTTCTCATAATCAACTTCTTCTCCATATCCGGTAATAGTCGTACCATCTATTTCTGAAGTTTGATAATATTGACGGGTATCAGTAAATACCGGCACACCAAGTGGAGCTTTTTTAAATATCTTTATCTTTGTAAACGGCAAATAATCCCAATCTGAAGGCATTTTCCTTCCATCACGATCAATTATCCTCACTTTTTTATGTCCCGGAAAGCGAAAATACACAAACCACTCGCGGAATATGAGCCGCGCTGATTCTTCCAATAGCTGTATCCGCAGATTGTTTTTTTCAATTATATCGTAATAGGGCGATAACATTGTAATAATTGATTTTTGGATAGCGTATTCGGGAACATTAATCTTAAATGCCCTAATATCTTTTAGTAACAAATTTTTTTGTGCAGCTCCACTTGCTATATCACCTAATATATGGATGTTCGCTTTTAAGTAATAATATAACCACAATGGCAAAACTTTATATTTGTTTGGTTTTATAATGGCTACACTTTTTTGAAATGTGGTTCGCTTGGTCTCCGCAATATCCTTCGCAATAGCCATCCTTCCAATAGTTCCGCTGTTTGTTAATAAAATATCATTTGGTTCATATCTGGTTCTTTTATTTGTTTCCAGAAAATCGTTTTCAGTTATTTGTCTAGCATCTTGATAATTTATTTCGTCATCATTGACATCCTTAGAGCTTATAAAGTAAAACCCGGAATCATCTTGATCTATGCAATCACCATGTTTTCCGTCTGTAATATAAGATGCGATATCCCTTAATGTATATGTGATTGTTTTCATATCCCCAACTTCTTAAAATTATCACTTATTTTTTTTGCCAAATCAGAAGATTGTTCGTTCAAACCCTCCAGTTCAGCATGAATCGTACGCATGGTTTCACCAAAATCAAAGTCCGGATCTTCTTCCTTCGGCGCTACACCCACATACCTGCCCGGTGTCAGGCTCCAGTCGTTTTCTTTAAGCTCGGCTTTATCCACCAGCTTCACTAACCCTTCCACATCACGGAGTTTTTCTTCCGGGAAGCGTTCCACCAGCCACTCTGCCTGATGATGAAAATAGCGAGCAAGTTTTAATTGACTAACCGCGTTATCGCGCGCTTCTCCGGTTTGTTTTTTGAGATTAAAAATCTCACGTGTATTCCACTTATCGCTATCTTTAGCCTTGTAGGTATTGAGGCAGATATCAATTAAACGGTTAGCGAGCCAATACATCAGTTCGGCTTCTTTGATGAGCTTATTGTTTTCCTCTGCAAGTAGCTCTAATTCTTTAAGCGCATCGGACAGTTTCACTCCGTCTTTATTTTTCTTTTGCCACCACTCGTTTTTTTCTTGGGCTAATTTTGCAAATATTTGGCTGTTGTCTTTGTAAGATTGCAGGCAGTCGTTTAACTCCTTGATTGTTTCTGCTTGTTTGCCGTCTTTGGGAAGCGTAGTCAGAAACGGCTGAAGTTCTTTACTCAGTTTGGTAAAAATGGTTTCATAGTCTTGCATTGGAGCGATACTTTGCGCAGTTTCATTGAGCGTGGTGGAAATATAATTCACTACCAAATCATGAAAACGCTTGGTTTCACCCCGGTAAAGCCAGATAATAGATAAAATATTTTGGAGTTGTTCCGGATTGAAATCATAGATTTTGCGCGTCACCTTGCGGAAGATATTACGCGCGTCAATCATCAAAACTTTATCTTTCATCTTTTCCGGTTTGGCACGATTTAAAAACCACAATTCACAGGGCACGGTTCGGGTATAGAAAAAGTTAGACCGAATGGAAATCATGACATCCACATGACCGGTTTCAATCAGTTTTTCCCGCACCTTGGCTTCTTTATTTCCCGAACCTGAGGCTTGAGATGACATCACAAAACCGGCTCTACCCTGCTGGGTGAGATAACTGTAGAAATAACTGATCCAGATATAGTTGCCGTTACTTACTTTGCCTTTCTTGTTCACTCCAGGCAGTCCAAACGGCAAACGGGGGTCGTTTTTGATTTTGTCCGCGTCAATCTCATCCACATTAAACGGAGGATTGGCCATCACAAAATCAGCTTTTTCATGCAAATTATGCGGGTCTTCGTAATAAGTAATTGCTTTCTTGATATCACCACCAAGCCATGCACTGCCAGATTCATTTTTGCCAGGTTGATTGTCGTACCGTTTTTTTCCAGTCCATAAAAGCTCAATTTATCATTTGGATTTTCATGCAGATTCTCCACAAAACGGGCACTTTGGACAAACATCCCGCCACTACCGCAGGCCGGATCCAGTACGGTGCCTTTTTTGGGTTCAAGCACATTGGCGATGAGTGAGACTAGCGAAATAGGTGTAAAGAACTCGCCGCCGTCATGGGCTTTTTGATCGGCAAACTGAGTAAGAAAATACTCATAAATCCGACCAAATACATCACCGGTAACTTTTTTGAGTTCTTCAGGATTAAACGCACGAAGCAATTGGCCTAATATTTCATTATCAAGTTCGCGATATTCTTTTTTAGGCAACACACCACGCAGAGTTTCATAATCTCCCTCAATTGATTCCATTGCATCAATAACAGCTTTGGCGCGATCATCGCTGTCTTTGAGAGCTATGAGATAATCAAATTGAGCTTTGGGTTGTAGGAAAATTGCGGATTTTTTGCTGAAATCCTTTTTCGTCAACTCCGGGGTTTTGCCCCCGCGTGTCGGCAGGCTGACAACGATTTCATCCTTTACCGCCAAATAACGACTGTAGGCATGCCGTAAAAATACCAATCCCATAACCGGCATAAAATATTCATTACTGGCATAATTGGAATTTGCACGAAGCGTATCCGCC
>JGI24025J20009_10003889_pt1 | contig 10016 bp, 12 predicted proteins | sample Cruoilmetagenom3_FD_20009 | JGI IMG/M metagenome (IMG submission 20009) | reverse complement strand
AAAGGACTTCTATTTCTAACCGCAGAAGCTTTATTCTTTCGCCTGGGCACTAGAGACCTCAATAAGATGGGCGGTATGTGCCGCAATATGAAATATACCTCAATATTTTTTATAATCGGAGCCTTGGCTATTTCCGGCATCCCACCCTTCAATGGATTTACATCAAAACTTATGATTTATGAATCTGTTTACCGATTCAATCCAATCCTATCCGTGATAGCCATGCTGGTATCGATTATAACCCTGGCTTCCTTCACCAAAGCTTTCCAGGCAGCGTTCACCGGACCGGCACTACCCCAATATAAAGATGTAAAAGAGGTACCAAAGCCAATGCTAATCGGCATGGGTATCCTGACCACGCTCATCATCTTCTTCAGCCTGTTTCCTGGGCTGGTTGTTAACTCTATAGTTAATCCTGCCACAGATGCCCTGATAAACCAGGCATCATACATCAATGCAGTTATGGGAGGATTGTAATGGCAAGTCTTGCTTTCTGGAACCCCATTGCCTGTATCATTGCCTTCGTAGTTTTAGTAGCAATAATCTATCTTTTTAGAAGTCGAGGGCAAAAAAAATATAAGAAAGGAACTGCACAAACACAGATTTTCTTATCGGGCGAAAAGCCACCCGCTGCAGAACAACGACATATAAGAGCCCATAATATATATTGGGGGTTTTTCCAGGCTCTTAAACGATACTATGACCCGACTATAAAGGCGCATACAGGAATAATAAACGACTATATAATTTGGTTTATAACCCTTGTGGCTGTAACCGCGGTGATACTATTCATTGTATGGCTAACTTAACTGAGAGGGAGAGAATATGAGCCTCAACTCATTCAAAAGGGCACTGTGGGTTTACCACCTTAATACCGGGTCATGCAATGGATGCGATATCGAGATCCTTGCCGCACTCACCCCACGATATGACTTGGAACGCTTCGGAATCGTGCTTGTCGGCTCACCCCGCCATGCAGATGTATTATTGGTTACAGGCCCGGTGACAAGACAAATGGCTCCGAGACTCAAGCGCGTATATGAGCAAACACCTGACCCCAAGGTGGTCATAGCAATTGGTAGCTGCGGCCTGGAGGGCGGCGTGTTCTACGAATCCTACAACTTGGTAGGGCCGATAGACCAAATCATACCGGTAGATGTATATGTTCCCGGGTGTCCCCCTAGACCTGAAGCTATTATAGAAGCTGTAGTCAAAGCCTGGGTAAAATTAGAGAAAGCTGCAGAACAGAAGGTAACATAATGGAAATATTGAGTCCCGAAGAAATAGTCGAGAGCTTTAAGGCCACTCTGGGTGGCAATTTTATCGATTCCAGCATCTACCAGAGAGAGGTTGCCATCAAAAGAAACCCTTTCACATCAATTTGGATACAGGTGAAACGGGAAGCCCTCAGAAAAGCAGTGGAGCACATCTGTGAGCTACAAAAATACCCCCACCTATCGGTAATCTCATCCTCCGACCGGGGAGATAGCGTCGAGCTAATATACCACTTCACTATATACTATGGGCATCACCTCAAAGCGTTATCACTTGGGCTTCGCCTATCTTTACCCAAGAACGACTTAAAAATACCAACTATTACAGACATCATACCAGGAGCCATATTCACAGAGCGCGAGACCCAGGAGATGATGGGAGTAGAGGTGATTGGCATCCCTGATAAGCGCAGGCTATTCCTACCTGAAGACTTCCCAGAAGGTGTTTATCCCTGGAGGAAAGATGAAACGGGACCACACGACATGCTCAGAGTGCTGCCAGGCAGAGAAGGAATAAAAAATGAGTGAGCCACAAACGAAAACAAGTTACACCATACCCATAGGTCCAATTCACCCTGCGGTGCACGAAGCTATTAGGCTTGATGTCAGCGTTGAAGGGGAAGAGATTGTGGATGTAGATGTAGTCGTAGGGCAGGTACACCGCGGCATTGAATGGATTGGCATGAATAGGAACAATCCCATTCAGAGCATATATCTAGCCGAACGCGTATGTGGCATTTGTTCCGCATGCCACCCTTTTACATTTGTGCAAGCTGTGGAGCAAGCCGCAGGCATTGAGGTCCCCCAGAGAGCGGAGTACATCCGCGTGATTGTTGCTGAGATGGAAAGGATCCACTCACACCTACTGTGGGCCGGGGTAGCTGCTCATGAGATCGGCTTTGACTCTGTATTCTACCTTGTATGGCGTGTCAGAGAAAAAGTGATGGACCTGACAGAATACATAACGGGGAACAGAAATTCGAAGGCTATGTATCAAATCGGCGGAGTAAGAAGGGATATTACAAAGGAACAATTTCCCAGAATCAGAGAGGCTCTGGAGTATTACAAAAGCGTGTTCAACCAGTTAAGAACTGTATTCCTGGAGGATATCACTGTACGGATGCGCACCAAGAACGTGGGCATTCTAAAAACAGAAGATGCCTTGAGATTAACAGCGGCTGGCCCAACTGCCAGGGCGAGTGGCGTACCCAAGGATGTAAGGCAGGACTACTCCTACGGTGCATATGCTGACTTGGATATCAGGGCTATCACCCCAGATGTGCTCACCGGAACCGTTGTTGGCGACGTGTATGATAGAATCATCGTCCGATTATTAGAGGTTAAGCAATCTGTTGAAATCATAGAACGCTGTTTAGCGGAGATGCCCCNNGGNGATATTCTCACAGAACCCAAGATAGCAAAACTGTTAGCTATATTGAANAAGGCGGAGGGAGAAGGTATCGCCCGATCCGAAGCGCCCAGAGGTGAGGTTGTACANTATGTNCGNTTACAAGCTGGTCAGGAGACACTGGCCACCTGGAAAATAAGAGCACCAACATATGCAAACCTGGTNTCAATGCCAACAATACTCATAGGTGGACAAATTGCCGACGTCCCCATAGCTTTTGCCTCTATTGACCCTTGTATATCGTGTACCAACAGAGCTATCGTTGTGGACTCAAAAACGAAGAGGAAATCTGTGCTTACCGATAAGGAGTTGCATGAACTTTCCGTGGAAAAAACGAGGAGGTTGAAAGCCAAATTTGATAACCACTAATCCACTAAGCATGGCAACAATAATTATTGGCCCGGTTATTGTGTCAGCAATAGGAGCACTATTTGGTCTTCTATACTTGGGGCTAGACCGCAAAATAGTCGCCCACATGCAAGGCAGAGTAGGCCCTCCAATAATCCAGCCCTTCCGCGATGTAGAAAAACTGCTCATGAAGGAAAGCATTATACCCGATGGTGCTATCTCCTGGCTATTCAAGTTTGCTCCCATTCTCTGCCTTATGGGCTCTGCAGCGCTATTGCTTTACATACCTATGTTCGGCCAGAAAGCACTCTTAGACGGCTTCGGTGACCTAATAGTATTATTATATTTGCTGACTATACCCGCTCTAGCATTTGTAGTAGGTGGCTTCGCATCAAGCTCACCCTATGCCACTGTAGGCGCACAGCGGGAAATGGTCATTATGATGAGCTACGAATTCCCATTGGCAATGGCAATAGTTGCCATCGCATGGCGTATCAGCCATGTTGCCAGCACTAACCCATTCATGTTATCCACGATTGCTACCTACCCTATATGGAGCTTAGTCGGCCCAATTGGAGTTATAGGAACACTAATCCTACTCTTCGTTCTTCTTCTAGTTGCACCCGGTGAACTATCCAAGGTGCCATTCGACCTGGCAGAAGCTGAAACCGAGCTTGCTGGAGGATTATTAGTCGAGTATTCCGGCAGAAACCTTGTTTTGTTCTATCTAGCAAATGCTATAAAGGCCTTCGCCATGTCATCCTTAATAATTGCCCTGTTCTTCCCGTACAACCTCTCTCCCCTGATCGGAATTGAGGCATTTGCTCCGGCATTCATGGTAGATGCTCTGTTCTTCCTACTAAAAGTCTTCCTGGTAATGTTTGTTTGTGTAATGGTAGTACGGTCTGCCATGGCACGGTTTAAGATTGATCAGGCGAGCAAAATCTACATCGGTGTAATGACAGCTACAAGTCTCGTTGGTCTAATACTGATATGGGTAGACCTGATAGTGTGAGGTAACGATTATGAAAATGGTAAAGATTTTGCTGCGGCAGCTTTTTCTAACCCCAGCAACAAATAAATTCCCGGCAAAATACGCCCCAAAATCGGTCATTGGGTTCCTGAACAAAGTTCAAAAAGATAAAAGACTGCTGAACCCCCCGATAGCAGTGCCACCCAGGTTCCGGGGCAAGATATCCTATGATAGAGACAAATGCATAGGATGCCAGCTATGTATTAAAGTTTGCCCCACTAGAGCCATAGAATTTATCCCTGAGGAGAAAAAGATAAAAATATTTGTTTCCCGATGTTGTTTCTGCGCACAGTGCAATGACATATGCCCAACAGGCGCACTGTCAATGACTGATGAATTCATGCTCTCCAGCTATGATAAGTTTGCTGATGAGCTTGTGGTAACAAAATAAAGCGATGACTTCCCGCACTCAAATCTCAGCCTCCGCTGCCTACACATCAAGCATCTCTATTTCGTTCAGCCGTTTTTCTATTATCAGATTCACCACCTGGCCCCCAGCTCTTCGAACAACGCTGGACAGTGTTGTGCCGAAATTCATTCTCTCGGGTTGAACACCTATAAGCACTATATCCTGGCAAAACTCACTTACATAGGATGTAAACAGAGATAGCGGCATATTATGAGTTGAAACACACATAACTCCTATTTTGCCTGGCGGTATAATTCTATAGGAACCCGGGCTTAATCCCATATCAGCCGCATCTACCAAAATGAGCCTGTCAGGGTCATACTTCCTAATAATTGATGTGTAATTCTCGGGAGTTGTACCACAATTTATCACCATAGCTTCTCTAACTCTCCTAAATTTGACTTGCTTTGACTTGCCTTCAATCTCTTTGAGACGCTTATTGACCATCTCGGCAACATAAATACCAATCCCATCGTCGCCCTTAAGCATGTTACCTATACCTAAAATCAATTCTGTCATGCTATAATCTCATACCGTGCGTCAGCTCACATGAAATGCATGAATTGGGTGTAACTGAAAACATTGTCAACATTGCTTTAGACAAGGCCAACGAGGCACAAGCTAGCAAAATTGTTAACATTAACTTAGTCATTGGTGAGTTATCGGGTTTTGTCCCAGACTGTATCCAATTTTACTTCAATTCGCTCATCAAAGATACTATTGCTGAGGGAGCAACCCTTAATTTTAAATTAGCCCCAGCCCGATTTCGCTGCCGCGATTGTTCTACCATCTTTTCTCCCCAAAACAGCTTGTGGAGCTGCCCCAAATGCCAAAGCCATAGCTTGGAAATAGCCGCAGGCCGAGAGCTATATGTAGAAAGCATAGAAGTGGAATGAAAAAAATAGAAGTAATCAAAAATGTCCTGGATGCAAACCAGTCCATAGCTGACCAAAACCAGCGTCTTTTGAGTGAGCATAGTGTTTTTGCTATTAATATTATGTCATCACCAGGTGCTGGTAAAACAAGCCTCATTTTGCAAACTATGGCCAAACTAGGAGGCAAGCTAAACATAGCTGTTATCGAAGGCGATGTGGCCTCCACAATTGACGCTGAAAAGGTAAAAGATAAGGCAACAGCGGTTATCCAGATAACTACAAGGTACATGTCGGAGAATTGTACTCTAATTGCCAATATGATTAGCCCCACCCTCAAGAGCCTACCACTGGAAGATATAGATTTGCTTCTCATTGAGAATGTAGGCAACCTCATTTGCCCCTCTGAATTCGCACTGGGAGAACATAAAAGGGTAGTGATCACTAGCCTGCCCGAAGGCGATGACAAACCCATCAAATACCCTATGATATTCGCTGATGCCGATGCAGTAGTGATAAACAAGGTTGACTTGCAGAACTATGTTGATTTCGATATCCCCGCTTTTCGAAATAATCTGGTAAATCTAAACCCGAAAGTGAAGATATTTGAAGTTTCCTGTAAAACTGGCGCAGGAATAGATGATTGGTGCTCCTGGCTGCTAGATGAGACAAAGTGCAAACACACATTATCAAATAAGGAATAAGTAATGTGAGCACGACACCAACTCCTGGAGAACAAACATAAGCTTGAGCCTGTGAGCATCATTCCAAGACTTTGGTCTCCGACAGCACTATATAATCCTCACAATTCATGTGTTTTCTCTTTAATCTCTCTAACCGAGATTACCAATAAAGAACAAAAAGCCTAATACGGCTCACGAAGAAGTACTTGATCTCCACGCGGTAGTTTGCGATAACTTTGCACAGCAATATTTAAGGTTTGAAATTACTGTAACATCAACAAAGCCAGGAACGCTTAGGTCATAGAGCATAAAAACTTACATCATAAGTGAAAAAGGGGTATTGATTAAGCCATATGTCGAAAGCTATAATACACCCAAAATAAATGAGAAGGGGGAGATAAAGAATGGCCTTTAACCCACCACAAAAGCTGGTCCCCATGGCAGCAAATGCCGGGGTATACAAATCAAAACTTCCCATATTCCAACTACTTCTTCGCGGCTTCATGGCAGGTGCCTATATCGCCATTGGGGGTGCCCTGGCTACTATGTGCTCTACTGGCGTTGCTGATGTTTTGGGGCCCGGTATCAAGACCATGATTGCTGGAGCAGTCTTCCCGGTAGGCCTGATTGCCATAGTGCTGACAGGCGCCGAACTATTTACTGGGGACTGCATGCTGGTTCCAATGGCAGCTCTAATGAAAAAGGTCAATTGGAAAAGTGTTCTGCGAGTGTGGCTGTGGGTCTATATAGGCAACATCGTCGGCTCTGTTTTTTATGCTTATCTAATGTCCGTTGGTCCATTTGTAACTGGTGGAGCAGAGGGTGCTCTAGCTATCAACTCATATGGCTTGACTGCAGTGAACATTGCCGCTGCCAAGACACTCACATACAAGGCAGTCGGTGCAGCCGGACTTTGGTCTGCCTTCTGGAAAGCGATCGGGTGTAATTACCTGGTCAACATAGCGATAATGCTAGCTATCTGTGCCGACAGCGTAGTAGGCAAGTTCTTTGGCATCTGGTTCCCCATCATGGCATTTGTTGCTAGCGGATTTGAGCACTGTGTCGCCAACATGTACTTTCTACCAGCAGGGGTAATGCTTATAAACTGGCATCCTGAGGTTATCAGCAAGGTCGGTGGTTTACTCGCTCAAAATGGAGGAATCAGCTTAGCTGACATGTGGCTCTGGAATTTGATACCAGTAACTCTGGGGAACATAGTCGGCGGATTCTTATTCATAGCATGCTTCTATTTCTATGCCTTCAGGAAGGAGCTGCCACGTGAGTGAATAACGTGTCAAAATTTCCCAACATATCTTTGATAGCCTGGGTAGCATTTGGTATAGCTACAGCAATAGTTGCCTTCAGCTTTGCTCATAGCAGAGATTATCGCTTTCTATATTTTGCTATCCCCATGCTTGCTGCCCTGGTTATTATCCCTATGATCTTGACGAAGATGAGCCAGCGTGCTTACTCGGATGCTACGCCAGTTTATGAAAGAAAGGCTAAACTACGAAAAATATCAACTATCAGCTCGAGCAAACTCGGTGAAGTGGTGAAAATCAGAGGCACAATAGTGGGCATATCTTTTAGATGGCTCAACCGACCCCACCTGAAGATAGACGATAGCACAGGAGTGATATCTGCCGTCTTGTTCACCCAGGCCCAAGAAAAACTGGCAATCGGCGAGCAGGTAGAGATTCTGGGAACACTGATGAGAGGACTTATCCACCGAGGAACGGTGATAATCTCTGCAATTAGTGTCAGGAAACTAGAAATTTAGGAGGCTAAATTGAAAAGAGGAGAATGTATATTTACAATAGGGATGGCTCTAATGCTTGTGGGCCCGTGGATAGGCGGGGGAGTCGGCAACTTGCTCAGCCCAGCAACAGTGTCACTATGTATTATAGGAATGCTTCTTATGTTAGGCGCGTCCCTTAATCCAAGTGCATGAGAACGAGCAATAGCACTTTATTGGTAGTGTGAGAGCAGAGCCTTCAAGGGTCTTCAGGGAGGTAAATTATGAAGAAAGTACTAACTACATGCGAGTTTTGTGGCTGTGGCTGCAACTTCTACCTGGGCGTAGAAGAAGGTAAAGTCGTGGCTGTGTACCCCAGTGTCTCTCATCCCATCAGCCAAGGGATGTTATGCATCAAAGGATGGCAGGGACATGAATATATTCACAGCCCTAAGAGGTTAATGACCCCTCTAATCAAAGAGAAGGGTGAATTCAGACAAGCTTCGTGGGATGAAGCCTACCAGGTTATTGCCAACAAGATAAAACAAACTAAGGCACAGTATGGGAATGATTCCATAGCTACTCTGTCATCGGCAAAGTGTACTAACGAGGAGAACTACCTTATGCAGAAATTTGCCAGAGCTTGCCTTAGTACCAACAATGTTGATCACTGTGCGCGTCTATGCCATGCCTCTACCGTAGTGGGCCTTGCGGCTACATTTGGTAGTGGGGCAATGACCAACTCCATTAATGAAATCGAACAGGCAGATGTAATCTTTGTTATTGGTTCTAATACCACAGAACAACACCCTTTGATCGCAAGCCGCATACTAAAGGCAATAAAAAATGGGGCTAAATTAATAGTCGCCGACCCTAGACAGATTCAGCTAGCAAACCTTTCCCAGCTATACTTGAAACATAAGCCTGGTAGTGATGTAGCCCTACTCAATACTATGATGAATGTCATCATATCTGAAGGATTAGAGGATAAGGAGTTTATCCAACAAAGAACTGAGAATTTCGAAGCGCTAAAAGCTACGGTGGCAGAGTATACCCCAGATAAGGGGTCAGAGATAACCGAAGTGCCTAAAGAGAAAATTGTCGAGGCAGCGCGAACATATGCCCAGAGCGAAAAGAGCACCATTATCTATTCTATGGGTATCACGCAGCATACTACTGGCGTTGATAATGTTATGGCAACAGCAAACCTAGCAATGCTGACAGGCAATGTTGGGAAAGAGTGTACCGGAGTGAACCCTCTGCGAGGGCAGAATAACGTTCAAGGTGCATGTGATATGGGGGCGCTACCCAATGTCTTTTCTGGTTATCAAAAGGTAGCAGATGAAGAACTTAGGAATAAGTTTAAGAAGGCATGGAAAGTAAACTTGCCTCCAGAGCCCGGGCTCACCGTGGTAGAAATGCTCAACAGTGCATTGGAAGGCAAGGTGAAGCTGATGTATATCATGGGTGAAAATCCAATGGTTTCCGACCCCGACCTCAATCACGTTGAACAAGCTCTAAAGTCTCTGGACTTCCTAGTTGTGCAGGATATATTCCTGACTGAGACAGCATCTCTGGCAGATGTTGTTCTTCCTGGAGTTTCCTTCGCGGAAAAGGACGGTACCTTTACTTCCACCGAGAGAAGAATACAGCGGGTTAGAAAGGCCATAGAACCACTGGAGATAGTAAGCCTGATTGGAAAATTATAACTGAGTTATCATCCTGCTTAGGTTACGAGATGAATTATGACTCGCCTGCCGAAATTATGGACGAAATAGCTGAGCTTACTCCAATATATGGAGGTATCAGCTATAGAAGATTGGATAATTTCGGGCTCCAGTGGCCTTGTCCCACTCCAGATCATCCCGGCACCCCTTATCTCCATAAAGGTTCGTTCTCCCGCGGTCTGGGTAAGTTTGGCCCAGCAACCTACAAACCACCCAGGGAAATGCCAGATGCTGATTATCCCTTCACACTTACCACAGGCAGGATGGCATTCCATTTCCACACTGGAACAATGACCCGCAAGGCTTGGGCCCTCGACCGAGAATACCCCCAAGGCTATGTAGAAATTAATCCCCAGGATGCCAAAGAGTTGGGATTAAGAAACGGGCAAATAGCCAAGGTAATCTCAAGGAGAGGAGAAATTAGCATCCCTATCAAGTCAGTGGATACTATTGGAAGGGGGGTGGTTTTTATTCCTTTTCACTTTGCTGAATCAGCCGCTAATAAGCTCACCGCGGCAAACCTCGAT
>JGI24025J20009_10003888_pt1 | contig 10016 bp, 8 predicted proteins | sample Cruoilmetagenom3_FD_20009 | JGI IMG/M metagenome (IMG submission 20009) | reverse complement strand
TTTTATCTCCCGCTTCTTCCTTTTATTGCCTTATGGATAGGAATAGGATTAAAAGAGATTTCTGTGCTTATCAAGAAAAAGAAATTCCCATTTATAATAGCATATGCTTTTGGGCTTCATAGTATTTTTCTGGGATTCAGTTCATTCGGGGAAACTTGGGGAAACAATATCAATTGGATTAAATATAAAATTCCACCCAAAGAAGCATCTTATTTTAAAACTTATCTGTCTATAAAGGAGAAGGCAGAGAAAAAGAAAATTCCCAAAGGAACTATTTTTCTAATTAGAAAGAAAAGAGCCTTCTATTATTTTACAGGATTCCCTGCTATCTGTCCCTGGGAAATTCAAAAAATTAAAGAGCAAAATAATAATGGATAGAAGGAAATATTATACACCAAGAGAAATCGCTAAAGAAATGGGAGTCTCTGTAAGAACCTCCGGCATTTTTTATAAACCAACTTTTTCACTATAAAGACTCAAAAAATGATATAGAAATTCAGTCAGACTCCATGTTAAATTTTGAAGGTATTAGATTTGTAGAGTTCAGTATTCACGCAAAGCCTTTACTATGGGTAAAAAGACAGCCCTGAAGGATGGAGGAATGGTTGCCAGAATACTGGCAATTACACCGAGAAAGAATGTGCGTCCGAAAAATTCTGGTAGCATTTTACCATAGATATGGGTACTCATTGGAAGATTTATCCCAACTAAAAGTTCTTCTGGCAGTGGAATCCCGAAATTTTTCAAGATTAAGGAGAGAAAAAATGCGATTATACAACCCAGCAGACTTCCAAACACACCGAGCCAGAATCCTTCACACAGAAACATTCCTGTGATCTGCAATTTACTGTAACCGATTGTGCGCATTGTGCCTATTTCTTTCTTTCTCTCCCATACAGAAATCATCATCATATTTACTATACCAAAAAAAGCAAGGGTCAAAAGTATAAACCTTATATAAATTATAGCGCTCTGCTGCATTGCGCTGATATTCTGGACTTCGGATAGATAATGGTGATAAGGAAAAACTTCCATATTAAATCCAGCAAGTTTACTCTTAATTGAATCAGCTATAGCGTCAACTAGGTTTTCATCTTCAATCATAATTGTGAGTTCTGAAACAGAGGATGAGCCTATGAGCTCTTGTAATATATCAATGGGCATAAAAATATTGGATTTTTCATAAGTAGAAAACCCAATAGAGTAAATACCGGAGACTTCAAGGTCTATGACATTGTGGGTTTCGTAGCGTGTTCTGCTGTATAGAAAAACAATATCTCCCGGTTTTACTTCAAGAAGAGATGCCAATTCTTTACCTATTAAAATACCATATTCTCCTTTTTTAGGAATATTCCCTTCAATATTTTTTTCAGTTATTAGCTCTATATCTTTTTCTTTTTCCAAATCCGCTCCATTAATAACTACGGGAGACTGTTTTTCTCTGCAGGAAATGAGGCCCCCAGCTTTTAATCTTGGATATATATCCCTTATGTCATTTATATCCGAAATTTTTTCAATTGTCTCAGGAGCATTATTGATGAGTATATCAAGAGGGAGCCTCTCAGATTCTTTATCATAACCTTTCTTGTGAATTTTTATATGTCCTATTCCCATTCTTATATAGTTTCCAACAAGGTCATTCAATTGGCCCTCAACAAGGACATCAAATAAAATAATAGCAATGACGGCAGCAGAAATTGTTAGTGCATTAATCAGAGTTCTTTTTCTATTTCTTCCTGTATTTCGGAAGCCTAACTTGAAGATTTCCATTATACTTCTCTAAGGGCTTCAACAGGCTTCATCCTGGCGATGTAAAAAACAGGATATGCAGACCAAATAATAGCCCAGAGTATTGCAAATCCAATATTTCCAATCCAGTTTTTCCATATGATTTTCGGATAAAGTGTGCCTTCAAGATAATCTGCCATACTCGATAGTTCTCCCAGATTAATACCTGTTCTGGATATAGATTCAGTTATAAAGTAAGAAATTCCTGTGCCTATAAGAGCACCGATTAAGGAAACGAAAATTATTTCAAGTATTGTAAGTTTTATAACAAAGCTACGGGAAGCACCAATTGAACGCAAAGTCCCTATATCTTTTTTTCTCTCAAGAACACTTGTAAGAACAGTATTCATAATAATTCCGGCAACCACAATTAGAATTATAGCTGCAAAGATATTCATCTTAATATCAGTTACCTGAAAAAGCTCCTCTATGTTCGTCAAACGTTCTTCCCAGGTAGTAATTTTAATTTCAGGGAAAATACTTTTGAGTTTATCTGCGTATTTATCTGCATTCCAGTAATCATTAAAGTTTATCTTGATTCTTTTTACTTCCTCCTGACCCCAGGCAAGTAAATCCCTCGCTTTGGAAATTGGAATCATTAATCCTTTTCCATTTCTTATCGAACGGTAGTCCCTTGAGGTAGTTTTGATAATCGCGGGTATTACACTTAAGCCCCCGTATCTATTATTCCCAAAAAGAATTATTGTGTCTCCTGGTTGAGCCTTAAGCATCCCTGCCGTTTTTATTCCCAGAACTGTGCCCGGAAGGTCTTCCTCCGAAATAATGGATGTTTCAATAGAAAAACTATCCTTAGCAACAATAGCAGGACTGAAGATTTCTCCAGAGATTGTAGCATCTGGAATGATTTCTTTGATAACTGTTTTAATCCTTCCGTATTCATTTATTGAATGAACTGAAAAATCCAGAGGCTCTGAGGTAAGTGGTTCAAAGAGAATCATTCCCTCTTTTTTAAGAAGTATTTTTAAGGCTGATTGTTTAAATCCTTCTCCAACACTATTCATTGTTTGCATTGCAATAGTTGAAATTGCAATGCAAGCTGCTATAACAATACTTCTGCGCAGATATTTTTTGCTATTTCTTATTGCTGTTTTGAACAACATCTTTAGAAATTTTCCCGTCGTGGAGTTCTATTTTTCTCTCTGCAACCTTGAATATCCCTGGATCATGAGTAGAGAAAACGAATGTAACTCCCTCAATTTTATTCAACTTTTCCATTAAATGTATGATCTGGAAACCGGTTTCTGAATCAAGATTTGCTGTAGGCTCATCTGCAAATACGATATCTGGATTGCCCACCAGAGCTCTGGCTATTGCAACCCTCTGCCTCTCTCCGCCTGAAAGTTCATCGGGTTTGTGTTTTGCTATATCGCCAATACCCGTTTCTTCAAGTATGTTAAAGGTTTTTTCTTTTCTTTCCTTCTCTTTTATCCCCTTTAATAAAAGAGGCAGTTCTATATTCTCAAAAGCGGTCAAAACTGGAATTAGATTAAAGGTCTGGAAGATAAAGCCGATTCGCATTTTCCTTATTTTTGTAGCCTCACTTTCTGAAATACCACTAACATCTCTGTCTTCGAAGCAAATTTTTCCTGAGGTGGGATGATCTAACAAACCCATAAGGTTAAGAAGGGTAGTCTTACCACTGCCTGAAGGTCCTGCAATAACTGCAAACTCACACTCTTCTATCCCAAAGGAAACGCCTCTTATTGCATGAACTGTTGTTTTTCCAAGCGGGTAATCCTTTTTTACCTCCTCAAGTTGTATAAGCATATTTCCTCCTTAAAAGTAGTATCGAAATTCCAGGGAATATATATATTTTGAAGGCACCCATTCAAATTCCCTGCCTTTAATGACTCTTATCAGATTAAATATTACCATTGAATTCTCAAACAAACAATTTGAAAATGATAATCCAGCCAAACCGCTTTTCCAGAATGGCTGTATGATGGAATAAAAACTAATTGTGCTTTCCCTTTGATTTGTCCACTGTAAAGTTGAAAATAAATAATTTCTTCCTGTATACCCCGGGGATAAATTCTTCATAAGATTTTCCGGNGAGAGATTATCATATTCTTCGGTTGAAAGCCCTTTCTGGTTATAAAAGTATTCGGCCTGAATGTATAAATTATTGCCTACAAATTTATTGAAGCCTAAAACTGAGCTCATAAGTAGTTCTTCTGCTCTGTAAGTAAGAGAATAATCAACGAATAAAGTAAAATCAAGAAGAGAAAACCTCGCACCAAAACCTGAGAAGATTGAATCTCTGCTGAAAACAAGAGGGGTATGAAGTTCAAGATTACCTGTAAAAAAAGTGGTCCTGAGACCTATTTTTGTGTTATCTCTTTCAGGCGATCTCTCTGGTAGAAAAACTATAAATTCCGGGGTCATAAATGGGATATTATTGTATCTTACTCCTGCTATATTCTTTCCTGTTTTTAATAGTTCTTCGTCAAAAGGAGACATTTTTGAGCGAGCGTAGGAAAATGGTGAATAAAACATTCCATAACCCCAGGAAATGCATTCCCGGCCCATAAATATCTCAAAACCCCGATACCCGAGGTTTACAATAGCCCTATCAATTGAGAGGTAAAATGAATCAGGAGGAGAAAACATACCAGACCTTAGTGAAAGCGCAAGGGATGAGTTATCACCTTTTTGAGTGCAGAGAGTCCTCACTTCAGCATGGTAGAATAACTGGCTGTTAGAATAAATAACCTCGTTCCCTAAGGATGTCTTGAGTAAAGAAATAAGCAAAATTATCATCTTTTGAGGTTTTCTGGCTTAAAAAGAGAAGGAGGAATGCTACCTAAGGTTTTGATTGAAAGAACTTTTACCTCTGTATAACTAGCAGGTGTTATAATATTGGACATTTTTAGATAGGTTGCATAGGGCTCTCCATTGAAATATTTAACGCTGTCCATTGTCATCTCTCTAAAAAGCCTGCCTGATAGTGTATAGAATTTAAGTTCAGAGGGAATAAAGTTGGTCTTTCTAACCTTCATTGTAATCCTTTTGTAAGGGGATTCNCTTGTTTTTCCTTTAAGTTCAAGTTTATAATAACTGCTCACCGAGTCGAGAGAAACAGCATTATAGTTATTTTTATAACTACTTTCCATTAAATCACTATTTGAGAATTCACTACCGAGAAATCTATCACGGGCGGAGAGTCTTATTGATTTGCCAATCTCTGGTGTAAACATCCATAAATTCGAACCAATTAACAGGAATTTTCTACCTGCTTCCCTTGAAGGCTCTAAAATTTCTAAGTAAGTTGCATTTCCTCTATCTGTAATTGCCAGGAATTTATAAGTTATCTCGCGATTCCCTGAAAGATGGTTACGCATAAGCATTATTGTTTCATACTGCTCTGGTACCCTAATAGTGTCGATTTTCATAAGTAATTCATCAGCAGTTAGTGAAAACAATAAAGTTAAAAAAGGTATCATATTTGATTATTTTATGTCTTTGTGTTAAAGAGTCAATAGTTCCAATAGCAAAAATTTTATTTAGGAGGTATATTAAAAGTAAACTTTACCATCTCTTCCCATTGCAAGTAGTCTATTTCTCCCACTCTCACATCGGAGATTGTCATACTGGTCTGACCAGAACTCTAATTCAAAAATTTACACCTAAACCAAGACGGATGTGTCTGGCTCGTTGCCAGACTGTGGGATCGTTGAAGGGTCCTGCAGGGTTCTCAAATCCCGCATAAGCTTTTTCTAAGGGTTCCCTGCTATTGAGAAGATTCTGTATATCGGAAAAAAGTTCAAATGAAGCCTTCTTGAAAACAAAATTCTTCCTTAGGCGCATATCCACTTGAAATCTTGAAGGAAGTCTTTTGTCATTTATTTTTACAACCCTCCCTTGATAGTTAGTAGAAGTATATGGAAGTCCACTACCGTATTCAATTATAATTCCAAGGGAGAAATTGCTTAAAAAACCGGGGCTTAATAAATTCTCATTCTTTGGGACAGATAGGATTAGATGGGAAGTTACCCTGATTCGTTCGTCCCAATCTAAAGGAAATTCAGGGAATTCTCTTTCGTAATTTCCCCATGTTTCTTCAGGGTTTCTTAATTTAAAGGAATTTTTCCCCACAGCACTTGAATAGGTGAAATTTATTATGCCAGATAGGTACTTAAATTCTCCTCCTGGCTCCTTACGAAGAACTATCTCAATCCCTCTGGCTCTTGCATAGTCGCTATTTAAATAATAAAACTCGTGAGATACAGGGTAATTCTGAAGACCTACAAGACCTGTAATATCTTTATCATAAACAGTCATATCTGTGTATAAATTATTAGCAAGATAATGAGTAACTCCTAATTCGTAGGTTGCAGTGTGCTCATATCCAAGTTCTGGATTCCCTATGTATGGATAGAAAAGAGGGTTTTCATAAAAATATTTGAGTGCTGGAATCTGAAAATAATGGCCATAGGTAACATGGGCAACGTCTCTCTCTGTGATAAGGAAAGAAAGCCCCAATCTTGGGCTAAATTGGGATGCAGATTTTCCATCATTCACATTAGGATTGAAATAATCGTATCTTAAACCTGCCATAATTTTTAACGATTTGAAATCCATCTTATCCTGAATATAACCACCCAATTCATAAGGACTTACTCTGCAGTCATACATAAGGAGTTTAGTAGATTTGAAATTAACTCCTGTTTTTAATTCATGAACCTTATATATTTTGAAGAGCAGATTTGCCCTTAATAAGTCAAAAGTAGATTTCCTATAACTCCACAGCATAGGATAATACCCTTTTATTACAAAACCCCAGGGGAAGCCTGCTGTATCTGTTTCTATAATTGGCGGATATGACCAGAATTCCAGATCCTTCCAACGGAGCTTAGAATCTTTCCCATTTATTTCCATCAATCCATCATTATTATAATCACTGAAATCATCAATACCATCTATATCAGAAGGATAGCTTATCGTGTCTTTTGTATCCTCATTTACAATTATACTGTCGTAAGGATTGGGATTTGCTATACCATCACCATTGATATCTACCCATCCATCTTCAAATACGTTTGACCTCTCGAAAGTTGAGTGGTGTTCAATCTGGAAGTGGGCGAGAGAGTTTTTTCGAAGGAGCCTTTCGAGAATAAAGTTGTAATCCTCTGTCTGTTTTGTGGTGTAGGGGCAATGGGTGTGGAGTTTTTTCCATCTGGCTGGATAATTATGGAATGAAGAATTTGAAAATATTCCGTTAAATCTTAAAGTTGTGTTATTTGATATCAGATAAGTTAATTTTCCAAATATACTAAAGGTAGAATCGTAATCATCGCCCATTCTTCCATTTTCTGCTCTAAATTCCCCTGCTGTAAAAAATGCTATTTTATTACCAGGAAGACCCATTTGCGGAATTATCCCACCCATACGTAAATTTAATCTGTTAAAATGCTCTTTATATGGTTCCTGATCAAGGAAATCCTGGATTGGCTCTGATTTTCCCCTTAAATCGTTGGTCATTATCATTGCTTTAAAACTTGGTCCACTTAAACCACCCCTTGTGGATATATCGATAATGCCCGATTGAGCGCCTCCATATTCTGTGCCGAAACCTCCTCTATAAAACGTGAGTTCTCGGATGCTATACTCTGGAATAAGAACATCCAGGCTATAATCATATGGGTCCTGTAACAGAGAACCGTCGAGACGAAAGGCGGATTCCCCAGGACGTCCGCCTCTAACATAAAGTTTTCCTTTTAATTCTATAACTCCTGCCTCTCTGCTTAGGAAATCAGTTATTGTAGACACCGGGATTTTCTGGATCTCCAGTAAATTTATATGAATATGAGTAGCAGATTCCTCAACATCAATCATAGGCCTTCTGCCTGTTACAACAACGCCTTCAGATTCAATCGGTTCAGGTTTAAGAGCTATCTTTATTTGTATGAGAGAATCCTCGGATACAGATAAACTAACAAACTTGTTTTCATAGCCAATCATAGAGGCTTGTAGTTTATAAACCCCTTTGGGAACATTTTTTATTGTGAAGTAACCCATAGAATTTGTTACATCCCCAAGATTTGTTCCCACTAAAAATACATTTGCACCGAACAATGGATTTCCTGTTTCTATATCCATCACCTTACCTGAAATTCCAGAACCTTTTCCCCATAAAATAGCGGGAAACAAAATGACGGAAAAGATTATGAATGTGAATATATCTTGGTGTTTGACATTTGACAATTTAATCTTACAATACCTCCGGATCCAATCTAATGGCTTATATACATCTTCGAATTTCATTTCAGATAGTTCCCCTTTTTGTCCACTATCTGAAATAAATATGTTGAAATATTTTATTCTGTCAAGCGTATCGTTTGGGAAAATTGTAGAATCCAAAGCATATTGTTTATCCTCTGTAACATCGCAGTATTGAGATATTCTGATGATTTAGGATGCTTGACCGTGGACTATTTATTTATGACTGGTGAGGGCGTAAGGGGTGAATGGGCAGAATTTATAGTAATTCAAGCAGGATTTGTTTCTGGAAAAGTTTTAAATCCTTGGGATTCTGGAGGAATGGTTCCACATCTTTTCTAATATTATCCCAGTCGATTTCTTTTATTCTCTTCCGAATAAGTTTTTTCCAGTTATCCGCATTTAATTGTGGACCTTTATAATCAGTCTGGCTTAATGCGTTATTTAAAAAAGTGAAATTGGGAACTGGATTCTTCCACCTGCCCAGGTAAAACCACAGGTCATAATAATCTCTTCCTTTTGTATAGGAACGTTGCAGAATAGCATGTAATTTCCCGGCAATGAAAGTAGGTCTGTCATGATGAACTAAAACAAAGGGGAAATATTTATTTATAAGGGAAAACTCTGTTCCAAAACCTTCCGGTGGATTAGTATCTATTTCCAATTTAATACTTAGTTTCTCTCCAGTCTGTCGGGTTAGATTTGCCTCGTATAAAATATCCTCAAATTTAATAAAACTCGATTGAACAGTACCTTCTAATTGAATCTTGTGAGATAAATGATACCCCTGAAGTGTTAAATGATTAATTATTCTCTCTACAATTCCTTTAAGATTTAATTTATCCCCACTTTTTTCCAGGTGAAAATCTAAATCCTCTGAAAATCGGTTGAGTCCAAAAAGAATTCTTAGCGCCGTTCCACCATGAAAAACAAGCCCTTCAAGGATATCCTGCTCGAATAGTTCCCTCAGAATTAAATGCTGTAGATATTCCCTGAGCAGGTTGGTTGCAAGTTGTGGATCGGGTTCACCCATTGCAATCGATAGTGCCTGGTCTTTCAATTAGACCTCCTCTTTAAAAAACAATGATAGGAAATTATTGGTTGCTCTGGTTACTTTCGGGCTTTTAAATCGTTTTTCGAATTCCTTAAGTCTTTCAGGTTTAACAATTTGCATGTTTTGAAATCTCATTTCTTTAATTCTATCCTTTGACCACTCTCCTTTCATTAAATAAAAGAGATCCAATAAGACTTTCTCAGGTAAGGCTAATAGAAATTTCTGTTGTGCTAAAGTTCTTTCATCTCTCTCAGGATACATCCTGTATCCCCAGAACCTCTCATTTTTGATAGAATAATACTTAAATACACCGATATCCGTTTCCCATCCTGCAGTTTTCCTGGGTGTTACTGATTCATTGATATAAACTGCCTCGGGAATCATATCGTAAATCCTTAAAGATGTTCTTAGACTTACATATGAAGGACGATAGAGAAAATTAGATATATACCCACGGGANGNTTCCGCATGCCTGTATTTTTTGCCTAACAGATATCGCTTATGACGTAACTTCAGTAATTTACCCATGTGAACCCAGCGCGAAAGGCGTGCTTCAATCTGTTCGGTTGATTCATCAAAAATAAGATGAACTTCACCACTCTCGAAAAAAGGACGATCTTTGAATAATTCCACTAATTCATCAAATTTCATTTCTATTTCCTACCAATTTTGGTAAGTTTCGGAAATATATTTAATTATAAAAGATTTAACCTATTTGTCAATAGTAAAATAGGGGTCAGATCTTGATTTTTGAATTTACTACAATAAACCCAAATTCCATTCAGATTAATGGTGTTAACGACTACGGTTCTTGATTTCATGACAGTATCGATTTCAAGATAGGAGATTGGAATGATAATTTATCAAAAGTTAAATTAATCTCGGTGCTAATATTTGACAATTTAATCTTATTTTGCTCTCTTGGATAGGTGGC
>JGI24025J20009_10003885_pt1 | contig 10019 bp, 7 predicted proteins | sample Cruoilmetagenom3_FD_20009 | JGI IMG/M metagenome (IMG submission 20009) | reverse complement strand
TTTCAAAGGGTTATCTGAAGATAGGCCTGCTTCAATGGCTTCTTCAGAAGCATCAACTGTATCAACAGAGGAAATTAAATCTGAAATTGGTTTGTCATCTGGACTCATTTGTAATAGATATCAATTTATCTATTTAGTTATATACAAAAATGAGTAAATTGTCTATTTTCTGGAAGTATGAAAAAGTTGGTGGGTGTACAGGGGATCGAACCCTGAACCTAACGGTTAAGAGCCGTTTGCTCTACCAATTGAGCTATACACCCAGAAACATCAGAATAATACCAATAGAATGCATATTTTTCAATAGATTATTCTTTCTCAATCTTAGACACTATAATATCATTCACAATCCATTTGTCATCCTTTTCTAGAAGTATCTCGCTATCTCCCTCAATACTCTCCACTTTATAACTGGCTTCCAACACTTCCAAGTAGTATCTACCTTTATTTGCAAGTATCCTATATCTACCATTTTCATCAGTTACTCTCTTAATAACTACCTTGTCAAACTCTGCTTCTCTCAAAGCTACAGACACTCCTTGTACGAGGTTTCCTTCTAAATCTTTTCACTGTTCCATATCTCTCTCTCTTCTTAAAGATATTCCCCACCATTAATAGGAATGAAGGGATATACAGAAAGAGAACAAGTCTTGTTAACCAATATGGCTTTTTAGAGTAAAGATATATTGCTAATACAAGACCAATTACAAACAAGAGAATATTAATTACATTAAACAGAGATTTAAATCTACCCCAAAGTATCTCCCTCCATACCCTTAACTTAGAAGCCTCAACTGGATCTAAAGGTATTGCATAATCGGGAGTCTCATTTCCGTTGATAATAAACTCTTCACCATGATAGATGTTTGTTAAAGGATAATCTTCTTTACCAAAAACAATAGTAGAGGGAAAAGTATAGTTGGCTGCTCTTACAATAATTTTGTATTTACCCGATTCAATCCTTGCTGAGAAGTATCCCTTTCCATCCGTAACATCAGACCACACTATCTTCCCCTCCTCATCATATACCCTGACTACTGCCTGTGATATTGGATCCTTCGTAAGAGAATTGTATACATACCCTATCGGTTTTGTTCCACCCCTTAAACCTAACCATGAGAGGAAATTAAGAACAAATTGTATAAGGAAGTAAGGAAGATTAATCAGTGCTCCAATAGTGATAAGAAGTGCAGTAGAGACAGTTATAAAACTAGTCGCTGTAGTTACTCTTTCTAAACTATCTGGGTCTAACTGACCAATCGTATTATCTAGGGTTTGATTAATATCATCTAAGGTCTTTTCGATAATATCTATAATCGGAGGTTGTGTCGGTTCTTCAACCTCACCAGGGGGTATCGTTAAAAGTATGTTACAGTTTCTTGTAACATTACCTGCAGAATCTACTGCTTCTACACAAAAGCCATATGATTCTCTTAGATAGGCTCCGGATACTCTCTCTAAATCTCTTAATTCGACAGTTACTACTAGATTATCCCCTTCCATTTGGTAAGAATCGATACATGAATATCTCTTCCCTTCTGAATCTACACAGAAGAATGTTACATCATCAAGTTCAAGATTGTCCGTAACCTTAAACATCATTTCCACTGTATAGTTAGGATCCCATTCAGTTGTAGTATTATCTCCTACATCTCCAATACTCACCACTTCAATCTCCGGTGGTTCGGAGTCCTGGACACTAAAAACCGAACTAGACCAATCACTCTGACCTCCATACGGATTTCTTGCCTTAACTCTGTAAAAATACATCTTCTCATTTTCTAAGTCTGTAAACTGATGAGATGTTTTGTCACTCCAACCAGAGCCACCGAGAACTGTTTCAAAATCAGGATCTTCACTTACCTCAACATAGTATTCATAATCAGGACCTAAATCATTCCAAAGTACAGTATTAGTAGTACCCTTTGTATAGTAGGGCTCTTCTAAAAAGGTAGGCACTGGGACAGGAACAACATATAGGGTCATACAGTTTTGTATCTCAATATCGTACCCAAGAGTTACATCTTTGGCACATACTAAATATGTTCCAGGCTGAGCGGAATACACACTACCTGTTGTTATCCCATTTGAGTTTGTCGGGTTGCTTGGCTGAGTTATTATTAAATCTGGATCAGAACAGTATATTTCAATCTCTCTTCCAGGCACACCCTCTCCAGATGGAGTAAGTGTAGTTACAGTCACTGTACTAGGTTCATATATTTCTACAGTGATTGGATTAAGAGTCAAGGTTGAGTATATATCAACTGTTACCTGCCCTGTTACAGTTACTACATCAATTTCTTCACCAGGACTTTGTGCTACAACCCAAGTTATTGGGAGTAAAATAACAGAGAAAATTGTTATTATGGCAGTTTTAATTTTCATCCTCTATATACCTTCAATTACTTTTTTAACATATCTATCCAATGCTTTTGTAAAACGATCTTCACTATATACATTATCCTCTAGTTCATAACCCTTTCCTGCTTTACTGTAGCAGTTTTTACAAAGAAGAGCAAAGGAAGATAGGTCAATATATTCCAAATTCTCTTTACTGCCACACCCACTACATTCAGAAAAATCAGGCAGAAATCCCATCTCTTTTAGAAAAATCATTCGAAATTTATTAACACTCTCAATATCAAAATTCTTTTTCGAAATACTAAGTAACATATCAAAAACCTTTTTATTTGGATCGTACTCCTGGAGTATCTTATTTACCATATATAGCACCTTATTAATCTCGTCTATCCTCCTTTTAAGTATTTCAGTGTCAGGTGAGTATACTAATTCGGATTCTGTCAGAATTGGGAGACCCTTCCCTTCATACAAAGAGATATTACAGCTATTTAATGTTTGCATATTCCCTCTGTTTTTACTATTTATCTTTCGAATACTTTTAGCAAACAGTGCAAATTTACCTAAATGCTTGCCAAATACCGTCAACACCTTATCTGCTTCTGAGTAATTGACTGATTTTAATACAAATACTGTGTCTTTAGACATCAAATTTCTTACTTTCTAATATATCTTCAACATATCTTCGTAATTTGTATTTGAATATCTCTACTGCAAAGTTTTGTGCCTGTTTTTTACAATTATCCGGTCTAAATTCTTTATCCTTTAGATTCTTTAATATCTTAGCAAGACTCTTGTAGTTATACTTATCAAAAAAGATTCCTGCTTTGGGATTAACATCTGAAACCGTTTCTCTGACACCTCCATCTTTGTATGCAATGACTGGGGTACCTGCAGCATTCGCTTCAACAGGTACAATCCCAAAATCTTCTCCCTTGACTGGAAAAAGAAGTGCCTTCGCTTTCCCTAGTAATTCAATCTTTTCTTCATCTGATACAAATCCTAGGAAATTAACATAGCCCTTTGCATTTAGCTTTTTAACAAGCTCTTTCATTCTTTCTAAATCATCCCCTATACCAGCAATCTTAAGTGGTACCTTCGCATGTGCACATGCTCTAATTGCTAACTCTACTCCTTTGTAGGTTTCAACTCTACCTAGATACAAAAACCAATTCTCTTTTTCAACTTTCTTTGTCTTTTTATCTATCTCGTCTACCTCTACAGGAGGATATATTACATCACAATTGATATCGTAATATTTCTTAACCCTTCTTTTAACTGTTTTCGATATCGCCACAATACTGTCTATTCTTTGAGCTGCATTTCTATCCCATTTCTTCCAAAGATCCTCCATAAAGGTATTCATAAAGAGAACGTATATTTTGAAGAGTATCCTATTTATCCCTTTGAGCTGTTTACTATCTATTAATGTTCTAGCATCTTTCTGCCATAGAAACTTCGGAGGAGACATACATATATTTATATGAGGGATAGAACCATTTGCAAATTTACCAAACCCTATTGATATAGATACTATTGCGTCATATCCCTTAAATCTGAAAGATCTATATGCTAAGGGTTGGAATATTTGATATGGATATTTTAATTTCAATTTCCAAGGAAGATATTGCATAAAAGAGGTCTTTATTTCAGTATTAGAAAAACTCTTTTCTACAAAATCTTTATCACAGTATGCTGTAAAGAGTGTACTATTAGGAAAAGTTTCTAATATATAGCTGAGGTGCTTTTCTGCACCACCATACTTATAAAGGGGATCGGATACTACAGCGATTTTGTAATGTTCTTTTCTATCCATTATTTTGAGATACCTGCATTATATCTCTTCCGAGGAAATACTTTAAGTATTTATTTAGGAATATATTTATAATTCGGGGAGCCCCTCATCACTGAAATCATCTAGGGAGAAATCATCATCCTCTTTATCTAGCTCGGCAACAATCTCTTCAATATCAGAAAGGTCTTTACTCTTTGAAGATGGTTTTGCTTCAGAACCCCCATCATCAGGGAATATATCATCCAGAGAGCTAACATCCTCTATTGATTCTACGTCATCTACACCGTTAGCCTGATCCTCCTCCGTTAGTATTATTATATTTGAATCTGCATCGTCCTTAGGAGTATTCACTACACTGTCTTTAGCAAGATTCCCCTGTTCTAATCTGTCTTCAATCTTTTTGATAAATTCATCTGCTTCACCTCCGAATTTCTCGACTACATCTATAACTCTCATTGGCATACCACAATCAGGGCAGAATTGGATGTAGTCTGCTTCTTGACCACAGTTTTGACATGAGAAAAAAACAACATGCACACTTTTTGATTTCGGAGGGACCTTTTTTGTTTCGTCTTGTTTAGCCATAGTATTTAATGATTACAGTATTCTAGGATATAGCAAATTAGAGATATAGGTCAATGAACCTATAAGAATTACTATGTTATTCATACTTAGGATAACAACACTTCTTATACTTCTTCCCACTACCGCATGGGCATGGATCATTTCTTCCAACCTTCTTGCTCTTTCTTACTGTTTGTTGCTTAGAAACCTTTCCCGGTCTATCATCTGTCATCTTTTTAGCTTCCTCCTTCTTAGTTTGTACTGGTACTCTCATAGGACTCTGTCTTCTAACTACTCGTACTTTGAAGAATCTATTTACTACATTCTCATCTACACTTTTAAGCATCTGTTCAAACAGTCTAAAGCCTTCATTCTTGTACTCAACTAAAGGATCTCTTTGAGCTAAGTTTCTAAGAGATATCCCCTCTCTTAAGTCCTGCATATTATCTAAATGCTCCATCCAATATCTATCAATACTTTGGAGTATTAAAACCTTAGATAGCTCTTTCATTGGTAATCTACCAATACCGTATATATGCTCAACAAAAGCGATTAAGGTGAGTCTCTTTAACTCTTGAGCAGCGCCTACTACATCCTTCTCCTCAAGTGCTCTAAAGAATTCAATACTATCTTTAAACTTTAATCTCCTTACACTCTTTTCAAATATCTCTTCTGTAATTAGATTCTTAATTTGAATATATAGTTTTCTTTCCTCTACATTATCTATCTTCATATCATCTTCCAATTGGGAGCTTACTAAGAAGTCGATATGGTCAAGCAATTTCTTTAGAACGGAAATATCCAGTGGAGTAAGTTCGAATTCTAATTCACTTAATAGTGATATATTCCATGAATCTTTATTAGTTATTGCAAACCCATCCAATTGATCTTGTAATGCCTCAATATCTAGCTCTTTTACATGCTTAACATCTTTCTCTAAATCAACCTCAAGATTCTCTGTTTCTTTCTCTGAGATTTCTAATATCTCTGTTCTCAAGCCGTATATGATATCTCTCTGTTGGTTTAGTACATCATCATATTCAACAAGTCTTTTACGGATATCATAGTTATGTGCTTCTACTCTCTTTTGAGCATTTTCAATAGTTCTACCTAGGATACCTAGAGATATTGGCATATTATCATCCATACCAACTTGAGACATAATCGTTTGCATCCTATCTCCACCAAAGAGTCTCATTAGTTCATCCTCAAAGGAGGCATAGAAGCGAGAAGAACCAGGGTCTCCCTGTCTTCCAGATCTACCTCTTAACTGATTATCTATTCTTCGGGATTCATGTCTTTCTGAGCCTATGATATACAGACCACCTAAATTTACAACTCCTTCTCCTAGTGCAATATCTGTTCCTCTACCTGCCATATTGGTAGCTATGGTTACGGAGCTCTCCTGACCAGCCTGTGCCACTATTTTAGCCTCTCTTTCATGGTATTTAGCATTCAATACCTCATGAGTAATTCCTTCCTTAGAAAGCATATCAGAGAGTACCTCAGACTTTTCAACAGAGGTAGTTCCTACTAGTACAGGTTGTTCCTTCTCATTGTGCTCTCTTACATCCTCCACTATCGCTCTAAATTTGCCTTCCTGTGTTCTATACACTACATCGTTGTGATCTTTTCTAACTACTGGCTTGTTAGTTGGTACCACTATCGTATCTAATCCATAGATAGAGGCAAACTCTTCAGCTTCTGTAAGAGCTGTTCCTGTCATACCTGATAGATATGAATACAATCTAAAGTAATTCTGCAGTGTAATGGTAGCCATTGTTTTACTCTCTCTCTTAACTTCAACCCCCTCTTTTGCCTCGATCGCTTGGTGTAATCCCTCACTATACCTTCTTCCAGGCATTGCCCTTCCTGTAAACTCATCAACAATCAACACCTCTCCATCTCTAAGCATATATTCATCATCTCTTTTATAAAGTTCTTTGGCCTTTAGAGCATTGTCTAAGTGGTATGTTAGTTGTGGATCTTCATATATGTTTTTAACCTTTAATATCTTCTCTACTTTATCTATTCCCTCATCAGTTAGAGAAACAGAATTAGATTTCTCATCAACAGCATAATCTTTCTCCGGCTCGAGAGAGTTAACAAGATTGGCGAAATCCCTATACATCTCATTTGATGCTTGCGCACTGGTAGATATGATTAGTGGTGTTCTAGCCTCATCAATTAGAATGGAGTCAGCCTCATCGATAATGGCAAAGTATCTAGGACCTTGTACTCTATCATCCAACTTGTTAACCATATTGTCTCTTAGATAGTCGAATCCAAACTCATTGTTAGTCCCATATACTACGTCACAATCATATGCTTCCTTTTTACTACACTCAATGAGATTAACACCACTCATATGATCATATTTAAGTCTTCCTTCCTTTTTGGCTTTTCTTTTTCTTTCCTCTATCTGTTCCTTNGCTNCATCTCCCTTTCAGTTTAATAGCTTCTTCATCTGAGATATATCTGTATTGAACCCCTGAATTAATTGCTGCAGTTGTCATTCCCAAACTATTAAGAATATGGCCTGTCCATTCTGCATCTCTTTTTGCTAGGTAATCGTTTACTGTAACTAAATGAGCCCCTCTTCCTGTTAAACTGTAAAGATACAAAGGTAGGTTCGCGGCAAGAGTCTTCCCTTCTCCTGTGAATAGCTCTGCTACCCTATTATCAAAGAGCACATAGCCTGCCATTACCTGTACATCAAAGTGTCTGTGATTTGCAACTCTTTTGGATACCTCTCTGATAACGGCAAAGGCTTCAGGTAGTATTTCTGTTAATTTAACCTTTTCTTCTTCTAATATGTTTTCTAGCTCTACTTTATTGTATTTACTAAAATCTTTTCTACATGTATCTAAATCTACCCCAATGGTATCTCTGAATTCATCACTCTTTTTTCGAAGTTGGAGATCAGATAGCTTAGAGATATCCTTTTCTAAAGCATTTACCTGCTCTACTATTCCTTGAATGTTCTTAAGTTGTTTTTCGTTGGAATCAAATAGTCCTTGTAATATTTTTAACATGGCCTTTGATTATATCAATATTTGAGATAACTACAAAGATATTTTAATATATTTTCATCTTTAGAGATTAAAATATGATATGTTTCCTGCTATATTACTTTCTTCTATTCTAGCCCTAAACCCAGTATGGGAGAGTAAAGAGAGAAGGCTTTCTTGGCCTAACTATGGAGATGGATACGAGTATGTAGTACAGATTTTTACTGACAGAGAGTACACTCAGCTATACATTGAAAGTGAGACTACGACAAATACTTGGATTGGTGTAACCCTGTATGATACTAACCTTTATTTTGCTAGAGTTAGATATTCAAACAGTGAAACTGAAGATGAAGATTATTTCCCTTTGGGTCAATTCTATCTTAACCTAGAGAATGGATATCTAGGGGAAGATATTATTTATTTCCCCCCTTTGGAAGAAGATGAGGAAGTTGAAGACCTAATTAAAGATTTGGAGGTAGACGATGAGAAAAAAGATACCGATGACTTTATATATTCTCCCATTGATGAAAGAGATCAGCTTCCAGATAGTGGAGATGGAGAAAGTGTATTAGGTGAAAGTACAAAAGCTAAAGAACTCTGTAGGATATTCCTTTTTAAAGAAAAGGGGGAAGTTGATGCTTCTTTTCGTTGTGATTTGGGTGTAGAGCTAAAGAAAGTTGAATATATTAATTGGGGAGAGTATTTCACTTTGGAAATAAAGGGGACATATTTCAAAAGCATTCCTTCATATGTAAAAATCTATGAGTGTAAAAAGAGGACAGTAACTGATCCTAGTACTTGGTTTGGATGTAAGAAGATTTTAGTAGATGAATACATAGGTCCTCTACCTTTAAGATTTGTGGGTAATATTCAAGTAGATGGAAAAGTCTATCCTAATACTAACTGGGGATTTGGTGATACAGAGTTTTTTGTTAAAGCAAAATTTAGAGATGATATATCAAGAAAGGATGTTAGATTAAGGTTAGAACTTTCATCATATGTAAAGGGGAAGGAGTGGATAGATTTCTTAGCATACATTAGAAAGACCTTAATTACTGGGAAAGCAAAAGCTCCAGATTCAAACAAGCCTTTCTCTTTTCCTTTTGAAAAATATATTGGTGTTAGTCAATGGCATGGTTGTACCGTTTATCAATGTCCTCACAAGGGGATTGATTTCGGCTCATACAAAGAGAAGGTACTAAGTATTGGAGATGGAAAGGTTGTAAGTACTGGATATGATAAGTATGGTGGGCAGTGCTTTCAAGGAGGAAGATATGTAATTGTTAAACATATCAATGGTATGCATTCTACATATTTTCACTTAGATTCTTACAGTGTAAAGGTGGGAGCTACAGTAAAGAAGGGTTCTGTCATCGGTGTAAGTGGAAACAGTGGGAAATGGAATTGTCAGAGATTAGGATATCATCTTCATTTTGAAACAAGAAAGAATAGGTACTCTTCCTCTCATGTTAATCCTATTGAGTATATTGATGCTGATTGGAGTATGGTTCCTACTTTAAGGTACAAGCTGTTTCCAGGGAGATTAAGTGGAGACAATCCTCATCCTAGTTTTTAAATATTACAAATGGTTAAAAAGATATTAACAGTAATTACAACTATCATTTCCCTTCTATTCCCAACTAAAGAAAGTGTGTATATAAAAGACCACATAATTGATATCTCATTCATTCCAGTAAATATATATTGGATTGATGATAGTAATATTTTACTTTGTTCATATGGTCAGACCTTTATTTACAATACAATTACTAGGGGAAAAAATGAGATTGAGACCTGCGAGAAGTGTATCTATGGATTTGATCAGGGGTTAGTATATTGTAAATATGAGCATCGTGTCATTTCTAGTACAAAAGAGTTTAGTACAACTATCTATGTTTATGATAGTAGGGCTAAACTGTTGTATGAAAGGAATCTTTTTCCAACAGTGCTTCCATATAAGTGTACAAAGAGATATATTTCCCTTCGTCCTGCATACTCTTTTTTAGAGCGAAAAGAGTATGTATTGGATATATCTAAGGATTCTTTTAAAGAAGTCTCTATAGAGAGTAAGCAAAAGATTTTTAATGGCATTACGAAAAAGAGCACTGTTATATCAGAAAAGGTAGATTTAGAAAGGCTTATTGTTTTAGATGAATATAACAGAATATGGGTATATGTCAGAGAGTGACTATCTCTTGAGGCCTAATTTCTCAAACCTATCTACCGAGTCTTTAGTTCTATTTATTTTTTGTCCTGAGTATTTAGGTAATGTAAAAGTAAATGTACTA
>JGI24025J20009_10003884_pt1 | contig 10021 bp, 20 predicted proteins | sample Cruoilmetagenom3_FD_20009 | JGI IMG/M metagenome (IMG submission 20009) | reverse complement strand
TGGAACCTGAAATTGCAGTCATAGCCATTTTTGTGGGCCTACCTTGGCTCATCCTCCACTACGTCACAAAGTGGAAAACGTCTGCCACCATCACCACCGATGACGAATCCTTGCTGGAAGACCTCTACAGCCTCGCCAAGCGGCTCGACGAGCGGATGGACACGGTTGAGCGGCTGGTCGCTTCGGACAATGCCGATTTCCAACCAGCCCGCATTCAGCACGACAAGGAAGTGGACAATGTTCCATTGCGCGAGCTCGAAGAGCTGCTCGCCGAGAAGAAGGGAGAACGCTCATGAATACCCCCCGCACCACGCTTTACCGCGACAAGCAAAATGGCAAATTGCTGGGCGTGTGTTCCGGCATCGCCGATTACACCGGTGTCAACGCGATCTGGATCCGCATGGGATTGATCGTTTCGGTCATGAGCATGGGTTGGCCGCTGCTTGCCTACATCGTCATGGGCGTCCTGCTGAACAAGAAACCGCCGCACCTCTACTCTGCCGATCCGGGTGAGACCCAATATTGGCAAGGCGTGCGGCAGAACCCGAAGCGCACAGCCCGCGAAATCCGCGCGCAGATGAAGGATGTCGATCGACGGCTGGCAAGCGTGGAGAGCTTCTATGTAAGCTCCAACCCGCGCCTGACCTCGGAAATCGAGCGCCTGCGCTAAGCCAAATCGTATCGTGGGAGTGAGACATGGGTGATTTGATTGGATTGGTCGCAGTTTCCGCGCCCTTCCTGATGGTGTTCGGCATCGTTTGGATAGGGAAACAGCAAAAACTGGAAGAAAAGCGCATTGCTGCAACGGCCGAGGCCAGCAGCGAAAAGGCAGCGCAATACGCCAGCCATGTGCAGGAACTCGAAACCCGCGTTCGCGTGCTCGAACGCATCGTCACCGACAAGGGTTACGACGTCGCCAGCCAGATAGAAGCTTTGCGCGACACTCGCTCCGTCGAGGACCGCAGCAGCGGCGTGCAGATGAACTTTGACCAGAAGGAAAAAGCATAATGGATTGGGGAGGTCCGGGTTTCGTCATCGCGATTATCGCGATCAGCACCTTCGGTTGGGTGGTCAACAACTGGATCCGCGCACGGCACGGATACTCACTTGAAGACGAGTGGGGCGGCAAAACCGAAAAGTCAGAAGTGCGCGATGATGCCAAGCTCCGCGAAATGAACCAGCAACTCACCCAAACGATGGAAAAGATGCAGGACCGCATGATCGTGCTTGAACGCATCGTGACCGACAAGGGTTACACCGTGGCCGAGGAAATCGAAGCGCTGCGGGATACTCCTCGCTCCAATGCGAGCGATAGCGGTGTGCAGATGAACTTTGACAAGAAAGAACAGGTCTGATGGATTTTCCGCTGACAGAAACTGCAGTCATCGTTGGCATCGGCACGATTACGCTCGGCTGGATTGCCAACACATGGCTGCGCATCCGACATGGCTACCCGCTGGAAAACAGCTGGGGCAAATCGGTCTATCCCAAAAGCGCCGAGAACGAAGAGCGGGTTAAACTGCTCAGCCAGGAAAACGCCGCATTGCGCGCTGAACTCGGCTCAATGAAAGATCGCCTCGCCAATGTGGAGCGCATCGTCACCGACAGCGGTTACCAGCTGACGCATGAGATCGAGACGCTGCGCGGCACAACGAAGGACGCGAACTGATGGACGGCGATCTACTTCTCATTTTCAGCTTCGTGATCGCGCTGGCGGTGATCGTGTTCCCCTTCATCATGCTGACGCATCGCCGAATGATCCGGCATGAACAGCGCAAGCTGGAGCTGGAATTGGAGATCGAACAGGCGAAAAAGGGCCAAGGCGGCGCAAGCCGTGATGCCTACGGCCACCTCGAAGATCGGCTGCGCGTGCTTGAACGCATCGCCACTGATCCTTCCGCCGATATTTCGCGCCAGATCGAAAACCTGCGCGAGCTAAAGACCGAAGGCGAGAAGGTGCAATGAACTTTTATACCGCCATAGTTCTGATCGTGCTGATCATGGCCATTACCGGCATGTGGGGGAGCCGTTCCAAGCGCAAATCGCGCGAAGTGGAGCAGCAACAAAGCCAACAGCCCGCTCTACCGAGCGAGCGCGAGACCGAACTGGAAGAGGAAGTGGTGAACCTGCGAGAGCGTGTCAAAGTGCTCGAACGCATCGCCACAGACCCGGCACGACGCACCGCCGAAGAAATCGAAAAACTGCGCGACGAATAGAGGATTTGGAATGATGATTCAGGCGGGGAGAACATGATGATGATGGAGATCGACATGCTTGTTGCCGCAACCGCGCTGGTTGGGCTGGTCATCACGGCAGGCACCGCTTTGCTCGGCTGGCAGGGTTGGCTCGCGTTGAAGAATCGCGAGTTGGAAATGCGCCGTTTGCCGCCGGAAATGGAAGGCGGCTCTTCTGAAGGCATGGCGCGGATCGAGATCGCCGACCTCAAGGAACGCATCCGCAAGCTGGAAGCGATTGCCAGCGGGGTGGACCTCTGAGGCGAAATGCCTACATGCGCAGCCATGCGAACATTAGAAGACATTCACGAAGAATATGACTTCCTCGAAGGCGATGAACGCTATCGCCTGCTGATCGAGCTGGGACGCGAGCTGGAGGATATGCCTGCCGCGCTCAAGACAGACGCCACGCTGGTGCGCGGTTGTTCGGCGCAGGTGTGGGTCTATCCCACTGGCGAAGCAGGCAATCTGCACTTCCTTGCCGACAGCAATGCTGCCATCACCAAAGGCATCGTCGCGCTGGTGATTGCCGCCGTGCAAGATAAACCCGCCGCCGATGTTGCGGCGATGGATGTGACCGGGGCGCTTGCTCCCTTCGACCTCAAGAACCAGCTCAGTTCCAACCGCACGCAAGGTGTGCCGAATATGATCGCGCTGGTGAAGGACCATGCTGCACGCATATCAGCGGCTGGTTAATCGGCATGCGCCCGCTTTATCTTTTGGGCGGCATCATTTCTGTCGGACTCGGTGCAATCGGGGCCTTCCTGCCGCTTCTGCCGACCGTGCCGCTCCTGCTACTGGCTACGTTCTGCTTTGCCCGCAGCAATCCGGAATGGGAGCGCCGTATTCTCGCGCATCGCCAATGGGGGCCGCAAATCGCCGACTGGCGCGACCGCCGGGCGATTAATCGCCGCGCCAAGATCGGCGCGATTGGCGCGATGACGACGGGCGTGGCGTTCACCTGGTTCACTCTGGGCGCGCCATGGGTGTCCGTGTCACTGGTGATATTGGTGATTTGCGGCAGCTGGATCGCCACGCGCAACGAATAGCTACCGCTCAATTTCGACAGTTTCTTCGCGTTCCACATGCGCCTCCGCGCCGCCATGGCGCGTCATTTCGAACGTGCCATTCATGTCGAGCAGGCTCCACACGCCGGTAATACGCTCACCCTTGTCGACCAATTGCCCGACATAATCGACCGGATTTTCATAGCCCATGGTCGCCTTGCGATAGGTCTTGGTGAAATCCACCGCATGGCCCGCAATCACGCCGATAACGGTGGCCTCTGCAGTCGCCCCGCCCAGATAGAGGTCGGGCTCCATGATCGTGCCTGTAAAGCTGGTGCCGCGCTGGCTCAGTGTGGCGAGGAACGGCGTGACCGGACCGTTTCCGGCGGGATAGCTGAATTGTCCGTCCCACTCGCCTGACAGATCGATTGGTGCGGACGCCAAGTGGCAGCCTCAGGCCCCGGCGCTTCCGCGCACCACGGCGGTGCCCGCTTCGCGTTGGCGGCGCAGTTCGGCCTTCAGCTTGGCCGGATCGCGGGCGATCAGGAAGCCGAAGCTCACCCCGCCTTCTTTGCCGATGGTCGCATGGTGCAGCTTGTGCGATTGCACCAGCCGCTTGGCGTAGCCGCGCTTGGGCACCCAGCGGAAATAGCGCTGATGCACCAGTCCGTCGTGGATGAGCGTGTAGATGATGCCGTAGACCAGAATGCCCAAGCCGATCCATGTGGCGGGGATCCACGCCGCCTCACCCAGCACCAGCGGACTGCCGATCGCAAACATCGCAATGCTCATCGCGGCGCCGACAAGCCCGTAGAGATCGTTCTTCTCCAGCCTGTTGTCATGCGGCTCATGATGATCACGGTGCCATGCCCAACCAAAGCCGTGCATGACGTATTTGTGGCTCGACCACGCGACGAACTCCATCGCCGCGACGGTAGCGAGCACGATCAGGATGGGGACGAGGATTTCCATGGCATTCATCATACGCGCACCAGCGTTGACACGCAAAAAGGGTCAATCGCCGCTATTGCGCTCCTGTTTGCGCGGGATGCCGAAATGCGTTTCCGCCACATCACGATCGATGCGCGCAGGGCGCAGTGTTTCGCTGTCGATGCAGCACCACATGCTCTGCACTTCGGCCAGCACCTCTTCACCCCGGCGGATAACAGTGTTGTAGAAACTGCGCGCACCAGCGATCTTTTCCAGCACGGTTTCGGCAATGACATCATCGTCGAGAAAGGCCGGGCGGCGATAGGTAATCTCATGCTTTAAGGCGACCCAAGCCTTGCTCGCCACTTCCTCTGCCGGAGCGAGCTTCTGCCAATGTTGCAGCACCACGTCCTGAACCCAGTTCAGGTAGCGGGCATTGTTCACATGGCCCATGAAATCGATATCTTCGGGCAGGATGCGAATGGGAATCGCGAAGCTCTTGGCTGACATGGTTGTTAGTTAGACGCGATACCTTAACTTTCCAAGACAATTGAAAGGCTTTTTGCACCTGTCTTGGCGGCGCGGTGCCTGCGCGCTATTGGCACAGGCATGAAACCACGTACTTTGTATGAAAAAATCTGGGACGACCATGTTGTTGAACGGCGAGAGGATGGCACCTGCCTGATCTTCATCGACCGGCATCTGGTCCACGAAGTCACCAGCCCGCAGGCCTTCGAAGCGCTGCGCATCGCCGGACGCAAGGTCCGCCGGCCCGATCTGACGCTGGCGGTGCCGGATCACAATCTGCCCACGACGGCGCGGCTCGATGATGCAGGCCAGCATGTTCCCATCGCCGATCCGCAGAGCGCGCAGCAGCTTGCTGCGCTGGAGCAGAATGTCGCGGAATTCGGCATTCGCTACTTCAACGCGACTGCCGCTGAGCAAGGCATTGTCCACGTTGTCGGACCCGAACAGGGATTTTCACTGCCCGGATCGACCATCGTATGCGGCGATAGCCACACGGCCAGCCATGGCGGCATTGGCGCGCTCGCCTTTGGCATCGGCACGAGCGAGGTCGAGCATGTGCTCGCCACGCAGACGCTGTTGCTAACCCCGTCCAAGTCGATGGAAGTGCGGGTCAAAGGAGCACTCGGCCCCGGCGTCACGCCAAAGGATCTGGTCATGCACATTATCGGCGTGATCGGTACGGCGGGCGGCACAGGCCATGTCATTGAATATCGCGGCAAGGTGTTCGAGGAAATGAGCGTCGAGGGCCGCCTCACCGTTTCCAACATGAGCATCGAGGCGGGCGCACGCGCTGGCCTGATTGCACCCGATGAGACGACTTTCGCCTATCTCAAGGGCCGCCCGCTCGCTCCGCAAGGCGCAGAGTGGGATGCCGCAGTCGCTTATTGGAAGACCCTGCATACTGATGAAGGTGCGCAGTTTGCGAAATCGGTAGTGATCGACGCCGCCGATATCGCGCCATCGGTGACATGGGGCACCAGCCCGGAGGACGTTGCACCGATCACCGGCAGCGTGCCTTCGCCCGAAAGCTTTGCCGACGCGTCCAAGCAGCAGGCCGCCGCCAAGAGCCTCGAGTATATGGGCCTTACCCCCGGAACGCCGTTACAGGATATTGCAGTGGAGAACATCTTCATCGGCAGCTGCACCAACAGCCGCATCGAAGATTTGCGCGCTGCGGCCGATGTGCTGCGCGGACGGCAGATCGCCGACAATATCCGCTGGGCCATCGTTGTGCCCGGATCGGGTCTGGTGAAATTGCAGGCCGAGGCGGAAGGACTGGACAAGATCTTTACCGATGCAGGCATGGAATGGCGCGAACCGGGCTGTTCGGCCTGCCTCGGCATGAACCCGGACAAGGTTCCCGCAGGCGAGCGCTGCGCCTCCACCAGCAATCGCAATTTCGTCGGGCGACAGGGTCCAGGCGCACGCACCCACCTCGTCAGCCCTGCCATGGCCGCCGCTGCTGCGGTGACCGGGCGGCTGACCGATGTGCGCGAATTGCAGAAATCATCATCACAAGCGCTTGCCTAGGCGCATCGCAGGCCCCAAATTGACATTATGACAAAGAAGATCCCCGGAAAGGCCGCGATTGCGGCAGGTGCCATCGGCTCGGCAGCGGTTGCCGCCGCCTTGCTGTACGTCAACAAGCGCAAGAAGAAGAACGAGCCGACCCAGCCCGGTCCGATTCCCAGCGGTGAGAAGCCGGAGACTGACTAATGGATGCGCTGCGGCATGTTGAAGGGCGCGCTATTCCGTTCGGGCGCAAGAATGCTGATACCGACCTGATTATCCCCGCGCGCTGGCTCAAGACGATCAGCCGTGAAGGACTTGGCGAAGGCGCTTTCGAAGCGCTGCGTGCCGATGATCCCGACAATATCTTCGACCAGCCGGAATATGCTGGCGCGCCGATCCTGATCGCAGGCGACAATTTCGGTTGCGGATCGAGCCGCGAACACGCCGCCTGGGCTTTGCTCGACATGGGTATTCGCGCGGTGATCGCGCCCAGCTTTTCCGACATATTTGCAGGCAACGCGTTCAAAAACGGCATTCTTACCGTGGCGCTGCCGCAAGAGACTATCGACCGGTTGCTGGAAGTCGCCGCGACCGATCCGATCAGCATCGACCTTCAAGCACAGAGCGTGACCACGCCGTTTCAGGACCGCTTTACGTTCGAAATTGACGCATTTCGAAAAGATTGCCTGTTGCAAGGGCTGGACGAAGTGGGCCTGACGCTGGCACGCGATGCGGCGATTACCGATTACGAGACGCGAGTTGCGTCAGACCGGGCGTGGATGACGCGCGGCACAGGGATTGCGGCGTCAGCCGAATAACAGATCACAGGACAAGGACTGAAGCATCATGACCGATTTCAAGGACCGCGAACGCGGTGAAGAAGCCAAATTTGCGATGGATGAGGAGTCCGCCTTCCGCGTCGCCGCACGCCGCAACCGCCTGCTTGGCGAATGGGCTGCCGAACTTATGAGCCTTACGCCGGAAGAAGCTGAAGCCTACAAAAAAGCGGTCGTGCAGGCCGATTTTGAAGAAGCGGGTGATGAAGACGTGATCCGCAAACTGCTGGGTGATTTGACTCAGGCCGGATGCGATGTCGACGAAGCGACCGTGCGCGCGCAGCTCGAAGAAAAATCGGTTCAAGCGAAGCGCCAGCTGATGAGCGAGTCCTGATCCGATGCCCCAGGAGCTTATCTGATGCCAATGCCCGCAGAGCAGATTGAGGCGCTGATCAAGGAGGCCATTCCCGATGCGAGCGTCGAGATGGAGGCGCTTGTCGATGATAATGATCACTGGCTCGCCCGCGTGACCTCTGCCGAATTTGCCGGGAAGAACCGCGTGCAGCAACACAAGATGGTGTTTGCCGCGCTGGGCGACCGGATGGGCGGAGAGCTTCACGCCTTGCAACTCCATACCAGCGCACCCAAGTGACGTTCACACACTAACCCTCGGGTGGGACACATGACCGAATTGAACGCCGAAAGCAAAAACCGCATTTCCAACATCGTGAGCGACAAGGACGTCGTCCTGTTCATGAAGGGCACCCCGCTCTTCCCGCAGTGCGGCTTTTCCAGCCGCGCGATTGCCATTCTCGATCATTGCAAGGTCACCTTCGACAGCNTCGACGTGTTGCAGGACATGGAAGTGCGCCAGGGCATCAAGNCCTATTCCGACTGGCCGACCATCCCGCAGCTTTATGTGAAGGGCGAATTTGTNGGTGGCAGCGACATCATGATGGAAATGTTCGAAGCGGGCGAATTGCAGCAGTTGATGGACGAACAGCAGGTCGCCAAGGCCGAGGACTGATCGCGTCAGCCTGCATGGCAGTCCGCTTGTGTTCAGCTTCGATGCGCATAGACGCACGGCTTGACTAACCACGGAGACTGCATGTTTCGCGCCCCCCATCTCGGCTTCGCCCTTACACTTGCCGCCGCGCTCATCCTGCCCGCGCCACTCGCTGCACAGGACGATCCCGCTCTTGACGCGCGCATTGAGTCTGCCGCCGAGGCACAGCAAATCGCGCGCCTGATGGGCGAAGTGCAGGACGCAGTCACCGCCGCACAAATCCAGTATTCGGGCATGGTCGCGGGTGCATTCGGCCCCGGCTATCAGGGCGCGATTGCGCTTCCCACGGAGACACCGGGAACTTGGCGCGCGATGATTGTCGGGCGCAGGAGCGACGCGCCCGATGCACCTTACCTTGCGCTGGCGGAGTATCAGGTTTCGGGCGGACAAATCCTGTCAGAAGTGATCTATCCATCAGGCGCGATTCCCGAACTCGGTGGCCCAGCCTCTGCCATGGCGCAGGCCCGCAACTTCGCGCCACGCGCCGTGATCGCGGCAGGCCATTCGAGCTTTTGCGTTGCCGATAATGTGGCCGATGGCGAGCAGCCTTCGGTCACCTTTGCCACCATCGTGCTGCCGCCGCGCGACAATGGCACTTTCGATGCCTATGTCCTCAACGGCCCGATCGAAGAAGGCGCCATCCCGCTGGGCAAGCATTTCCGCGTGGGCTTCGACAGCTTCGGTCTCGACGGCGAACCTGAACTGGTGACCGACACTTGCGAAGTGGTGACCTGGGATGCGGACAATCCGGAACTNGCGATGAGTGTCTATGTCACCGAATATGACGGTGCTGACGNACCCAGCCCGGTCCACGCCTTCGTTTCCAGCCTGCTGCCGATGAGCATGGGCGTGGTAACAGGCGACATCATCTGGCCAATGGCGGGCGGCGCTATCGCCGATCCGGTCCCCGCCGCCGAAGCCGGGTACGCACCGGGAGAATAAGCGCGCGATGTGCAACCTCTACAAAATGTCCAGATCGCAGGACGAGGTCGCGCATTTCTTCGATTCCATAGCGCAGGATATGGCCGTCAGTCCCGGCGGAAACGCGCCCGAGATGGTCTATCCCGGCTACCCCGGCATGGTGCTTGCAGAGGGCAGTTTGCAACAGATGGTGTGGGGCTTCCCGCTCCAGCGCAAAGGCGCGAAGGGGCAGCCATTGAAACCCAAACTCGTGAACAACGCGCGAACCGACAAACTTGGCAGCTCCTTCTGGAAACCGAGTTTTGAGAAGCGTCGTTGCCTGGTCCCCGTCTCCGCTTTTGCCGAAGCGGAGGGGGCGAAGGGAAGTATGACCCGCACGTGGTTTTCCCCCGGCGACGCCCCACTGTTCGCCATGGCCGGGTTCTGGCGTGATACCGCCGAATGGGGCCGCGCCTATACCATGGTGATGACTGACGCGAATGATGTAGTGCGCGGCGTTCACAACCGAATGCCCGTGATCCTCGCTCCCGATGATTGGAACGCCTACCTCACCGCCGAGCCGCGCGATGCCTATGCGCTGTGTCAGCCGTTCGCAGGCGCAATGCAGATGGACCGCACAGACGAACCATGGGCCGGTCGCCGCTAGGGCAGGGTCACTGATTTTCGGGAAGAAGGCTTCGGGGAGGCGGGGCCGGGAGACTGGTTGGAGACCTTGTGCGGCCCCGCCTCTATCGAAGACTTTGGGTACGCATGTAACATTGCATAGTGTGTGCCAGTTTCGCCGACCCAAGGATTCCTGCGGGAGACGATGGTTGGCAAAAAGTTAATGGCCCGGTTCACTGTAAAAAAATCCGGCATTCCTGTCTGATCTCAAGCGCCACAAGGGCGATCCGCCCCCTTGCCTCGATTGGGCAAATCAGGGACAGGGTGCGAAGTGCCTTCTCGGGGATGTCGGCTACGTGACTTCTGCTTCATCAGTCTTTGACGATCTTATCTCGCTCGAAACGCGGATTGCCGATGGTTTGCGAAATACGCCTATTACCCACC
>JGI24025J20009_10003883_pt1 | contig 10024 bp, 7 predicted proteins | sample Cruoilmetagenom3_FD_20009 | JGI IMG/M metagenome (IMG submission 20009) | reverse complement strand
CCGAGCCTGCCTCTTTCTCCCCTCCTTGCCTTTGGCCCCCATGGCCCTATAGAACCCCTCGTCGTACTGGCGGGTCTTGAGCACGATGGGCATGGGGACGGCGTGGCCCAAAATGAGGATCTCTTGACGGGTGTTCAGACTCTCTAGGGCCCCACGCAAGAAACTCCGCCCTCCTACCCCGGTGAAGACGCTATCGATATCTCGCTGGTCGGTCAGTTTCCCCGTCACTCGGGTCCCTAACTGGCTCATCACCTCCGGGTCTATCCCGCTGGGCCTCTGGTCGATCACCATGAGGGTCACGTAGAACTTCCGCAACTCCCGGGCGATGGTACCGAAAATGGTCTGTCTGGAGACCCGGGGACTCAAGAACTTATGGGCCTCCTCTAAAGTGATCAGGAGAGGTTGCGGCTTGTCCGCTTCATCTCTTGTCCTCTCGTACCGGTTTACCTTCTCTTGATATAACCGGCGCACCCTTCGAGCCACGATATTGGCTACCAACATATAGTCGAGAGGCCTGTCATGGCGGCCAAAAACCAAGACCACATGTTGCCCCCTATCCAAAGCGGCCACCATCTCATCGATGGCGGAAAAAGCCACCTCGTTTCGCACATACTCCCGACCAGCGACCCGTTTCACCCTACGCTGAAGGGCTTTCAGGGATTCAGATTGGGCGCCCGTCAAGTCACAAAACTCCTTCAGCGCTTCGCTATCGCTGCTGTCGAGGGCCACCAGCCTCTTCATCCAACCCCTTCCGAAGCGAGCATAGACCAACTCGGCGGTGGTGACCGCCGTAGGGCTCAACTCCAACTCCTCTGCCAGGAGCAAGACATCCCCCAACTCCATCTGGTTGAGTCCCACCTTCAAGGTCACGTCCACATTCCGCCGGGCTCCCCACTCCTCATCTAGCGAGTAGACGAGCACCTGGGGGCCAAAGAGGTCGCGCAACCCCTTGACCCACCCCCCATCCTCCGTTTGGGCTCCGAAAGCATATTCGTTATGCATGTCGAAGACCAGGTTCACCGCCGCTTTGGATTTGATGATCCCCGCCAGGAGAAGCCGGGCCAAGAAACTCTTCCCCGTGCCTGTCTGGCCGAAGACGCCGTTGGAACGCTCCACGAACTGTTCCAGTTGGAGGCAGATGGGGAGTTCCATGGTGAGGGGTGCCCCCATAGCGAAGTTCATCCCCCCCTCCGCGCCGAAGACGGTGGCGAAATCGAGTCCGGAGGCCTCGTAGAGTTGGGCGAAATGCATGGGGATGGTGCGCACCGGCTCCGGCGGCGTCTCCTCCCCCACTCCTTTCGATATATCCAGCATGAGGTGAGGCTTCACCTGCACCGTGGCATAACTACTTATCCCCGCCAAAGCATTGGTGACGAAAGGCGAGGCGTCGCGAGGCGGGTCGGCCAGAAGCCCCGCATCAGTGACCTGCAACCGCATATCGGCGATGGTGCAGAAGAACCTATGCTTGTGTCCCTCCACGACCACGAAACTGCCGATGCGCAGATCCTCCGTGGAACAACCGGGCTCCAGCCGCACCGTGAGCCCCGCCTCAAACGTCCCATCGGTTACTATACCTAGTCGCTTACGCTTCATTGACACACCTCATGGCGGTGACAGGACATAACAAAGGCGAAAGCCGCTTTACATTACAGATAACGCAACTCAATCTCCGCCGCGTGGCTCTATCCCCAAGAGCACGGTCATCAGTCGGTCGTAGTCCCGCTTCAATGATCCTATTTCGAACCATTTACCTATTCTGCAAAATAAGGCCACCAGCGCCAGAAGGGAATAAGCAATGCGCCATGATCGCCTGTTGACAGATTTTCCTCAACCCTAATCCGGGCCACAGGAAGGTAAAAATAAGTGTGGGCTTTCAAGCACACCTCCCACTGGCCCTACACCTGGTCGAAGGCGACTTTTTCAATGACCATCCTGGGCATTAATATATTCTGTCTGGCCTCAAAAAATTCACGGGTATGGCTCTTGGCTAATTCTCCCAGTCGTCGCTCGTATGGTGTCAGGTTAGGCTCCGGCAGCGAGAAAAGGAGAGGGGAGATACACCAAATTAAGACAAAAGCTAAAACGATTACCAGCAAACAAGACCGCTTCACAGCCTAACCCATTTCCTACTCTGCAAGTCACCCTGAATTTGTGGGCTCTATCCCCAAAAGCACGGTCATCAGTCGGTCATAGTCCCGTTTTAAGAGCCGCGCGATCTCCCGCGCTGCCCTGGAGAGCCACTCCTCATCGTTGCCCCGAGCCCGGTAGACCTCCCGCAGATGGGTTACTAAGAGTTGCTCCTTGGGAACCGGCCCCTCTCCAGCCAGGAGGAGACGGAGGTAGTAGAGTTCCTCAGTGAAGTGAACTACCTCCTCCGGAGTGCAAGAATAGACCGAGTAATGCATAGGCGGTGGCTCGGAAGGCAACCCCTGTCTCGCCTCTTCTCCCTCCACACTCCCTACGGAGAGGGCGGTGAACTCCGTGCGCAGGGTGCGCCTCAGTTCCGGGTGCTCCTCGTAGATCGCCTCATCGAAGACCTCATCGGTGCTCCAGCGCACCGCTCGTCGGCCAGGCTCGATGCCCCCCGTCTCCCCGTAGGAGACCACAGCGTAAATCTCTCGGTGGTCATCCACCTTAACTTTGACTAGGCTACCCAGAGCAGGAGGCCGATGCAATTGGTAACTCTCGGCCACGAAGCCGGTGCTCCTTGTCTCGATGATCTCCCCGATCCTCATACCCCTCGCTCCCTCTTGCTGGTGGCTTTCCCCGACCTGAAGAAGGCCACCCCCTCTTTAGCCAACGCCTCCTCCACCAGGCTCTCCACCACTCGCCTCTCGAGACCGGTGATGACCGCTTGCTCATGAGCCTCCTGCAAGGCAGAAGGGTACCCTCGACCTCGCTGACATTGATCGTAAACCAAGGCGTGAATCAAGTTCAACTTCTCCTCATCTCGGGCCACCCATTGGGGAACCTCCAAGCGGATGATCTCCGCCCCCACATTCAAGTAGAAGAAATATACCCCATGCTCGCCGTATCCCACGCGCAGGATCTTGGATGAACTCTTATAGATATCCGAGCGCTCCCCTGGCTTCAGGGAAGCGAAAACCTGGCGGTCTAAGACCCCCGCCAAGTCGCTACAGATGGGCCGCTGGCGCTGGGTCACATAAGAGCATTTGTCGCAGTTGACCGGCTCGTTATCGCAGATCACAACTCGCAATGAATTAACCACATCCTTGCTCTGAGGCTGACTGAGGTAACTGGCCACCGGTATACCCTGGGCTCGCAACTTTCGGAGGGCTCCCAGAAAGGGACGTAAGAAATGGTCGCGCACCGAGATATCATCTGCAGTGGTAGGCAGCCCCCAAAGGATGAGGCTACCGTCTTGAAGGCCCACCACCGGTTTTGTTCCTTGAGTGGCAACCTCCACCAAAGCCTCTAACTCTAGGACCGTCCGCCTGGCTCCCAGAAACTCTCTCTCCAGATGGAGATCTTTGAAAGGGTGGGGGATGCGGAGTTCCTCCTCCCGGAAATAGAAATGGCTCTTCGATTCTAAGTGTGCCATAGGGGCCTCGCCATAGGTGAAGAGCGCCGAACCTATATTGATGACCACGAAGCGAGCCGGAATGTGTCGGTCTGGTCTGATATAGGAGCCATCGGTGGCCGCCACGCTGAAGTTCAAAGGAGGCTCCGGGGCAGGATAGGCTCCAGAAAGGCTATTTTCAGGCCAGGCCAGGAGCCAAGAGGTCTTGGCTTTTTCTATCTTGGCCCTCAACTCATCAGGGTCGGTCTCCCTCAATAAGAGGCGAGCCCGCTCTATCTCTGGGCCCCTCATCCCTCTCAAAGAGCGAGCCATCTCCTCCAACTGTTCACTTATGAAGCCTAACTCGAGAGGCAAGGGCTCCTCCTACCTAAGCACCCTTTCATCCCCCACCCTTCTGGTGATCCCTTGGGCATCCAAATGTTCTAGGAAGGCTTGGGCGTACTTGCGGCTGGTGGAGAAGAGATCCCGCACCTGAGCCAAGGTGATGGGGCCCTCTTTCTTCAGATGTTCCACCACCCGCTCCACCATCACCTCGTAGGTCCCCGCCAGGAAGAGGACGTTTTCGCTCACCTGGACTAGTCTCCCCTGCTCCAGGAGAGCGTTCAACACCTCCTCTCCTAGCGCAGCCTGGCAATCAGCCACCGAGGGGGTGGTGTAGGGCTCTTGGGAGAACTTAGAAAGAAGCCTTTCTACCCTCTCCTCCTGCTCTGGAGTGAAGCGCACCTCGTGGCCGGGCAACTTCAGAGCCGCCCCCTTCTGGGCCACGGCTCCCTCTTGGACCGCCTGCCCGATGAGGTCGTTGAAAAGACGAGGGGGGAAGCGCAGTTTGCTCTTCACCTCTTCCCTAGGCATCCCCAAGCGAAGGGGATAGCGACTATGATACTCCTCGATAAGATCAACCAAGGGGGTCAGGAACCCCTCCCACCAGGTCGAAGAGACGAGAAGTTGACCCCCGCTCGCTCCTAAGACCAGAATCCGAGAACCTTCGAGAAGCCGCTCTAGCGCCTCCTCCACCACTTCTGGCTCCAGATGGCTATCTTTGACCAGCCTCCCTCTCTCCTGGGGCCCCTCCTCCAAGGCCGTTAGAAGCACCTCCTGAGGCGTGCCCAAAGCCAAGGCCTCCAACCTCCCTATCACCTGGGGGCGGAACCTCTTATGGCGGCGACGGGGGTGGGGGTCCACCACCGTCCCGCCCCCTATGGTGAGGCTGGGAGAGGGTTGGCGGATTATGAAGCGATCGTGAGCCAAGAGTGCCGTGGGCCGGGCCAACACCAACTGGATCCACCCCTCTTCTCCCCGTTCGATCGCCTTGGCCCCCAGAACACGTACCTTGGCTGGTATCTGGGCTGCGCCGCTGTAAAAATCCACGGAGGTGTTATGTCCAAGGGGCTTGGGGGCACTACTGAGCATGCGGAGGCGAACATCTATGAGCCGCGTAGGCTCGAGCCATCCGGGGCTAGTCACTACATCCCCCCGCTGGAGTTGATCTTTGCCTACCCCTACCAGATTTATGGCCACCCGGCTACCGGGCACGGCCACCTCTATCTTCTCCTTATGAGTCTGCAAGCCGCGAATCCGACTCTTGAGCCCCTGGGGCAGGATCTCTACCTCCTGCCTCACCCGAAATCGGCCATCTATCAGCGTTCCGGTGACCACAGTGCCGAAGCCGGCCAAGGTGAAGACTCGGTCGATAGGGAGCCGGGGCCGACTTTTTTCTCGTCGAGGGGGCGTCTGGGAGAGCAAATTATCCAGTTCCTCGATCAAAGAAGAGATCCCCTGCCCTGTCACCGCCGAAAGGGGGAGGATCTTAGAACCAGCCAGAGTTGTCCCTTTAAGCAACCCATCCACATCGGCAGCCACGAGTTCTAGCCACTCCTCATCCTCTACCAGATCCACCTTAGTCAGGGCGACTACCCCGCGTCTCACCTCTAGAAGGTCTAGAATGGCCAGATGCTCCACCGTCTGGGGCATCACCCCTTCATCGGCAGCCACCACAAGCAGGGCGGCATCGATCCCTCCCACCCCGGCCAACATGTTCTTGATGAAATCCTCATGCCCTGGCACATCGATGACGCTCACCACCAAGCCCGAGGGTAGGGTGAACCAAGCGAAGCCCAGATCGATGGTCATCTCCCGCTCCTTCTCCTCCTTGAGCCGGTCGGGGTCGATGCCTGTCAGGGCCTTCACCAGGACCGATTTGCCGTGGTCAACGTGGCCAGCCGTACCTATTACTCGGGTCCCACGATCTTCACCCACCCTTAAGACCTCTTAATCTGCTCTTCCAACTCCTCGATCCATCGCTCCAACTCAGCCATCTGTCGACGGGCATACTCCCGTTGGATTCGCCATATCTCCTCAAAGCGCGGCCAGCGTTTTGCCTCCTCCTCTCTTTGCCTCTCCCACTCCGCGGCACTCTTGGCCCACCGCTTCTCGTTCTCCTTCCGCCACTCCTCAATCTGCCGCTTAAGACGTTCCTCTCCGACCCGCTGCAGGTGCAGCAACTGATCTCGGCGCACCCGCAGTTCCTTCTCAAACTTATGCAAACTGGCCGATAGGTTCGTCGCTTCCTTAACCCCCTCCTCTAAACGGTGCGCTTCCTCCTCTTGCTTGGATAGTTCCTGCTGCCAGGTCGCTCTATCCCGGCGCAACTCCGCTATCTCCTTCTGACGCTCGTCCTTCAACCTCCGCAGTTCCTCCAGGAACCCCTCGCGATCTTTCCGTATCTCCTCTCGCATAAGTCCTAACTCTGCGATCTCTTGAGCGCTCTTATCGACCCTTTTCTCCAGATACTCTATCTTTCTCCCCTGCGCAACGGTCTCTTCTCGGAGGCCCGAGATCTCCTGCCTCAGGCCCGCAATGGCCTCCGACAACCTCTGGAGTTCAGACCTCTGAAAATCTAGGGGCTCCATTTTCTTCTCTAGGAGAAAGGTGATCTCCTCTCGCAGTTTCTCCAGGGCCTGGGCCACACTCTCCCTTTCCCGCTGGCGCAACGCCGCTGCTTGCTCCTCTGCTCGGCGTCGTTCCTCTCGAGCCTCGCGGACCACTAGGCTGGCTTCCGCTCTCACCCGCGATAAGGTCTCATCCGGGCTGGGGAGTTGGGCTATTTGACCCTGGAGACGAGCCAATCGGCCCTCCAACTCCCCGAATCGGCTAAACAGGTCCTCGATGTGAGCCGCGTGGTCCTCCGCCTGTTTGCGCAACTCCTCAAGGGCAGTCTTCTCTCGCCGCTGCTCCTCATCAAGCCAGACCAAAAGTTCCTTTGTCTCATCCATACCTACTCTCCATCTGGGGCGGAGGGTTGAGTTCTTCCACCTCGCCTGTTACCATGAAGACCACCCGCTCGCCGATATTGGTGGTGCGGTCTCCTATCCGCTCCAGGTCATGGGTCACCCAGATGAGATGGGTAGCCCGAGTGATGGTCCGAGGGTCATCCATCATGAAGATCAAAAGTTCCCGGTATATTTGATCGTAGAGGGCGTCCATTTCGTCATCCTGCTTGGCCAAGGCCCTGGCCCTCTCTGCATCGCGGGCTAGGAAAGCCTCCAACTGCTCGCGAAGGAGCGATCGCCCCTTCTCCGCCATGCGAGGGATATCGATCAAAGGCTTCAGATGGGGCTGGGGGGCCAAACGTTTGGTGAGTTGGGCGATACCTTTGGCGTGGTCCGCCATCCGCTCCAATTCCGTAGCGATGCCGGAGATGGCTAGGATCACTCGTAGATCGCTGGCTAGAGGCTGCTGAGTGGCGATGAGAACGAGACACCTCTCGTCGATCTCCCGCTGAGCCTTGTTGATCCCCTCGTCAGCAGCGATCACCTGCCTAGCCAAACCCTCGTCCCTCTCGGTCAGGGATTTGACCGCTAACCCTATCGCCTCATCGACCAGATCGGCCATCTTCAAAAGGTCATCCTGAAGCGCCTTAATCCCTTCATCTAACGTCTCTCTAGGCATGTCCGCCTCCCACGACCTTTGTACCGCTATTCTACCACAACTGGAAAGATTTCAAAAAGAGTGAGAGAGTGTTGAAAATATGCTCACACTGAGCGTAGTGGGGAAGAATCAAAACCCTGATTTGCTTCCCCGGTTTTTGGGGGTATAATGATCTTCGACTGATCTTCAAGAGGTGTTCGCCTATGCGGATCGGCATAGATGCCCGGCTGGTCTACTATAGCCAGGCAGGCATCGGCCAATATATCTTGAACCTAGTCAAGGAGTTAGCCCACCTTGATAGGGAGGATGAAATTTTTATCCTCCAAAGCCGCAAGGACAAAACGGTATTAACGGAAGGGGAGAATTTCTCCCGCTGCTCCCTCTGGACCCCCAGCCACCATCGTCTAGAGCAGTGGGCTTTACCCTTGGAGATCGGCCCCTTGGGCCTCGATATCCTCCATAGCCCTGACTTCATCCCCCCTTTCCGTCGTAACTGCAAATCGATCATCACTATCCATGACCTGGCCTTCCTCTTGTACCCCCACCTCCTTACCGCCCAGAGCGCCCGCTACTACGGACAGATCGATCAGGCGGTGCATTATACCGATCACATTATCGCCGTCTCCGAGGTCACTAAACAGGACGCCATCCGCCTCCTGGGGGTCCCCCAGGGCAAGATCACCGTGGTCTACGAGGCCGCTAACCCTGCCTATCGCCCTTTGGAAGACAGAAGAAGAGTTCAGGGAGAGTGTGCCCAAAGGTACGGAGTATCCACCCCTTTCATCCTCTTCGTGAGCACCATCGAGCCCCGCAAGAACCTCCCCACCCTCCTCCGCGCCTACCGCCGACTCTTAGATGAATACAAGCCAGAGGTGAGGTTGGTCGTGGTGGGGGAACGGGGTTGGCTTTACGACCAGATCTTCACCCTCACCGAGGAACTGAATCTGAGGGATGAGGTGCTCTATCTGGGCCGGGTCTCGGTGCAAGATCTCCTCCTCCTTTATAACGCCGCTCAACTCCTCGTCCACCCCGCTCTTTATGAGGGGTTCGGGCTCCCGCCCCTGGAAGCGATGGCCTGTGGCACCCCCGCTATCGTGGCCCACGTCTCCTCCCTCCCCGAGGTAGTAGGAGACGCCGCCCTCCTCGTCGACCCCGAAGATGAGTATGGCTGGACCGTGGCTATCTGGAGGGTCCTCACCGATGATTCGCTGCGAGCCGAACTCCGGGAGAAGGGGTTAAGACGAGCCCGCCTTTTCTCCTGGGAGAAGGCCGCTCAAGAGACCTTGACCCTCTATCGGAGCCTAGCATGAAGATCCTCTTCCTCACCCCGGAACTACCCTATCCACCTGACCGAGGAGCCAGTATCCGCAGTTTCAACCTTATCAAGAACCTGGCTCCCCGGCACGAGATCCACCTTCTTTCCTTCTCTAGCAAGGAAAGCGATTTAGCGGAGGCTGGGCCCCTCCTCGACCTGTGCTCACAAATCGAGACCCTCCCCACCCCCCATCGCTCCACCCCACAACGCCTCCTTTCCACTCTCCTTTCGCCCCGGCCCGATATGGCCTTGCGGCTCCCTTCATCGGAGTTCGAGTCTAAACTAAAGGCCTTCCTGCAAAAGGAAAATTTCGACCTGGTGCAGATGGAAGCGATAGAGATGGCTAGATACATCCCTACGGTCATTGAATCGCATAGACCCCCTCGATTGATCTTCGACGACATCAACGCCGAATACCTCTTACAGAAGCGGGCCTTTGAAACAGATCTTCGACATCTCCGCTGGCTGGGAGCGGTATACTCCCTCGTTCAGTGGCGCAAACTCCGTCGCTACGAAGCATGGGCTTGTCGCCGAGTAGATCAGGTGGTAGCGGTCTCCGAGGTCGATAAAGGGGCCCTCCGACGCCTGGTTCCGGGCCTCCCGGTGAGCGTTGTCCCCAACGGTGTAGACCCCCGATACTATCAGCCCGGGGAGGGAGAGAGCGATGGCAGCCTGGTCTTCACCGGGAAGATGGATTTCCGCCCTAACGTGGATGGCGTTCTTTGGTTCTTCGAGCGGGTTTGGCCTCTGGTGAAAGGGAGGCTTCCGCAAGTCCGGCTCTTAGTGGTGGGAAGGAACCCTTCGCCTCGGCTCTCTCCCCTCCTCCAAGATCCACAAGTCATAGTGACCGGCTTCGTCCCCGACGTGCGACCCTACATCGCTCGGGCCAACATCTATCTGGTTCCCCTTCGCATGGGAGGAGGAACCCGCCTCAAGGTGTTGGAGGCCATGGCTATGGGCAAGGCTATAGTCTCTACCTCCTTGGGTTGTGAGGGGATCAAGACCACGGGTCAGGAGTTGGTCATCGCTGATAACGAGTCGGATTTCGCCCAACGGGTGATAGATTTGTGGGGCGACGAGAAGCGGAGGAAAGGCCTAGGGGTGGCTGCTCGCCGCCTGGCCCAAAAATACGATTGGAAGGTTATCACCCCCCTTTTGGAAGAGGTGTATGAGGAAGTGGCTTAGACGGATAGCCTTACGAGCCCTCGCCCACTCCTCAGTCCCTTTCCTGCCCCGGGCTC
>JGI24025J20009_10003882_pt1 | contig 10026 bp, 8 predicted proteins | sample Cruoilmetagenom3_FD_20009 | JGI IMG/M metagenome (IMG submission 20009) | reverse complement strand
CTCGATGATCGAAGCGCGGCCCGATTGGGTGTTGTCACGCCAACGCGCCTGGGGCGTGCCTCTGACGTGTTTCACCAAGAAGGGCGCTTTGCCCACCAATGATGATTTCCTGCTGCGCGACGGCGCGGTGAACGCCCGCATTCTGGAGGCGTTTGAAGCTGAAGGGGCCGACGCCTGGTATAAACCCGGTGCGAAAGAACGGTTCCTGGGCAGCGATTTTAAGGCTGATGACTGGGATCAGGTCTTTGACATTCTTGATGTGTGGTTTGATTCCGGCTCCAGTCATGCGTTTGTTTTGCGTGACCGTGAGGATGGGTCTGAGGACGGGATGGCCGATGTGTTCCTTGAGGGCACGGACCAGCATCGCGGGTGGTTCCATTCGTCAATGTTGCAGGCCTGCGGCACCATCGGGCATGCGCCCTACCGTGCGGTTGTCACCCATGCGTTCACGCTGGATGCCAAGGGCAACAAGATGTCCAAATCCCTGGGCAATACGATTGTACCCGAAGAGGTGGTCAAACAATATGGCGCCGATATTCTGCGCCTGTGGGTGGCCCAAACGGATTATGTGCATGATCACCGGATCGGGCCTGAAATCCTGCAGGGTGCGGCTGATAGTTATCGCCGGTTGCGCAATACCATGCGCTTTATGCTTGGGGCTTTGTCGTATTATTCCGATGCTGATCGGGTTGAGCCATCTGAGATGCCCGAGTTGGAACGTTGGGTGCTGCACCGTCTGGCCGAGTTGGATCACAAAGTGCGCAGCAGTTACGTCAGCTATGATTTTCAGGGCATGTTTCAAACCGTGCTGAACTTCTGCACGCTAGAGCTGTCTGCCTTCTACTTCGATATCCGCAAGGACGTGTTGTATTGCGATGGTGATACGCTCGAGCGGCGTGCCGCACGCACGGTGTTGGATTTGCTGTTTGAACGGCTGACCAAATGGCTGGCTCCGGTGCTGGTGTTTACGATGGAGGAAGTGTGGTTGTCACGTTTCCCCGGGCAGGAACACTCGGTGCATCTGGAGGATTTCCCGGACACGCCGGGGGAATGGCTGAACGAGCCGTTGGCGGCGAAATGGGCGCAGATCCGGCAAGCCCGCCGGGTCGTGACCGCGGCGCTGGAAGTGCAACGCACCGACAAGGTCATTGGCGCGTCACTAGAGGCGGCCCCCGTGGTGCATGTGCGTGATGCGGATATGCTTGGTGTGCTGAAATCAGTGGATTTTGCGGATATCTGTATCACCTCGGACATCTCGCTTACCGGCGATCCTGCCCCGGATGAGGCCTTTCGTATGCCCGAAGCAGACGGCGTGACCGTGGTCTTTGAACGCGCCATGGGTGAGAAATGCCAGCGGTGTTGGAAAATCCTGCCGGATGTGGGCCATCATGCACATGCGGGCACTTGTGCGCGCTGCTCTGAGGCCTTGGGGTAGCTGTTGTTAAACTGAATGGCTGTGCCATGCTGTATAGATTGGGGATGAGGGGCGCTGCCCCTCAAACTCCCCGGGATATTTGTGGCAAGAAGATGGGAAAGGGGCAGGTTTGACGGTGGATGATCTGGTTCTGACGCCGACAGGCCTGCGATTTCGTGGGCGACGCTATCCTTGCACCATTGGGCGTGGAGGTATCCGGGCGGACAAGCGTGAAGGAGATGGGGCCACCCCTGTGGGGGTTCACCGTGTTGTTGGCATGTTNTATCGCGCGGACAGGATGGCGCGGCCGGCNGATTGGGCAGAGNCTATTCTGCCGGGTGATCTGTGGTCGGATGCCTCTGGTCAGCCGGAGTATAACCATTTGGTGCAAAAGCCTTATGCGNATTCACATGAGGCCATGCGCCGGGGTGATCCTTTGTATGATTTGNTGATGATCACCGATTGGAATTGGCCGGATGCGCACCCCGGTGCCGGGTCATGTATTTTCATTCATCAATGGCGCAGGCCGGGGTATCCAACGGCTGGATGTATGGCGTTTCGGCGTGATCATTTGCGTGCGATTGCAGGGCAGGTACAGCCCGGTGCGCGGTTGATTGTGCGGGCGCGCTGATACCGATCTGCATTGGGTCGTGGTGTTAGCCGTAATCGCGTGCGCCAAATATCGCCGAGCCCACACGCACATGAGTGGCCCCCAAGGCAATGGCGCTTTCAAAGTCGCCGCTCATGCCCATAGACAGGCCCAATAGTCCGTTGCGTTTGGCGATCTTGGCCAGAAGGGCAAAATGCAGGCTGGGTTCCTCGTCGGCGGGGGGGATGCACATCAGGCCTTTGACGGGCAGGTCCAATGCCTTGCAATCGTTGATGAAGGCATCGGAATCACCGGGCAGAACGCCGGCTTTTTGCGGCTCTTCGCCGGTATTGACCTGCAAAAAGAGATCGGGACAGTGGCCCATCTCTTGGGCCAGCCGGGCAATTGTGGTGGCCAGTTTCGGGCGATCCACTGAATGGATGGATTGAAATAACTCAAACGCCTGGCGCGCTTTGTTGGTTTGCAAGGGGCCGATCAGGTGCAACTCAATGTCATCAAACTGCTCACGGAAACCGGGCCATTTGCCGACTGCTTCCTGCACGCGGTTTTCGCCAAAGATGCGGTGTCCTTGGGTCAGAACCTCTTCAACACGTTGATTTGGCTGCATTTTGGAAACGGCAATCAAGGTTACATCGCCGCTTGTGCGGCCTGCATTGGCTTCGGCTTTGCGAATACGGGACTGAATATCATTGAGGCTCAAGGCGGGTGTCCTGCAAAAGGGCTGTGTGAAGCCATGCTTGCCACAGCCAGTAATGCGACGGCAATCCTAAACTTGCGCGCAAACTTGGGCCCAAACCGAGGAGAGAATGGCACGCAACATGCAGAAAGCCCGCTGGGCGCGCCAAACATCTTGCCCCTTCCGCCCAGCTTGGATAGTAGGGAAGGGCAACTAATTCGGACGGTAACATGATCCTTTCGCGCCTTTTAAATGCCTCGCTCTTTGTTGGCTGTATGGCCCTGCTTGTGGCCTGTGGCCAAGGCGAGACCAAACTGGACCCTAATGCTGGCACGGTTGCCAGCGGGCGCGAATCCAAAGGGGCTGCACGGGTGCAGGACGGTGGATCGCTGTTTGATATTTTCAAAGGTGGCGTAGGCGAAGTGAAGGTCAACCGCTTCTTGTGGACGGCCAGCCTTGAAGTGCTGAACTTTCTGCCAGTGCAATCAGCCGATCCGTTTACCGGAATTATCACCACCGGGTATGGCCGCCCACCGGGTGGGGGACGGGCGTATCGCGCGACAATCCTGATCAGTGATCCGGCGTTGGATGCGCGGTCGTTGAATGTTGCGTTGCAAACCAATGGCGGTGGCGCTGTATCGGCAGGTACCCAGCGCGCGGTTGAAGATGCCATTTTGAACCGGGCGCGCCAATTGCGTATTCAGGCCGGCAAGTTCTGATTTAGACCGGTTTGGCCTTTGCGCCGGGTTTGGGTGCGCGGGTGAAGGGCGTTAGCGCTTTGTATCCATGATCGAGTTCACCCAATCCACCTGACGTGGCAGGCAAATCTTGTTCAGCTCGTATTTATCAATCATCAGCTGACGTGCCGCTTGCCCCATGCGCACGCGCGCATCCGGGTCATCCAACAGATCCGAGACCGCTGCAACCAGTGCATCCTTGTCAAAGAAATCCACCAACCGACCGGTGACATCATCGGTGATCACCTCTTGCACCGGGGCCACATCCGAGGCGACGATGGCCGCCTCACAGGCCATTGCCTCCATCAGGGACCAGCTGAGCACGAACGGATAGGTCAGATAGACATGCACACGGCTGACCTGAAGCAGGCGCAGGAACTGATCATATGGAATGCGGCCCAGATAATGCACGCGTTTCCAGTCAGCCTCAGAAATCTGGTCTTTCACCTCATCGAGGAAAATCTGTTTCCAGGTCTGTCCCTTGGGCGCACGCGCGCCATAGCTGACGTCATCACCGCCAACGATCAACACCTGCGCATTGGGGCGGCGTTTTAGCAGATCGGGCAGGGCACGCATGAATTTGTGATAGCCACGGTACGGCTCAAGGTTGCGATTAACAAAGGTGATCACCTCGTCGTCGCGCGTCACATCAATCTGGCCGTCGATGGTCAGGCGCACGTCCTTGTCAGGCGTGGCGATGGTGGTGTCGATACCATCATGACTGACGGTGATCCTTTGGCGAAAGGCAGGTGGAAAGGTATCGGCCTGAAACTGCGTGGGGCTGATGCCTGCATCACCCAGCGGAAAATGCAAATGATTGTTCAGGTTTTTCAACCGGATACGCATGGCTGATGTCTGGTTTGGTTTTTCAAACTCGGGGTCAAAGTTCAGATGCGGATAGTCCGACAGATGATACAGCTCGCAATAGAGGCCAATCTTTGCCTGGGGCCAGACATCACGAAGGAACATCGATTCGCCCCAACCAGGGTGCGCCAGGATCAGATCAGGGGTAAAACCCGCCTCGCGCATCTGCACGGCAGCCCGAAAACAGGCCTCGCCGCGGGTGACTTTGGTATCCAGATCGACCAGCCAGGGGTGCACGTTTTGCCCCTTACGATCCGGCAGTTTATAGGGGATCAGGCGCACACCCTTCCAGTTGCCCGGTTCCTTGACGCGCAACGTCAGCGCCACACAATCATGCCCTTGCGCTGCCAGCAGGGGGGCCAGATGTTTGTATTGGCCGGGGAAATTCTGGTGAATGAACAGGATTTTCATACGCAACGCCGCTCGATTTTTTGTTTTCTTGGTTATATGCCGCCCGATTGGCGCTGCATAGGCCCGCAATTCATCCCTTTGCACTGGACCATGGCCCCTGTGTTGCCTATCACGCATGGGCAAGATGAACATGTAATTAAGGGGCCTGGCCCATGTCGCGCTATTCCGCCACCGAGATTGAAGCAAAATGGCAAGAGGTCTGGGATAAGGCCAATGTGTTTCGTGCTGAGCGCAGTGAAGACAAGCCCAAGTATTATGTGCTTGAGATGTTCCCATATCCATCGGGCCGTATCCACATGGGCCATGTGCGCAACTATACGATGGGCGATGTGATCGCGCGCCATAAGCTCAGCACCGGGCACAATGTGCTGCACCCGATGGGGTGGGATGCGTTTGGGATGCCTGCTGAAAACGCGGCGATGGCCATTGGGGGCCATCCCAAGGATTGGACCTACGCCAATATTGCCGACATGCGTGCACAGATGAAGCCGCTTGGCCTGAGCATTGACTGGACCCGTGAATTTGCCACCTGTGACCCGGAATATTACGGGCAACAACAGGCGTTGTTCCTTGATTTCCTTGAAAAAGGTCTGGTGTATCGCAAAAATGCCGTGGTCAACTGGGATCCGGTGGATATGACCGTTCTGGCCAATGAACAGGTGATTGACGGCAAGGGCTGGCGCTCTGGTGCGGATGTGGAAAAGCGCGAGCTGACTCAGTGGTTTTTCAGAATCTCCGACTTCTCCGAAGAGCTGCTTGAGGCGCTTGATACGCTTGTACATTGGCCTGCCAAAGTGCGGCTGATGCAGGAAAACTGGATTGGCAAATCGCGCGGTATTGAAATTCCGTTTCAGCGGCTGGATGGGGGCGAGGCGATCACCTGCTATTCAACCCGCCCTGATACGATGCGCGGCGCCAGCTTTATCGCCATTTCGCCGGAACATCCCGTCAGCCGTGCATTGGCTGAGAACAACGCTGAGCTGGCTGATTTCATCACCGAAACCCGCAGGATGGACACCACCGAGGCGGCGATGGAAAAGGCCGAGAAAAAGGGCCTTGATACCGGTATCACCGTGCGCCACCCGATCTATCCTGATCAGGAGTTGCCCGTCTGGGTTGGTAACTTTGTGTTGATGGATTACGGCACGGGGGCTGTCTTTGGTTGCCCGGCACATGATCAACGTGACCTCGACTTTGCCCGCAAATACGACCTGCCCGTGCGCAATGCATTTTATATGCCGGGCGCCGAGGTTGAGGTTGAAAACGAAGCGCTTGTGCCTGCCAAAACCGAGCCGGTTGTCTTCATTGATCATTTCGCGGGCATCAGCACTGTGACCAGCCAACAGGCCATTGACGCCACGATTGATTATTTTGAGGCGCATGATCTGGGCCAGGGTCAGGTTAAATACCGTCTGCGTGACTGGGGCCTTTCGCGCCAACGCTATTGGGGCTGCCCTATCCCTGTGGTGCATTGTGATACCTGTGGCGTGGTGCCCGAGGCCAAGGAAAACCTGCCGGTTGTTCTGCCCGATGATGTGACGTTTGATGTGCCGGGCAACCCGCTGGATCGTCACCCGACATGGCGCGATTGCACCTGCCCAAAATGCGGGGCAGCTGCCAAGCGCGAAACTGACACGATGGACACATTCGTTGACAGTTCGTGGTATTTCGCCCGCTTTACCGCGCCGCACGCCACCACGCCCACTGATCTGGACGCCGCGGCCTACTGGATGAACGTTGACCAGTATATCGGTGGCATCGAGCACGCCATCCTGCACCTCCTGTATTCGCGCTTCTTTGCCCGCGCGATGCACATTTGCGGCCACCTGCCGGAAAGTGCGAAAGAACCGTTTGACGCACTTTTCACCCAAGGCATGGTCACCCACGAGATTTATCAGACGCCGGGTGCCAATGGCCGTCCGGTTTATCATCTGCCCGAAGAGGTGAGTGACGGAAAACTGGCCGATGGCACCGAGGTTGAGATCATCCCCTCGGCTAAAATGTCGAAATCCAAGAAAAACGTGGTCGATCCGGTCAGCATCATCTCTGCCTATGGCGCCGATACGGCCCGCTGGTTCGTGCTGTCCGACAGCCCGCCCGAACGGGACGTGGAATGGACTGCTTCGGGTGCCGAAGCCGCGTTTAAACACCTTTCCCGCGTTCACCGCATCTGTACAGAAATCGCCACCAGCGACGCCAGCGAGACGGCCACGCAAGAGGCCGATGAGCAACTTTTGCGCGAAATGCACAAGGCCATTCATGATGTGAGCGTGGGCGTAGAAAGCTTTGGCTTCAACGCCGCCATCGCCAAGCTTTACGGCTTCACCAACACGCTGTCCAAATCGCAGGCCGGGGCAGGGGCCAAACAACAGGCCGCAAAGGCCCTTGCGCAGCTGATGGCGCCCATGACACCACATTTATCCGAAGACCTGTGGCAATTGCTGGGGGGGGAAGGCCTGATCATCCACGCACCATGGCCGGTTGCGGATGCGGCAATGTTGGTTGATGACACCATCACCCTGCCCATTCAGATCAATGGCAAACGCCGCGCGGAAATCAGCGTGCCGCAGGATATGGACAAGGCAGAGGTTGAAAAGCTGGCCCTTGCCCATCATGCTGTGATCAAGGCGCTGGATGGGGCCCAGCCCAAAAAGGTGATCGTTGTCCCCGGACGGATCGTGAATGTCGTCGTTTAACCGCCGTATCTTTCTGTTTGGAACCGCATCGGCCCTGTCGGCCTGCGGGTTCACCCCGGCCTATGGCCCCGGTGGTGGTGGCAGCCGTTTGCACGGCAATCTGCAACTGGACGCGCCGAAAACCCGCCCCGCCTATCTGTTGACCCGCCATCTTGAGGATCGGCTGGGGCGCAGCAACGGCGCGCAATATGGTCTCAGCTATTCGATTGATCTGTCTGAGGCGCCTATTACCATTTCCACCAACAACGTGACCGCGCGCTACAATATGCTGGGCGAGATCACCTACGCCCTGCGGGATCTGCACTCGGGGGCTGTGTTGACCTCGGGCAAGGTTGAAAACTTCACCTCCTATTCCACGACTGGCACCACCGTGGCCACGCAGGCCTCGGAAAAAGATGCCAAGGAACGCCTGATGGTCATCCTCGGCGATCAGATCGTCACCAATCTGTTGGCTGCCGCGTCGGACCTGTCGGCATGAAGCTGCCCCCACGCGACGCGCCGCGCTATTTTGCCAAGCCGGAATCGCAGCGCACCGGATTGCTGATTTATGGCCCGGATGCCATGCGCGTGGCGTTGAAACGCCAAGAGGTGATCGCCGCCCTCATCGGCTCTCAGGGTGAAGAAGAAATGCGCCTGAACCGGATTTCGGCCGCTGATCTGCGCAAAGACAAGGCGATGCTATCGGATGCACTCAAGGCACAGGGGTTTTTCCCCGGTCCGCGCGTGGCCTTTGTTGAGGACGCAACTGAAACCGTGGCGCCCATCATCATTGATGCGCTGAGCGACTGGCGCGAGGGCGATGCGCAGGTGATTGTCACTGCCGGGCAGCTGAAAGCCACTTCTAAGCTGCGCAAATTGTTTGAAGCCCACCCGAATGCCTATGCGGCGGCGATCTATGATGACCCGCCCAGCAAGGCCGAGATCGAAGCCGAACTGGCCAAGGCTGGTTTGAACAATATCAGCGCCGAAGCGATGACCGATCTGACCGGGCTGTCCCGCAGCCTTGATCCGGGGGATTTTCGGCAAACCATTGAAAAGATATCTCTTTATAAACTTGGGGATGACACGCCTTTGGGATCGGGCGATATCATTGCCTGTGCTCCCGGATCAACCGAGGCTGATCTGGATGACGTGCTGAACATCGTCGCCGAGGCCCGCTCGGGCGAGATAGGTCCGGTGATGCGACGTCTGAGGGCGCAGGGTATTCAACCGGTGGGCCTGTGCATCGGGGCGACCCGGCATTTTCGCACGCTTTACGCAGCGGCGTCTGATCCGGGCGGGGCGGCCGCAGGCATTGGCCGTGTGCGCCCACCCGTGTTTGGCCCGCGCCGCGATCGGATGCTGCGACAGGCGCAAAAATGGGGCGCGCCCAAGTTACAGCAGGCTTTGGGGCTGTTGACTGAAACGGATTTGAAGCTGCGTTCTGCCGGGCAAACTGCACCGGATATGGCACTGGTGGAACGGGCCTTGATCCGATTGTCGCGCTTGGCTGACCTTTAGGGGTGTACGCCGCCCAAAGCGGATCAGGCCCGAGCCATCAAGGCCATATCCGGGCTGGGGCATTGTTACTGTTCCAACCGTCCCCGTCCTGTGGCGACTGCCAAAACACCAACCCTTGGGCAAATGTCACCCAAGGGTATAGTGTCAGGTTGCGGGCTGTTCTGGTGGCAAACACTGCTACGTCAGTCGGCGGGAGGGGCGTAAAGGGCCAAGAATTCAGCCTCGGTCATGCGTGGGGCGTTTCCGGCAAAGCTATAGGTGTCTGGCTTGCGGTCAATAAAGATCTCACCGGCCATTTCCACGCCGCTCTGGTCGTCAAACGTGCCAAACCCAAAGTGATAGACCCCGTGATGTGGCCCCGGTGCAGTGATACGAAAGAACAGGCTGCTGCCACATGCGCTGCAAAACCCTCGTTCCCCCCAGTCGGATGAGGCAAAACGTGTGAGGCTGTCTTGCCCTTCAAAGTGTCACAGTGTCCGGTTGGGCTTCTACTGCAAAAAACACGCCACCTGACCATTTGCGGCACATGCCGCAATGGCAGGCCCCGGCCTCGGGTTTGGCGTCTTTGATGGTGTATTTCACAGCGCCGCACAGGCATGAGCCGGTTTTTTCCATTGGGGTTTTTCCTTTCAGAGAAATTTACATTCGCCTGTACCCTAGGCCGTTTGGGTGACAGGTTTTGTCAGTAACACCAAGTGGTTTTGTGGTTGCGGTTCGCCGCGAACGCGTGCAACCATCGGGCCTGTTTCACACCCCCTCAAGGAGAGCCCCAATGTATGAAGTTATCGGAACCAGCGCCAGCCGTGCATTGCGTGTGCTTTGGATACTTGAGGAATTGGGCGTGCCCTACACACATACCCCCGCAAAACCCCGCAGCGAGGAGGCTCTGGGCGCCAATCCCTCGGGCAAAATCCCGACCTTGCGGGAAGGCAATGATGTGATCTGCGATTCCACTGCGATCATGACATATCTGAGCGATAAACACGGGGGATTAACCGCGCCCGCCGGCACTCTTGCCCGAGCGCAGCAAGACGCGGTGACGCAAGCGATCCTGGATGAACTTGACGCGGTGCTCTGGGCGGCGGCGCGGCATTCCTTCATCTTGCCATCCGAACACC
>JGI24025J20009_10003880_pt1 | contig 10027 bp, 7 predicted proteins | sample Cruoilmetagenom3_FD_20009 | JGI IMG/M metagenome (IMG submission 20009) | reverse complement strand
GAGGAGAGAGATTCCTCGCTGTACTCGGAACAGGCTGCGCAATCTCAGTACATAAATTATTATCAATAATATAGATTGCCACGCCATCTTCAGTGGCTCGCAATGACAACCAGAACTACACTTGTAATGATAAACTAGAATCTCAATCACAATGACAATCAGAAATTGACTCGGAACAATCTGTGCAATCTCTTTAAAGATAAACTTCATAATATTTATTAATAAATCATAATTAGATTTAATAAAAGGTAAAATTTATCTTCATTTTTTTAATCTTTTTAAAATCTGCAGTAGTAATAAAATTCTTTATAGATTAATTATTACAAAAATTTTTAATAAATTTATAGATTCAGTAACCTTTTCTACCTAATTTTTTATATACATAAATTTTTCCCTCTTCAACACCAGGTTGGTCTAAAGGATTGATATTTAGTAAAGCACCCATAAAAACAGTTTGAACCTCTATCATGAAAATGAGTTGTCCAATAGTAAAAGGACTTATCTCGGGCAATTTAATTGTATAGTTTGGTCTATTAGTCTTAACCAGAGCGTGTTCTGTACCCTGTTTTTCTAAGTTGATTAATTGATTAATGCTTTTTCCTCCCAGATATTCAAAGCTATCAAATTCTGGATATAATTTTGGTATATCAATCTGGCTATTATAATTTTCTACGTCAACGAAAGCAATTACCTTATCATTTTGTCCTTGAACGTAAAGCTGCAATTGAGAGTGTTGATCTGTAGCACCAAGAGCACTAACCGGGGTGAATCCAGTATTTACAACTTCTTTTTCTAAGGAGTATTTTTTTCCCAGGCTTTCAGCCCAGATTTGCCTGAACCAATCAGCAATTCCAATCAGTTTGTTTGAATAGGCCATAAAAACTGTGATATTTTTCTTATTTTTTACATATTCTAAATATAGTAAAATAGCAGATTTATAAGCGGGATTTCTATCAAGTTCCAAAGAATGATCTTTATTAAACTCAGATAATGAACATAATTTATTCATATAAGCAGCACCTGAAAGAAGTTGATTAATATCTATTCCTGAAACTGCTGCAGATAGTAGTCCAACTTGTGATAATACCGAGTATCTTCCGCCAACATTTGGAGGTATAGAAAGTGAAATAATATTTTCTTCTTCAGCCAGTTTTCTCAGATCTCCTCTTTCTGGATCTGTAGTTATGATAATATGCTTTTTCCAATCATCTCCAACAGCACTTTTTAATAAATCCATAAAGACCAAAAAATTTGCTATCGTTTCAGCTGTACTTCCAGATTTTGTAATGACATTAAAAACTGTTTTCTTTAAATCTATAACACTACAAAGTTCCTTAATCCAGCTGGGATCGATATTGTCAAGAAAGAAAATACGTGGACACCCTTTTCTAGCCTTTTTAGATATTAAGTTGTAATAATTATGATTTAAAGCATTGCGAAGAGCTATATTTCCCAAGGCTGATCCACCAATACCTAAGACTACAAAGTTATCAAATTTATTTTTAATATCTTCAGCAATATTTAAAATTTCAAAAACCTCTTTATCTTGATAAGGTAATTGATAAAAACCTAATTCACCACTTTTTTTACCATCCAACACCCTTTTATGAGCATTTGCTATTTTTTCTCTTCTCTTATCTATATCACTGTCTGAGATTCCATGTTCACTTCCAATTGAATCTTCCATAACATTCTTGAAATCAAGTTTTATCTCCATTTTCTTTTTCCAATTTTTATCTTTTTTAATCTGTTTCATTTAAAATCACCTCATATTGGATATAACTAATTTATTATTTAATTAGAGCTAATCTCTACCAACGAATATATTTTATTATATTTATTGTTAATAGAAATTGAATTTACTAAATTGTAAATGATTAGTATCAGAAATATAAAAATACTTGTTTATTATATAATTTTTATAAGGATTTATAAATTTAAAATTATTTTTTTGTTGCTACTAAAACAAAATATCAATTTTTTATCCTTTATATGTATTATTAACGAGATAAGTTTACAGTTTAATAAAATATTCTTCCCTTTTAAGAGGAATAATTGAAAAATGGGTGTTAACCTAACTTCTTAACAATACACTTTATATAAAATAATTTTAAAGATCTATCTAATTAATGAGATTGCCACGCCACCGGAGTTTATCCTGAGCGTAGCAAAGGAGCTGCTCGCAATGACAAATGAGGAAGCTCATCCTCGTGATGACAGATTATAAAGATTATTTTTTAACATAACTTGTTAATAATACAAAACATGATATAAATAATGAGATATGCTATCATTATTAAAAATTTTATTATTTTATATATCTAAATATTCTTGAATTACAGAAAAACCAACAAAAAGACTTCCAGACTTTAAGCGGGAGATGAATTGCGAAAGATTTATTTAGGCAGTATTTATGTGTGAGGAGGGGATAAGAATAAAGAGGTTAAGTTATTCAGCTATTTCAACATATAGAGGGTGTCCACTACAATATAAATTTATATATATTGATAAATTAAAGAGACTACCAAAACCGTATTTTTCCTTTGGAAGCTCACTTCATAAAGCAGCAGAATATTTTTACTCAGGTATGTTTACTACACCACCAACCTTGGATGAACTTTTGAGATATTATAGGGAAAATTGGGAATCAGAGGGATATAAAAGTAAAAGAGATGAGAAAAAGCATTTTGAATTAGGTATAAAGATACTTAAAGAATTCTATAAAATAAATTCCAAGGATTATAAAATACCTATTGCTACTGAGTATAAATTTAATATAGATTTGAACGGGATAGTTCTAACTGGAATTATAGATAGAGTTGATAAGCTTCCTTCTGGAAAATTAGAAATTATTGATTATAAGTCAGGAAAGAGATTACCATCAATTGAAGAGTTGAATAACAATCTCCAGTTATCAATCTATCACATTGCAGCAGAAAAAATATGGGGGATTCTTCCCGAGAAATTAACAATATATGATTTAAGGCGTAATATTGCTTTGTCTACTAAAAGAAATCCTGATCAGATCAAGGAGGCTATGGAAAAAATATTTAATGTATTAAATGATATAGAGAAAAGAAAATTTGAAGCAAAAGAAAGTCCACTTTGTTCTTTTTGTGATTTTCAGCAATTTTGTCCGGAATTTGCTCATAAATATGAGATTGAAGAGTCTCCTCAAATGATTCTCGGAGAGGTAAATATACCTGAGGCTATTAAAGAATATGTTCAAACTAAGGAGAAAATAAAAGAACTTAAATTTAAGGCAAACGAAATTGGGGATGTTATCATAAGATATTGTGAAGACAAAAGCTTTAGTAGAGTGTATGGTGAAAAATACTCTGTAGCAATTTCAAAAGTTGAGAAAAAGGGATACGAAGAAGATGAAGTAAAAAAACTGTTGGAAGACGAAGACTTGTGGCAAAATGTACTCTCCTTTAATCCTAAGAGAATAATAGATCTTCTTGAGGATCCAAATTTAAGTTATGAATTAAAGAGGAAACTAAAAGATTTAGAGAAAGTGATATCTACATATAATCAATTGAGGTATAAAGAGGTAGAGAAAGAAAAGTAGAAATAAGAATAGATATATAAATAGAGATAAAAAAGATACAGATAAAAAAAGAATAAAAATAGATAGAAATAAAAGATTTGAGTGATATATAAATAATAATAAACCAGAATGGAAAGAAAAGAAAAAAATTAAGGAGTTAAAATGGTTGAAATTAATTTATCAGAAGAAGTGATGGTTAAAATCAAACAAAAGATTGGTTATCAAGCAACATTTAATGTTCCAGATATTTTTGCAGCCATTGATTTTGCTGATCAGAATAGTTTTAAAGCTGTTGAAATTAATCTCAGTATCCCAGTTTTTTATCCTGAAAAGTACAAAAAGAAAGAGAGAGAAAAGATTGCAAGATATTTAAAAGATAAAGGTATTACTCTTTTAATACATGCTCCAGAAGAAGCATCAATCTTTTCTTTTCAAGATGAAGTGAGAAAAAACTCAATAAAGATTTTAAAAAGAGTAATTGATTTTGGTTATGATATTGGTGCTAAAACAATAACTTTCCACTTAGGATTTGATGTACTAATAAGTTCTAATGGGAAGATATTGGGTATAAGAGAACTTTTTCCACATCAGTTTAAAAAGAACCTGACAGAAAGTTTATCCATTCTTTTGAGTTATTCAAAAGGGAAAATAGATTTATCATTAGAAAATGTTGGAAGTTTTGGTGAACCTGCGACTAAGGAGGTTATTAAAAACTTTTTAGAAAATGAAGATCTTTTTTTAACATGGGATTTAGGTCATAATAATTTGAAGTACAAACCTCACCAAAAACAAGATGAATTTTTTATGAAGTATTTAAATAAAATAAAGTGTTGTCATCTTCATGATAATCACGGGGATAGAGATGAACATCTACCTATTGGTGAAGGTGAGATAGACTTCAATTATTACCTACCAATACTTGTAAATTTAGATGCTTATTTAATATTTGAGGTAAGACCTAAGGAGCTAGCATTAATCTGCAAAAAAAATCTTAATTTATAATATCAATTAATATTTATTAAGTGGGTGTTTTAAAATCTTTAGGAACAACTTCTAATCTATTGTCTTTATAATCTTGAGGAATTAATTAAGTTCCAATAAATTTGCCAAGATTATTGTGGGTAGTGATAGTAAGTAACTTTCTGGACGATTCGGACAATGATCAGTATTTATTGTGGGTAGCGGTAATGACCAGAGATAGTTTTTTCAATTAACCAATTAAGCTCTGATACATATCCGGGTGGGTCGGCACTGGTTATTACATAAGGGATTCCATTTTCTGTTGGTTTGTCAGATATTATCCCTACTGTATCAGACAATTCATCTCCAATTTCTAATTCAAAAAATACTATATCACCTGGCATCCACTGATTCATAATCTCACTATTTGTTGGATCAATTTCAGTTGTTAAAGTTTTCCCAAATTTTTTAAAAAAGGCTTCTTGATGAGGAATTCTTCTGAAGTCTATATTCTTATCAATAATCTTGTTTTGATATCTATCAAAAGGATAATCACTTTTAGCGATAAGCATATCTTCATATATGAGTTCTCTGATATCATATCCCGCTACTTTTAATGCCCTTGCTACAACATCTGTAGCAATTCCCTCTTTTTCTGGAGGATATCCTTCATTATAGTATTCAAACTTATTTTCAATAAATTCCTCACATTGTTGTTTAGCATTTTCTAATATTTTTCTCTGTGTGGCAGGGATTTCTAACTTCTCAGTTTCAATAACTGGCTGAGCTGGCTCTGAAACTATTTTTTTTATTTCCTCAACATATTTCCCTTCTGTGGTTTCTTCAGATTCCTCAGTAGATGGTTCTGTCTCTTCCACTGTCGTTTCAACTTTTTCTAAAGAAACAAGTTCTTCTGTTTCCTTCTTGGGAAATCTTACAAACTCAAGACCTTTTCCAACATTTTGTATATCATAAAATAAGACAATAAAAGAAATCTGTACAATTACTAAAAATATAATGATTGGGATAAGTTTTAGTTTAGGAATGTTTTTCAAAATTATACTCCAAGGAATCTCTTTAAGATTTATTTTTTAATGAGATTGCTTCGGGACTTTGTCCCTCGCAATGACACAGTATTAAAATTTATTTTTTAAATTTGACTTTCTTATTTTATCATAAATATATTATTATAATTATTATTGGATTAACTAATTGTTCTTTTTAGTGGAATATTTAGAGTTCAGAATATTTTCGCTTTTTACATATTAATAGATAGTATATTTGTCGGGATGTAGCGCAGCTTGGTTTAGCGCGCAGCGTTCGGGACGCTGAGGTCCGGGGTTCAAATCCCCGCATCCCGACCATAATTAAAAAATTGAAATAAAATAAAAATTTATTAATTAGTATTAAATAATTGTACTATTAGTGAGATAGGCTTATAGTTTGCTATTTGAAAAATATAATTATTTAAATTTTCACTATTTAAAGTTATTATTATTAATAAGAATTGTTTAATTATAAATCTTTTAAGAAACCATTATAATCAAGGAGGAATGATGGTTAGTAATCAAAGTACAAATGAATCAAAAGGAAGATCAAAATTTTTACAGGGCTGTTTAATAACAGTTGGGATATTTTTACTTTTGGTATTTGGTTTTATAGCTGGGGCTGTAGCAACTACTGGTTATATTTCAATTACTAACAATATTTCGCCAATTGACCTTTTAAAACCTGGAAATCTATGGCAGGATTATTTTTATAGAGAGAGTGGACCAGAAAGAGAATTACCAGAGGCTTTGCCAAAACAATTTAAAGAAGAGATTCCTGAGAAGTTTAAGGAAATGCAAACAATATGGAGTTCATATTGGTTTTATGAATTTTCTACTGATTATTGGTCTGAGGGAGAATATAATATAAAGGTTAAATGGGTTTTTCCAGATTTGTATGATTTTGATAAAATTCCTGAAGAAGAAGAAATTGATAAGGAAATAAAAAAGCAACTTACGACTACTTCTCCTCCAACTTATGAGACCATAATTAATTTTAAAGTAGATTCTGAAGCTAAAAAACACAAAGGTGATGTACTCTTTACTATTGATGGATTATATACTTCTGCAGGAAAAAAGATTGAGAATAAAACTATAAATCCTGAGGATAAAGCTGTTTTTTTGATTGGCTGGGTAACAGATTATAAGATGGAATATATGGAAGCGATGAAGTTTTATGATTCTTGTATAGTGGAAATAAGTATAAATGATGAAGCGATAATTAAGCTGCAACACACACCTATATCGCCACATAAGGAAACCCCCGGTAGTTTTAGTCATAAATTAGAAAGAAACTCAACAGCTTTAGTCGTTGGAGGTGTAACTCATTTATAAATAAAATAGATAGTGCCTTTAAAATATTATTTTTGTTAACAAAAATGGAGGTGTTTTTTGAAAAAAGAAAGAACTATTGCTGAACCATGGAAAATAAAAGTTATAGAACCAATTAGAGTTACAACGAAAGAGCACAGAAAGGAAACTATTAAAGAAGCAGGATACAACACTTTCTTGTTAAAATCAAAGGATGTATTCATAGACCTATTAACAGATAGTGGAACTTCCGCTATGAGTGATAATCAATGGGCAGGGATGATGTTAGGTGATGAGGCTTATTCTGGAAGTAAGAATTTTTATAATCTTGAAAAAGCAGTTCAGGAGATATATGGTTATAAATATGTTTTACCTACTCATCAGGGAAGAGGAGCTGAACATATAATTTCTCAAATCACTATTAAACAAGGTGATTTTGTTCCAGGGAATATGTATTTTACTACTACAAGAGAACATCAGGAGAGAGCAGGAGGAACCTTTGTGGATGTTATATTAGATGAAGCCCATGATACACAATCTGAGCACCCATTTAAAGGAAATATTGACTTAAAAAAGTTGCAAAGTTTAATTGATAGAGTTGGAGCTGAGAGAATTCCGTATGTGAGTTTTGAGACAAATGTGAACATGGCCGGGGGTCAACCCTTTTCTATGGAAAATGCAAAGAAGGTAAGTGAGTTATGTCATAAGTATGAAATTAATATTTTTTATGATGCAACAAGATGTGTTGAAAATGCATATTTTATTCAGCAGAGAGAGAAAGGCTATCATGATAAAAGTATAAAAGAGATATTAAAAGAGGTAATGAGTCTTGGTGATGGCTGTACGATGAGTTCAAAGAAAGATGGATTAGTAAATATCGGTGGTTTTTTAGCATTAAATGATTATGACTTATTTATAAAAGGAGTGGCTCTATTACCTGTATTTGAGGGATTTCCTACTTATGGAGGTTTGGCTGGAAGAGATTTAGAAGCTGTCGCGAGAGGAATATATGAGTCGGTTGATGATGATTATATAGCTGCAAGGGTTAGACAGGTTGAATATTTGGGAAAAAAAATAAAAGATTCTGGTGTACCCATTGTTACACCAATTGGTGGACATGCAGTATATCTTGATGCTAAAAGGTTTCTTTCACATATTCCTCAATATGAATTTCCAGCACAGAGACTTGCTGCTGAAATCTATGTGGATTCAGGTGTAAGGAGTATGGAGAGAGGAATTATTTCAGCTGGAAGAGATAAAAAGACAGGGGATCATAAGTATCCTGAACTTGAGTTAGTTAGATTAACCATTCCTCGCAGAGTATATACAAATCTTCATATGGATGTAGTTGCTGAATCTGTTGTTGAGGTTTATAGTTACAGAGATAAGTTAAATGGACTCAAGATAGTCTATGAACCAGCACAGCTTAGATTCTTCACAGCACGCTTTGAACTTTTGTAAGATATTTTAGAAACTGAATAATATCATTAGAATAATAGTCTGAGGATAATTGATATTTTTTCCTCAGACTTTTTATTTTGACTATATATATTTTAATACTTTACTTTTATATAAAATTATGCTAATATATACATAAGTATTTTTACACATATAAACAATTATATCAATGTGTTACAATAACAAATTTGTGTAGATTACTCAATTAATGAGATAGGAAACTCCCTTATAGATTCGAGTGATGATAGTTTTAAGATATAAAAATGCTAAGTGGACAATCCATCAGCAGTTTGCTGAAAATCTGTGGTAAACAGGCTTACAAATTAAGACAATATACTCACAGGAAGTACTATGCGAAAGCTAAAGGATAGTTCACTTAATAGAACCCAAAACATAGGAAAGATAATTCAAATTTTATGAATGATAAAATCGAAAACAAAAAATTAAAGAAATTAAGAAGACCAAGAAGTTCAAATTTTTATTTAGTAATTTTCTCATTAATTTTGATAATCTTTGGATTTTTCATTTTTAGATATATTTCATATTTAAAAGCAAAGATTACAAAAGAAAGCGATTTCTTACAGGTGTGTATTGTAAAAGAAGAAATTCCATCACACACTGTAATTAGTGAAGAGATGATAATGCTAATTGAAATACCAAGAAGGTATTTGTTAAATAATGCAGTATTGGATAAAAATTTAGTTCTGGGAAGTATTACAAAGTATCCTCTTTATAAAGGTGAACAGATCCTGAGTTCAAAGATAAGTAAAAATACTGATGATCTAATGTCTTTACCTGAAAATATTCCAGTTGATAAAAGAGTAATAACTCTTCCACTTGATAACCAAAGTATGATCCCACCTTCAATAAAAACTGGAGATAAAGTTGATGTGATAGCCAATTTTCATACAGATATTAATACAAATGAAAATACACTATCTAATACAAGATTAATTGCTCCAGCAAGAACTGTTCTGTCAGTCAAAAGTGGTTTTTTAATGGATAATAAATTGAGAGAAAAGAAAGATGAGAAAGAAGGCAGCTTAGGTCTCGATTTCTTAGATGTAAATATTTCTAATTCTGAAAAGTGGATAACTATATTAGTTCAATCAGAGGAGGTTATTGAAATAGCTCGTGCAATGGCAAATGGAAGACTATTTTTTTCTTTATGTCCTTCTGATAGTTATGAATCAAAGTTTTATGGAAATTAATGTTTTACTAAAAATTTCTAACAAATTTTAAAAATTATTATGAAAAAAAATAATTGTTTATCTTCAGAAAGAAATTATCTTAAATATGAATCAATAAATTTAGATGAATACAATATTATTAATGAGGAGGTTAGAGGTAAAGTAGTAGGTTTAATAGGTTCGAAGGGTGGAGTAGGAACTACATTTATTGCAAGTCACCTTGCAGCACTTTGTTTAAAGAAAGAGTTTAACAATAAAGTTGTTTTAGTCGATCTTAATTTGGGAAATGGTGATATAAGAAATGTTTTTGTTCAAACTGAGCCAGTTAAAGATTTGGGTGATTTGATTTCAATTCTGGACGAATTAAGTGATATTTCTGTTAAAAATGTGGTTGAAGATACTAATAATGGAATATCAGCTATTTTTTCTCCAAATGATTTTAAAAAAGTTGAAGAATTTAAAGAAGATGATATTAAACAGATAATAGATATATTAAGAAGTTCATATGAGTA
>JGI24025J20009_10003879_pt1 | contig 10028 bp, 8 predicted proteins | sample Cruoilmetagenom3_FD_20009 | JGI IMG/M metagenome (IMG submission 20009) | reverse complement strand
GGTCATTCAGCCACGGAGACACAGAGTACACAGAGGAAAAATCAAGGTGCGCCTCAAAGTTGTTCAGCAGCAAACGCAAAGAACATTGATTTCTTGAGAGACACCTTAAGAATCCCCGTGNCCTCTGTGCCCCAGTGGCGAGTCTGGCAGTTCTTTCAGTGGAGTCGTGTTTCACGCATCACACCCCCTGGAGCTAGAAGGGAGCAAGTTATGACCGTAAGCGAACAAGCCAGGCCCCTCGCTGTGGCTCGCCCATCGCTTTGGCAACGGTTGCGAGACGCGATGGCTCCTGTCCTGGCCTCCAAAGTAGCGCTCGTTGGACTGGCGCTGGTCATGTTCTGGATCCTGGCGGCGATCTTCGCCCCTGTCCTCACGCCTTACACTCCGCTGGAACAAGACGCCGATGCCATGAATTTGGGCCCCTCGGCGAAGCACCCGTTGGGCGCCGATCACCTGGGACGGGACCTGTGGGCTCGACTGGTCTACGGCAGCCGCCTTATCCTGGTCTTGGCTCCTCTGTCGGTGCTGTGCTCCCTGGCCGTGGGTACCACATTTGGCCTGATGGCCGGCTACTTTGGCGGGTTGTTAGACGAAGTGGTGATGCGCGTTCTCGACGCTATGATGGCCTTTCCAGCCATCCTGCTCTATCTGATCATCATCGCTGCCGTGGGGGCCTCGGCCATGAACGTCGTCATCGCCATTACCGTTGCCGGCGCGCCCGGCATCGCCCGGTTGGTGCGCAGTCTGACCATGGACATCCGCACACGGGAGTATATCGCTGCCGCCCAGTTGCGGGGTGAGAACCCCTTCTACATCATGTGGGTGGAGATCCTGCCCAATGCTCGTGGGCCAATCATCGTGGACGCCATGCTGCGGGTGGGCTATGCTGTCTTCTCCATCGGCACGCTGGGCTTCCTGGGACTGGGTCTACCGCCGCCCACACCTGATTGGGGCAGCATGGTCTGCGCGGGACGCCGCTACATCTGGTCCAACCCCTGGACTGTCCTGTGGCCTTCGTTGGCCATCTCATCGCTGGTAGTCGGGCTCAACCTCTTCGCCGACGGCCTGCGCGAAGAGACGATGCGGTATCAGTAGTGAGGTTGAGGTTAGTTAAGGTTGAGGTTAGGGGGCAAGGTCAAGGTTAAGGGGCAAGGTTAAGGGAGACACAAAGGTGGGCTATAAGCATTCTACAGAGATGCCGGTGTGGCAGAGGACGCATGAAACGGTGTTGTTGGTTTACAAGCTGACCGGCGACTTTCCGGAATCTGAGAAGTACGCGCTGACCAGTCAGATGCGACGCGCAGCCGTGTCCATCACCAGCAACATCGCCGAGGCATTCGGCCGGCGGACGAGCAAGGACAAGGTCAGGTTCTACATGCACGCCCGCGACGTAAACTAGCTGACACCAGCGGATTTTGCCAAACTCGACCAGGCCCTCAGTGAAATAGCTCACGACCTAAACAAAATCATGAAGACACTCTCGACTTGCTCTTAACCTCAGCCTCAACCTCAGAAGGAGACAAGACATGAGTGTAGATTTCGAGTGGAGCACAGATACGGACGACCATCGAATCAAGACATCCATTCTGAAAGTCGAGAATCTGGCCATCTCGTATGAAACCCGCAAGGGCGACGTGCAGGCCGTGCGCGACGTCTCCTTCGAGATTCATCGCGGCAAGACCCATGGCATCGTCGGCGAATCGGGCTGCGGCAAGAGTACCATCGCCTTCGGCATCGTCAACTTCTTAGGTCGCAACGGCAAGATCGTGGACGGCAGTATTCTCTTTCAGGGACAGCAACTGCGAGGACGGGCGGAGAGTGACCTGCGTCGCCTGCGTGGAGACCAGATCGCCATGGTCTATCAGGACCCCATGTCGGCTCTCAATCCCAGCTTGCGCATCGGCGACCAGTTGAGCGAGGTACTGATCGTCCACCGCGGCCTCAGCAAAAAGGCAGCCTACGAGAAGTGCATAGTTATGCTCAAGCGGGTGTACATGCCTGACCCGGAGGCCGTGATGGTGCGCTATCCCCACCAACTCTCCGGCGGGCAGCAGCAGCGGGTGGTCATCGCTATGGCCTTGCTCAACAACCCGGCACTCCTCATCATGGACGAGCCAACCACCGCCCTGGACGTGACCGTCGAGGCGGTTGTGCTGGATCTGATTGACGAACTGCGGCGAGACTTCGACACGGCCATCATGTACATCACCCACAACCTGGGCGTTATCGCCCGCGTCTCCGACGAGGTGGGGGTGATGTACGCCGGGGAGATGGTAGAACGAGCAGTGGTGGAGGAAGTGTTCCTGAAGCCCCTGCACCCCTACACGCAGGGGCTCATGCGTTGCGTGCCTAAATTGGGACTGAGCAAAGAATCGAGCTACCTGTACCCCATCCGCGGGCGGGTACCCTCACCCGCCGAGCTACCTCCCGGCTGTATCTTCGAGCCGCGCTGCGACTACGCCCGCCCGCGGTGCCGGCAGACCCACCCTGAGTTACGTCAGGTAGCGCCAGGCCATTTCGCCCGTTGTCACTTTGCCGAGGAGGTCGCCGCCCGGGAGTGGCAACCGTCAGAGGATCTGATCGCCGATCTGACGGCGTTGACGGCACGCAAAGCGGAGGCCGCGGAGCCGATCCTGCGCCTGCAGAATGTCAAGACCTACTACGAGCAAGAGCAGGAGTCTATGGCCTCTCTGATAGGCCTGGGGAAAAAGCTCTACGTCAAGGCAGTAGACGACGTCAGCATCGAAGTGCCCAAGGGGTGCACGTTGGGCGTCGTCGGCGAATCGGGCTGCGGCAAGAGCACGCTGGCCAAGACCATCGTTGGCCTGGAGCCGCTCACCGCCGGCAAGGTGGAGTTCCTGGGCTTCGACATCTCCGTGCCGGTGTCGAAACGGGACCTGGCGCTCATCAAAGAGCTGCAGATGATCTTCCAGAACCCCGATTCGACCATGAACCCCTCCTTCACCGTGGGGCATCAGGTCGGGCGCCCGCTGCGCCGCTTTAAGACCGTGCCGCGCCAGCAGGTGCGTAGCGAGGTTACCCGTTTGCTGGACGCGGTGAAGCTGGACGAGCGCTACTACGACCGTCTGCCCCGCCAGCTCAGCGGCGGCGAGAAGCAGCGCGTGGGCATCGCCCGCGCTTTCGCCGCTCGACCGGACTTAGTGCTGTGCGATGAGCCAGTTTCATCGCTCGATGTTTCTGTACAGGCCGCGGTGCTCAACCTGCTGCTGGAGATCCAACAGGAATACGGCACCACCATGCTCTTCATCGCCCACGACCTGAGCGTGGTGCGCTTCTTCTCCGACTACGTGGCTGTGATGTACCTGGGGAAGTTCTGCGAGATCGGGCCCGCCGAGGCCATCTACGCTCCCCCCTATCACCCCTACACCGAGGCGCTCCTTTCGGCGGTGCCCATCCCCGACCCCCGCGCCGGGCAGAAGCGCATTCGCCTGAGCGGGACGGTGCCCAGCGCGCTTAATCCGCCCAGCGGCTGCCGCTTCAATACCCGCTGTCCGCGCAAGCTGGGTCATATCTGCGAGAGGGAGGAGCCGCCATGTCGGGATGCGGGAGGCGGCCATCGCATCTACTGCCACATCCCGCTGGAGGAGCTGCGCCAGATCGAGCCGGTCGTGACGGTCAGGTGAAAAGCGCCAGGCGTGAAAACCCAGCCGTCAGTGACCTCACTGGAGGGAGATTATGCTGGTCAAAGACTACATGACGAAACATCCATTGATGGTTCAGCCGACGATGCCTATCATTGAAGCTCAACGCTTCATGGGGGAGAACAACATCCGCCACCTGCCGATCGTCGGAAAGGGGAAGCGGCTGCTGGGCCTGGCAACCCGACAGACGCTGCTGGTCCAGCCGGCGACGCTGGGCAGTCTGAACGTCTGGGAGATCACTCGATTCCTGTCCAACCTGACCATCGGCGACGTGATGGTCAAAGCCGAAGATGTCATCACCATAGAGAAGGACGCCACCGTAGAAGAAGCGGCCCGCATCATGGTCGAAAACAAGATCGGCTGCCTGCCCGTGCTGGAAGAGAGCATCGTGGTGGGCATTATCACCGAGATTGACCTGCTGGCCCAGTTGATGGAGATGCTGGCCACGCGCGTGCCCGGCGTGAGGGTCACGGTGCGCATGCCGGATCAAAAGGGCGAACTGGCCAAACTCGTCAGCGCCATCAGCGCCCAGGGATGGGGGATACTCGCCTGCGGTGGCTCTCCCGCCCCCAAACACCCCACGAAATGGGATGCGGTGATCAAGATCCGGAACGTGCCCCAGGAGGAGATCGTCGCCGCTCTGGAGAAAGTTGAAGGCCAGGAAATCGTGGACGTACGCGAAGTGTAGGGCGTGCACAGCAGGCAAGCCCTCAAGCTCAAAGTTCAAAGCTCAAGACTCGCATTCTAACTTAGTCTTCGTACGAGGGGAGGCCTTTGGACCTTGAGCTTTGAATCTTGGATTTTATCCCTTGGACACCAACTATTCCGCCCATCAGACGCCGCAGTTCCGCGTGCTTTCGGATCGGCAAATCGAGAAGGTGTACCTGGCGACGCTGGAGTGTTTGAACCGCACCGGCGTCGAGGTGCGCAACGCTGAGGCGCGGGAACTGCTGGCGGGTGCCGGCGCCAGCGTCGAAGGCTCGCGCCTGCGCATCCCCCCGCACATCATCCAGGATGGTGTCGCCGCCGCGCCCCGCTCCTTCACCCTCTGGGGACGCCCCTTCGGCGATCTCAGGAGACAAGACGGCAAACACCGCATCCAGGTGGTGCCCGACCGGGTCTACTTCGGCCCCGGTCCCACCTGCACCTACTTCGTGGACCCGGAGACGGGCGAGCGGCGCAAGGTTCGCCGCGGCGATCCCGGCCTCACAGCGCGGGTCTGCGACGCCCTGGAGGACATTGACTACGTCATGGGGTTGGGGCTGATCAGCGACGTGACCCCCACCCTGGCGCCCGTCTACGAGTACGCGGAGATGGTGGCCAACACCGGCAAGCCGATCCTCCCCTGGGCCTACTCCGCGGCGCACGTCTCCGACATCTACCAAATGGCGGTGACGGTCTCCGGCAGCGAAGCGGCCTTCCGCCAACGGCCCCACTTCGCCATCTTCGCCACCTTCCAGTCGCCGCTGGTACACACAGATGAAGACCTGGCCAAGGTGCTCTGGGCTGCGGAGCACGATATCCCCATCGTCTACCTGGGCGGCCCCAGCCTGGGCGCGAGCTCTCCCGTGACCGGCGCTTCGGCGCTGGTCGTCTACCTGGCGGCCGCGCTGAGCGGACTGGCGATCATCCAACTCAAGCGGCGGGGGGCTCCGGTGTGCATCGGGGGTGTGCCACAGGCCATGGACCTGCGCACGGCCCGGCCAGCCTACGGTTCGCCGGAGATGAGCCTGCTCGGCGCGGCGATGGCCGACATCTCCCGTTGGCTGGGTATTCCCTTCATGGGCACCGCCGGCGCTTCCGAGGCCAAGCAACTGGATTTGCAGGCGGCCATCGAGTCTACGATGCAGGTGCTCCTTTCGGGGCTGAGCGGCGCCACGCTGGTGCACGACGTGGGCTTCCTCGATTGCGCCGACATCGGCTCGCTGGAATCGCTGGTCATGAACGATGAGATCATCGCCATGACCCGGCGCATCCTGCGCGGCGTGGTGGTCAACGAGAACACGCTGCTACTCGACCTGATTGACCGGGTCGGCCCAGGCGGGCACTTCATGGCTGAGCGGCACACCGCCAAACACTGCCGGGCCGAAATCTGGGTGCCCACACTCCTGGACCGGGAGCCGTGGGAGACCTGGCAAACGGCCGGCGCGCAGACGATGCTCGAGCGTATCAGGGCCAGGCTGCGGGAGATCCTGGCCAGCCACCAGCCGCCGCCGCTGCCCGACGGCGCGGCGGAAAAGATCGAGGCCATCTTGCAAGCGGCAGAGGCGCGTGAAGGCCAGGTACCAGGGATCGGTGATTGAGGAGGCAGCGATGAAAGCGGTTCGTTTGGTCAAGCCAGGGCAGCCTCTGGAAATGCAGGAACTGCCCCTGCCCCCTGTGGGCGCTAGGGACGTGTTGGTCAGGGTCAAAGCGGCGGGCATCTGCCGTTCCGATATGCACTACCGCGCCGGCGTCTCGCCGGTGCATCCTCTGCCCCTGACGCTGGGGCACGAAGTGGCGGGCATGATCGAGGAAATCGGCGCTGCGGTCAGAAACGTCAAGGCGGGCGACCGGGTGTGTTTGCACTACCTTGTAACCTGCGGCGACTGCCGCTACTGCGCTGCGGGCAACGAGCAATTTTGCACCACAGGCTCGATGATCGGCAAGTATCAGGACGGCGGCTACGCGGAATACATCGTCGTGCCCTCGCGCAACGCCATCCCTTTGCCTGAAGAGATCTCCTTCGAGCAGGGCGCGATCATGATGTGCTCCTCGGCCACGTCGCTCCACGCGCTCAACAAGGCGGAGCTGAAGCCGGGCGAGAGCGTGGCGGTCTTCGGCGTCGGCGGGCTGGGCATCTCGGCGGTGCAGTTGGCGCGGGCCTTCGGCGCGCTGGACGTGTACGGTGTGGACATCAACGGTGATAAGCTGAAGCTGGCGGAAAGCTACGGTGCCATTCCGGTGAACGCCAGCACGACCGACCCGGTGGCCGAGATCAAACGGCTGAGCGGAGGGCGCGGCGTGGACGTGGCCTTGGAGTTGGTTGGTTTGCCACAGACGATGAAGCAGGCGGTGCTGTCGCTAGGTCTATTTGGGCGAGCCGTGATGGTGGGCCTCGCCGACAAGCCCTTCGAGATCAACTCCTACCGCGACGTCATCCTGAAAGAAACCCAGATCATCGGCTGCTCCGACCATCTCCTGCAAGAGCTGCCCTTGCTCATCGAGTTGGTGCGCCGCGGTGCGCTGGATCTGTCGTCAGTGGTCACCCGCACCGTGCCCTTGGCCGCCGAGGCCATCAACGCCGCACTGGACGACCTGGAGACGTTCGGGCCCGACATCCGCACCGTGATCACGCCTTGAGCCTGAGCGAGCCAGGATCAGCCCTTCCAGGCCGCCGTAGAAAGACAATCGTGTGACTCACGAAACCGTGCCCTTCCCCCGCTTGACGATGCTGACCCGCGAGCAGTGCGAGATCGTCCATCGCGCCTCGCTGGAGACCCTGCACCGCACGGGCGTGCGCGTCTATCACGATGGGGCGCTGGCGCTGCTGCGTGAGACCGATGCCGTGATCACTGACGAAAACATAGCGCATCTGCCCGCCGGTTTGGTGGAATGGGCGCTGAAGCAACCGCCATCGCGCGTCGTCCTCTGCAAGAGGAGGAGCAACGAGGCAGCGGTGCCGCTGGAGGGGCACTGTCCTGAGCCTGCCCAAGGGCGGACGGTCAACTTCGGCCCCGGCTCCGATTGCCCCAACTACCTCGATCCCCGCAGCGGCGAGCGGCGCAAGTTCACCACCGCCGACGTGGTGGATTGCCTCCACGTCTGCGACGCGCTGCCGGAGATCGGTTTCGTGATGAGCATGGGCATCCCTTCGACGGGGCTCAGGGCGGGCCCCACCGACCCTTCGGGCTTGAGCCCGTCAGGGCAAAGCCTGGAGGCGGCCAATGTCTACCAGCAGCAGTACGCGCTGATGCTAGAGCACACGACTAAGCCTGCGGTCTTCGTCTGCGACGACCGCGCCGATTGCGAGGCCATCGTGGCCATGGCCGCCGCGGCCGCGGGCGGGATGGAGCAGTTGCGTCTCCACCCTACGCTGCTCCTTTATTCCGAGCCCACCACGCCGCTGCAGCACAGCGAGACGGCCACGGGCAAGCTGTTGTACATGGCCGAGCAACGCTTGCCCATCGTCCATTCGCCAGCACCAATGATGGGCGGCACGGCGCCGGTTACCCTGGCTGGCGGGCTGGCGCTGGGCAACGCCGAGGTGCTGAGCAGCCTGGTGATTCACCAGCTCCAGCAGCCGGGCGCCCCCTTCGTCTACGGCAGCGGGCTGCACCACATGGACATGAAGACGACCATCAGCGTCTACGGCGCGCCGGAATTTCAGTTGGCACGCCTGGCCGTGGCCGAGATGGGCCGCTTCTACGGCTTGCCCACCTGGGGCTACGCCGGCCACTCCGATAGCTGCCTCATGGACGAGCAAGCGGCGGCCGACGCGGCCTTCTCGGTGCTGGTGGCCTTGCTGGCGGGCCACAACCTGGTGCACGACGTCGGCTACCTGGAGGCAGGGCTGACCACCTCGCCGGAGATGATCGTCTTCACCGCCGAGGTCATCTCCATGATGCGACGTTTCGTCGAGGGGTTCTCATTGGATGCCGAAGCGTTGGCCTTGGAGGTCATCCACCAGGTGGGGCCGGGGGGCAATTTCCTGACCGCAAAGCACACCCTGCGCCACTTCCGCAAGCTGTGGCAGCCGGCGCTGTGGGATCGGCAGCGGGTTGATGATTGGCTGGCGGCTGGCGGCAAGCGGTTGGGCGACCGGCTGCGGGAAAAGACCATCAGCCTGATGGAAAGCCACCGGCCAGAACCGCTGCCAGACAGCGTCCGGCAGGAGATCACGTACATTCTGAAGTCCGGCGATTCGAAATAGCGACAACTGAGAAATTGTCAGCGGGGTACTCACATGCAAGACGGAAACGACCTGGTAGCCCAATTCATCGCCGAGGTGACGTGGGACGCGCTCCCCGCTCCGGTGCAGCGCAAGGCCCGTATGGCTCTGCTGGACGTCCTGGGGGCCACGCTGGTGGGCACTCTGACCCCTATCAGCCGCATCACAACTGACTTCGCCGTCGAAACCTGGCCGGGCAACGAGGCCACTATCCTGCTGCACGGCAAGCGGGCCTCGGCCGTCGGTGCGGCCTTCGCCAACGGCTACGCCGCTAACGGTCTGGACATTGACGACTGTGCCCTGTACACCAAGGGCCATCCCGGCGCGCAGATTTTCCCCACCGCGCTGGCCCTGGCCGAGAAGCTGAGGCTGGGCGGCGCACAGATGCTGACGGCCATGGTCGTCGGCTACGAGGTGGCGCACCGCACCGCCCGCATGTGGCACGATCACCACGCCATCTACCAGGCGTGCGGCTCGTGGGGCTCGGTGGCCTGCGGAGCCGCGGCCGGCCATCTGCTGCGCTTGCCGCCGGAGCAGATCAAGCAGGCCCTGGGCATCGCCGAGTACCACGCCCCTAACCTGCCGATGATGCGGGACATTGATCACCCGGCAATGGTCAAGCACGGCATCGGCTGGGGGGCGATGAATGGCATCATCTCCGCCCAACTTGCCCAACATGGCTTCACCGGCATCCCCAGCATCCTGGGCTGCGAGCGCTACCGCCACTGGGTGGCCAACATCGGCCAGGACTACATCATGGTGGACGGCGTGATTTTCAAGGAGCATGCCTGCTGCGCCTGGACGCACGCCGCTCTGGACGCCGCACGCAGCCTGCTCCGCCAGCACGACTTCGGAGCGGACGACATCGCCCACGTTCGCCTGGAAGGGTTCCACGAGATGGTACGGCTGGGGACGAAGCTGCCGGCCACCACCGAGGAAGCGCAGTTCAACACCGCCTGGCCGTTGGCGGCGCTGCTCCTCGACGGCGAGATCGGCCCCGACCAGATGCTGGAGCACCACCTCGGCGACGAGCGGGTACGGGCCTTGGCCAGCAAGATCGAAGCGGTGGAAACGGACGAACTCAACGAGCTGTACCGGCGTGCGGTGGCAGGAGAGCCCGGCGGCAAATACGCTGCTGCCGTGACCATCACGCTGAAGGATGGGCAGCAGTTCGCTTCGGGGAAGGTGCAGGCCGGCGTCAGGTATCCCCAGGGGTGGGACGAAGGCCGCGTGGAGGAGAAGTTCCGCTGGCTGGTGGGGCACGTGCTGGAGGAGAACCGCATCGCGCCGTTGGTGGATACAGTGTGGCACTTCGAAGACCTGGACGACGTGCATGAACTGACGCGGTTGGTGGCGTGCTGACCCGCAGCCATAACCATCCAACGAAGCCGCTGTACGCATTTAGCGTCGAGGGCCTGGAGATTTAGTACCATCTA
>JGI24025J20009_10003877_pt1 | contig 10030 bp, 9 predicted proteins | sample Cruoilmetagenom3_FD_20009 | JGI IMG/M metagenome (IMG submission 20009) | reverse complement strand
ACCTACAATGGGCGCAACTGGGTAAGTTGTTCTCATTTTTATGCCCAAAGGTAGTTCAAGTACATTTTTTTGATGTGCAATAGACCAAAGTGTATGTGCAAACGTATTTGGCTCAAAGCTTACGCCATCAAATAGGTTATGGCCAAACACCAACAATAAAGCACTTATTAGCACTGCATAAATGCCTAATAAACGTAATAAGCCTAACATGACAAATCCCCAGCCTATCGCCCAAATGACCTGTGCGTATAACATTGGAAAAGCGGGGTTAAAGCTCCATGACCACGAAACAATGGTAAATTCAAAAATGATTAGCACCAAACCACGGATAATTAAATTGTAAGAAAATGCCTTAGTTGAAGCGTATTTATGCTCGGTAACAGCTGCTGAAAGGCCTGCTAAAAAAACAAATAAAGGGGCGCAAAAGTGCGAAATAAAGCGGGTGAAAAAAGTAACAGGGCTGGTACCCGGAACCGTCATAGGATCGGTTACTGAGTAATTAAGACAATAATACATACCATGGTCAATCACCATAAATATAATGATAATGCCACGCAATAAATCAATATGATGCAACCGAGGGGCTGTAGAGTGAGACGACATCATTAAGCTCATATACGTTGTATAAATTTGGCGATATTATATGTTATATAGTATCGCCATGCGAGCTTGAGCGCTTTTAAGCGCCTTGATTTATTACATTAATTTAGGTTGCAGTAGTTACTCACAATTTATCTTCTTTTTAGTAATTTCATAATGGTACACCTTAGCATTACTTAAACTTTTTAATGTACCTCAGTGTTATAAAATTAATGATAGCTAATAAAATAGCAATTTCGTAACGGCTGTAGGCAACCGCTATACCAATTAAACCCATATTCCATATGCTTGCTGCTGTTGCGGTACCCGATGTAGATTTATTATTTTTTAAAATTGCACCACCGCCAATAAAGCCTATGCCGGTAATAATCCCTTGTAGCATTTTAGATTGCGCTTCTGCACCTTCTAGCACTGACATAGCAATTACCGCATAGCCGCATGAGGCAACTGCCACAAGTGGAAAAGTCCTTAACCCTGCGCCATGGTGGCTTCGCTCCCTGTCGTAAGCCATAGGCAGTGCGAGTATGTAGGCAATGCCAAGGTGTACTAAATTATCGATGATTTCGTTCCACTGTAAATCAATTTCCATAATGGTCTCTATTGGTTAAGGGTGTAAACTAATAGCAACCTATAGGCCAGCTTATTTTATTATATAAATTCAATGTGTTAAATCTAAATGTGAGATGCATTCATTAATTAATTGGTAACATTTACATAGTTAATTTACGCTTTTACAGATAAACGCTGCCTATTCGTTTAATTAATTATGCAAAGTGCGTATTATTTTATTATTAAACATAAATAAACAGTATTTCACTTGCCTTTACATACAACCAAGCTTGAAAAAACAGCGTTATTACTTTGCCTTACTCTTTGTGCTATTGCATTTTTGGCGCCTCAATTACTCACCAATCATTTGCAACCGCTTATAAATAACGCTTTAAGTTTTTTAGGGGCGCCGTTTTTTTTATTAGTAAATTTTTTATTAGTTGCAGTTATCGTTATTGCCATAAGCCCGCTTGGTAGGCGAAAAGTAGGCGGTGACAATGCCCATATTGAGTTTGGCTTATTTGGTTGGCTTTCTATGCTTTTTGCCGCAGGGATGGGGTCGGGTTTAATTTTTTGGGGAGTTGCAGAGCCTGCGTTGAATGTAGTCAACTCTCCTTTAAAACATACACTTTACCCTGACAAAGTAAGTAGTGCTTTAGCGCTGACGTTGGTTAACTGGGGGGCGCATGCGTGGGCTCTTTATGCAGTATTTGGGCTTGTGTTAGGTGGCTTAACAAAAAACAGTCATTGCAGTGGTGATATTAGCGCACCGGTAATCAGTGCGTTAAAAGGCGCTATCAATATAAAATACCAATACAGGCTTACCTTTATTGTTAAATTAGTGGCCGTGCTTGCCATTTTTTTTGGTGTGGTTGGGACAATTGCAAACTCTACGTTATTGCTACGCAAGGGAATTGAAATAAACCTAGGGATAGAGTCCGCGCTTGTATCTGGTTTTATCATAATCAGCTTAATTGTATTGCTGTATACAATATCGGCCAAGCTTGGGCTTAAAAAAGGTATTCAAACGCTGAGTAAGTTTAATGTTTGGCTAGCTTTTTTACTTTTATTGTGGCTGCTTTTGTTAATGCCCATACAGCCTATAATGGCTATTGCCATTGAGGGCACAAGGGATTACCTACGGCTTATTTTTACAGGGGCATGGCAACTACAAAGCCAACTTAATAACCCCGAGTGGGCAAATGGCTGGACCTACAATTATTATTTTTGGTGGTTAGCGTGGGGACCTTTTGTTGGCGTGTTTTTAGCTAAAATTAGCCAAGGCCGGCCAGTGTGGCAATATATATTGGGCGTAGTTTTGCTACCTACGCTTGTGACTATTGTGTGGTTTAGTGTATTTTCGGGCTCGGCTATCGCATGGGATAAAACCTACCATGCCGGTATTTTAGATGCCATTAAAGCCGACTATACCCAAGGGCTATTTATATTTTTTCAGCAGTTAGGCTGGCAAGGCGCCGTACTTATTTGGACAAGCTTGTTACTGTTACTTATTTTTGTGGTTACCTCAGCCGATTCGGCCATATTAGTAATACGTGATTTAACAAATAGCAAAAAGGCAAAAGCATGGAGTATTTATGGTTGGTCACTCGCGCTTGGGCTTTGTGCCTTTATATTACTGGTACAAAATAATGAGCCACTAAACAGAACCATTGCTATTATTGGCGCTTTACCGTTTTTAGTTATTTTTATTTTGCAGCTGGTGGGCTTTATAAAAGAGTGTATAAGTGAATTTAAGTATTAGGGCTTAAACCCATTTTATTAATAAAATGATGATGCACTGTATTAAACTGTACGCTCACGCCGTTCAAAATTAAGTATATAGAACAGGTATACATATTTTTACAATACTATTTTTAAAGATGTTTATAATTTAGGTAATATTTTTGATCAGGATGAGTCATGAGAGCGCTAACTTTATGTTTATGTGTTATTTACCTAAGTGGCTGCACTGTCGCTGGTGTTATAATTGATGGACAGGCACAGTCAAATGCACGCGCCAATAAATATAGTAATAGCCCAGCTCGTTCAGATCCTTATAAAAATCCACTCGAACCTGTACCGAAAGACAAAAACGGGTTTAGTTTTACCGATATAGGGTTAAAAATAGATTCATTGCTGATCAATTTAGTAAAAGGTGAGGGCAATACGGTACAAGTGTGTAGGCAAGTGAGTAAAGTATTGAAAGAGTGTGTAGAAGTAGACAAATCTGATCTACACACTAATGAGATTACGCAGTTAAAAACTGACTATGAAATGATAAGTGTTGGTCAATAAAACTGCTTATAAAAAAGTAACTATGATCGTAGCCAGCTTGCATTTCAATGCTAAGCGGGTAACCTTTATTTTTAGCAACAGCCGCTAAATTTTGTGGCTTAAGTTGCTCCTCTAAAAACCCATCGGCTTCGCCCTGTGTAACAAGCATGGGGAGAAAATCAGCCTGCTGCGCTTTTTTCATCAACTCGCACGAATCGTATTGAGCCCAGAGCTCTTTGTCAGTGCCTAAATAACCCGTAAATGCTTTCACGCCCCATGGGCAGTCAATTGGGTTAACAATAGGGCTAAAGGCCGAAGCGCTAACAAACGCTTTAGGGTTTTTAAGTGCCACCATTAAAGCGCCGTGCCCCCCCATAGAGTGACCACTAATTGCTTTAGTACTGGTTACTGGGAAGTGTTGTTCAATAAGCATAGGTAGTTCATCAACTACATAGTCATACATATTAAAATGTGTATTGAACGGTGCTTGTGTTGCGTTTACGTAAAAGCCTGCGCCTTGGCCAAAGTCGTAGTTATCGTCATCAGGGACATTATCACCACGCGGGCTTGTATCAGGCGCTACAATTGCAATACCCAGCTCAGCCGCTTTTTTAAATGCGCCGGCTTTTTGCATAAAGTTTTCGTCTGTACAGGTTAAACCCGATAGCCAATAAAGCACTGGCACTTTATTTGTTTCGCTTGCGCCTGGGGGTAAAAATACCGCAAAACGCATTGTGCAATGGGTACTTGTTGCAGTGTGGGTATATTGTTTGTGCCAACCACCTGCTACTTTTGTATTTGAGATATTTTCTAACATAAGAATCCTTAAAAGCCGCAAACAATTAAGTATTACGGCTTTTTAATACATAGGTTACCAATAGCGTATTAGTAGTGAATTACTGTACGAATACTTTTACCTTCGTGCATTAAATCAAACGCATCGTTAATTTCTTCAAGGCTCATGGTATGCGTAATAAAGTCGTTAAGAGCAAATTCGCCTGCCATGTAACGCTCAACAATTTCAGGTAACTGTGAACGGCCTTTAACGCCACCAAATGCGCTACCACGCCATACACGGCCAGTTACTAGTTGGAAAGGACGGGTTGAAATTTCTTGGCCAGCACCGGCTACACCAATAATTACCGACTCACCCCAACCTTTATGACAACACTCAAGTGCTGAGCGCATTACATCAACGTTACCAATACACTCAAACGAGTAATCAACACCGCCATCGGTCATATCAACAATCACTTCTTGGATAGGCTTGTCGAAGTCTTTAGGGTTTACTAAATCTGTTGCGCCAAGTTTTGTTGCAAGGTCAAATTTGCTGGTATTAATATCAACACCAATAATGCGACCCGCGCCTGCCATTTTTGCACCAATAATAGCCGATAAACCAATGCCACCTAAGCCAAAAATAGCCACGGTATCGCCTGGTTTTACGTTTGCAGTGTTTGTTACTGCGCCCATACCTGTGGTTACGCCACAGCCTAATAAACAAATTTCTTCAAGCGACGCTTCTTTGTTTACTTTTGCGAGTGAAATTTCTGGAAGTACTGTGTACTCAGAAAAAGTAGACGTCCCCATGTAGTGATAAATTGGTTGGCCGTCTTTAAAAAAGCGTGTAGTGCCATCTGGCATTAGGCCTTTACCTTGTGTTTCGCGCACTGCTGAACACAGGTTAGTTTTGCCTGAAGTACACATTTTACATACGCCACATTCAGCGGTGTAAAGTGGAATAACGTGATCGCCTACTTCAACACTGGTTACGCCTTCGCCCACTGCATACACAACGCCTGCACCTTCGTGGCCTAAAATTGCTGGGAAAATACCTTCAGGATCTTCACCTGATAAAGTAAATGCATCAGTGTGACAAACACCAGTAGCNGTAATTTTTACCATTACTTCGCCTTTTTTAGGCATCATCACATCAACTTCTTCAACGCTTAANGGTTGGTTTGGACCCCACGCAATAGCTGCTTTTGATTTTATAAATTCAGACATGTGTTTATCCTTTGTAGTGGTTTTAAATAACAATTGTAGACCCAATTTGTTTGGGTGATGGCTCTATTGTATTTGTTTCTNAAATAATGATAATCTCTGATTTATTAAAACACTTTTACAGTATGGTAATAATGGCGCGTTGGGATGGCATAGACGAATTTATAGCAGTGGGTGAAGAGGGTAGTTTTACAGCAGCGGCTAATGTACTGGGACTGTCGGTTGCTCATATAAGTCGCCATGTAACGGCGCTGGAGCAGCGTTTAAACACCCAGTTACTCACCCGTACCACCCGCAAAGTGGTATTAACCAAAGAAGGTGAAGCCTTTTTACATCAAACTAAGCAATTACAACATGCTATGGACGATGCCACGCAAAGCTTAGCAACGCAGCAAACAACGCCTAAAGGTAAAATTAAATTAACAGCACCGGTTATGTATGGTGAGAGTTTTATTATGCCTATAGTGCATTCGTTTATGCATGATCACCCAGAAGTAGAAGTAATCGCAACACTCTCTAATGAGCAAGAAAACCTGCTGGAAGGCGGCTTTGATTTAGCCATTCGATTAGGCCATTTAAAAGACTCAAGTCTAAAAGCGCGGCGCTTGAGCTCGCGACGATTTATTATGTGTGCCGCACCTAGCTATTTAGCGCGTTTTGGCGAACCTCATACGCTAGGTGAGCTTAACCAGCATCAATGCTTAATTGGTAACAGTAGTTATTGGCGAGTAAATGAAAATGGCCGCGACAAACATATTAAAATAGCAGGGCGATTGCATTGTAATAGCGGTTGGGCACTGGTTGACGGCGCTAAAAAAGGCTTGGGTATTGTTCAGTTGCCGGATTACTACATAGAGAATGAAATAAAAACAGGGCAGTTAGTACCAATATTAACAGCTTATCAACCTCAGCAAGAGGGTGTGTGGGGGCTCTATCCTCCGCGGCAATTTGTTGCTACTAATGTACGGGTATTACTTGATTATTTAGTAACAGGGTTGAAGGTTTAGCTAGGTTTACGGGGTTGCTCATAATATAGCCAAGTATCAGATTTATAAATTATTTCTTACATTTTTGATGATATTCAATTGCGCTGAGTTCGTGCTACTATAAAGCCACACTTTTAGCATTAATGTTTTAATTAATATGTTTCAACCTGTTAGCCTGTTTATCGGACTTAGATATAGTCGCTCTTCTAAAGGCAATGCGTTTATTTCGTTTATTTCTTTTTTTTCTATTGCAGGTATAGCGATTGGTTTAATGGCGCTCTTTACAGTAAGTAGTGTCATGAACGGCTTTGAAAGCAGCTTGAAAACAAATATGCTCGGGCTCATTCCACACGTTGAAGTGCAGGCCAAACAACACTCTAAAGCGCAGATGAACACCCTTAAAGCTGATCTTGAACAATCACCGTATGTTGAACATGTTAGTTTATATCGCCATGGTGAAGCCATACTGCAAACCAATAAAGACCTGCATGGTGTGCTGCTGCAAGGGCTCTATGATAATAATGACTCGCTTTATAAAATCACTGACAAAGTAGTGCAGGGTAATTGGCAAAGCGTATTAAATAATAATTATCACATTGCCATTAGCCGCTATTTAAGCCGTAAACTCGGCGTTGGCTTAGGCGATAAACTGCGCGTTATTATGCCTAATGCATCTACTTATACACCCCTTGGTCGTGTTCCAAGTCAGCGTTTATTCAAAATTGCTGCTATTTACGAAACCGGATCTGAAATTGACATGGGACTGGCATTTACCAGTGGTGTGTCATTGCAACGAGTATTAAAGCAAAGTAGCTCTACACCCCCTAATTTAAGTGTGTCACTGCATGAGCCATTTGCACTTAATGAATTTATTCAAGACAGCCAACGTATCCTCAAGAATTTTAGCTACACAGATTGGCGCAGTAGCCAAGGCACTTTATTTGCCGCTGTCGCGATGGAAAAACGCATTATGTCTATGCTCCTTGGCTTAATCGTGCTGGTGGCGGTGTTTAACATTGTGTCGGCGCTCACCATGATGGTGAGTGAAAAACAAAGCGAAGTCGCCATATTGCAAACTCTTGGGCTCACGCCAAGCCAAGTACAAACGGTATTTATGGTTCAAGGTTTATATAACGGAGTGATTGGTACGGCAGTAGGTGCCTCTTTAGGTATTTTATTTAGCTTATATATAAATGAACTGTTGGCGTTGGTTGGTTTAAATTTATTATCGGGGATTTCACTGCCGGTCAAATTTGATGTGCTTAGCTTAAGTGTGATTGCTGTTTTAAGCTTAGCCATGAGCTTTTTAGCGACTTTATATCCCGCGCGTCAGGCCGCCAAAGTAAACCCAGCAGAGGTATTACGTTATGAATGATTTAGTAATTAGTTGTGAACAAATAAGTAAAGCCTACCAAGACGGGCAAAACCAAGTTGAGGTATTAAAAGGGGTTGATTTAGCCCTAACCCAAGGTGAAATGTTAGCTATTGTAGGCAGCTCAGGTTCAGGTAAAAGCACCTTGTTGCATATTTTAGGTACCTTAGATACCGCCAGTTCTGGCAGTGCAAAAATAAAAAATCAAGATGTGGCTAAACTGTCTCGCAGCCAACAAGCCGCGTTTAGAAATCAAAACTTAGGGTTTATTTATCAATTTCATCATTTATTAATGGAATTTAGTGCGGTTGAGAACGTTGCTATGCCACTGTTAATAAAAGGCTTGAGTGCCAAAGAAGCAAATATAAAAGCGCTCGACATGCTTGATAAGGTCGGCCTTGCCCACAGAAGTAGCCATAAACCGTCGGCACTTTCTGGTGGCGAACGCCAACGTGTTGCCATAGCGCGTGCTTTAGTAACTGAGCCTGCACTGGTGCTTGCTGATGAGCCAACAGGTAATTTAGATAAGCAAAACGCGATTAAAATTTACGATTTAATTAATCAGCTAAATAAAAGTTTAAACACCAGTTTTGTGGTGGTGACTCATGATTTAGAACTTGCCGACAAGCTGGGTAAAATAGCATATTTAGATGATGGTAAATTATCAATAAAAGAGTCAAACCATGTTGCTTAGTGCCTTTATAAGTAAACGTTTCAGAGCCTATTCAGGCCATAAAGATGAAAAAAACGCGTTTGTTAGTTTTATTGCTAAGGCATCTACTATTGGTATTTTACTTGGTGTTGCCGTTTTAATTGTGGCGTTATCGGTGATCAATGGTTTTGAACAACAATTGGTTCATCGTTTATTAAGTGTCGTGCCACAAGTTGAATATGTAGCACCAAGCAGGCCGATTGCTGATTGGCCCAGCAAAGTCGAAAAATTAAAACAGCAACCACAAGTAACAGGAGCAGCCCCATTTATAGCAGTAAATGGTATGGCGCAATTTAAAAGCCAATTAAAAGCAGTTGAAATACGTGGTGTTGAGCCTTCGCTAGAGAGCGACGTATCAGCGGTTAACCAATTTACACAAGGTAAATTAGTCAGTCAGCTAGCACTTGAGGATGTTATTTTAGGCAAGCAAATTGTCACTCAACTTAATATATCAATAGGCGACACTGTCACTTTATTGATCCCACAAATTAGTGAAAAAGGACAATCATTACTTGCGCCAAAACGGGTTACATTAACACTCGCAGGCATTATAGAAATGGGCGGTCCTATTGATAGCAGTGCCGCGTTTATTCACCTTAGCAAAGCACAACAAACCTTAGGTTACGATCAAAGCCAAGTAACCGGCCTACGTTTACGGGTTGATGATGTGTTTGCAGCGCACCAAATAGCGTTGAGAGTAGGGCAAACAGTCACTGATTATGTGTATATATCGAGTTGGTTTAGAACTCAAGGCAGCTTGTATCAAGACATTCAAATGGTGCGCACGATTGTTTATATTGTGGTGTTTTTAATTATTGCAGTCGCTAGTTTTAACATTGTTTCGTCATTAGTGATGGAAGTGCGCGAAAAAGAAGGCAATATTGCCATTTTAAAAACCATGGGTGCCAAAGACAGTACTATTTTGGCTACTTTTGTAATGCAAGGCTTAACCCAAGCGTTTGTTGGCGTGGTTTTAGGCTCTATTATTGGCGTTATTCTAGCAATCAATATTAGTGAGCTGTTTACTTGGCTGAGCTTATTGATGGGTGAAAACCCGCTAGAAGGTGTGTATTTTATCGAATTCTTACCGAGTAAATTAGTTTGGCAAGATATTGTGTTGACCGTTATTGCCACCTTTGTGCTTGCAATATTGGCGACGCTATATCCAGCATGGCAAGCAACACGTGTTGATCCGGCAAAAGTATTGGGTAATTAAACGCAGTATTTAATAGGGCGCTTAGTGTAACTCTGATAAACTGCGCCGCTATTAAACAGCTTTTGTTTGCTGAGCACTTATTTACCTTGGGATTTACTTTGACAAATAACGATATTTTACGCCGTATTCGCTACACCTTTGATTTAACCGATTCAGCAATGGTTGGCGTGTTCGCCGCTGCAGAGCACAGCGTAAGCACTGAGCAGGTGATTGCATGGTTAACTAAAGAGGGCGAGCAAGGTTACACCCCAATAAGTGACACTGAATTTGCGGTATTCTTAAATGGCTTTATAAATACTAAGCGCGGTAAACGTGAC
>JGI24025J20009_10003875_pt1 | contig 10033 bp, 9 predicted proteins | sample Cruoilmetagenom3_FD_20009 | JGI IMG/M metagenome (IMG submission 20009) | reverse complement strand
TCTTCTCGCGCATTGATATAGAAATACCAATTACTCTGACCCCTTTGATATATTTAGGCTCAGGATTTTGTTCAATCTACTCAATGGCTAACACCATCACGTTTAACGACCTTCGTAAACGTTAACCACAAAATTTTAATATCAAAGAAAACTGACTGACGCTCAAGGTATTCCACATCCAAGGCCACTTTTTGCGGTATGGGCAACTCATCGCGCCCGTTCACCTGGGCCCACCCAGTTAGGCCAGGAATAACACGGTGGACGCCCTTCTCAGTGCGTAAAGAAATCAAATCATCCTGATTAAATAGCGCGGGCCGCGGGCCAACAAAACTCATGTCACCCTTGAGAATACACCACAGTTGAGGCAACTCATCCAAACTTGATTTACGAATAAAATCGCCAATGGGGGTTAATACACTTTTAGGGTCATCCAATAAATGTGTCGCCACGGCTGGTGTATCAACCTTCATACTTCTGAATTTTGGCATTTTGAAAATGGCGTTATCTATCCCTACCCGGTCAGACCAATACAACGCTGGGCCTTTTGAGCTGAATTTAACAGCCAGAGTCACCAACAAAATAGGGATAGACAATAAAATACTGGCAAAAAAGGATAGAAGAAGGTCTAAGAAACGTTTCATAAATTCACCCTTGATCCAATCACCTCAGAAAAAAATTCATTTATAGATAATAAAAAACCGTAAGCTCAAGAGCCCATGGCAAAACGCAAACATACTGCATAAATCAGAACAAAATAATTTATATATATTTCAACCATATATAAAAATAGCTAAAACACTAGCCAAGCTCAAACTTAGCTGGCATCTCACATAAAAATAGTGTCCAACCAGTTTCTCAAAGAATATTTCAAATAAACATCCTCATCTATCTGTTTATATGGAGATGAAATAAATTCCTTTGGGAAGTAGGGAGATTTTCTATCAACAACACAGATATTGTTCTCATCGTAAAAGTCATAATCCATAACAGAGGCATTGGTAGTGATGATTTTTTTTCGACAACCCAGCATCTCAATAGTTCGCATGGTGAGCCCCGCTTGCCCCTGATGCTCTATATCCACAACGACGGTAGACCTAGAAACCAAATCTAAAACTTCATCATGACTGAGCGCCTGAAAAGAAAATTCTCCAATATTTGCTGATCTAACGCTTCTATCAAAAAGCTTTCTAAAAAAATATATGATACGGCTCTGCAAGTAAAGAAAAGAAAAGAAACGCATCCCGTATGACTCTGAAAGCTTCTTAAGTTCTTTCACCAAAATATATCGATCAGCATGTCCAGTACCTATAAAACAGAGATCATAATGGTCACTGCTACTCGAAAGCAAAGCCTCTTCATAAACCGGCATATAGAAAAGCGGTAAAAAGGACAGACGGTCAGACTTAGCGACGTCACCCATATCGAAAGAAAATGCTTTATCAAAGAACGTTAAGAGATCCGATTTCCCGGGGCAGTTATCCAAAGAGTCCCAAAGGTACAAAATAAATGTGGCAGATGGTTGGCTGCTCTTCAAGCTAGTTAGAATTTCCTCACTAACACCTTCCAACTTAACGAAAAAAACATAATCATAAACCTCGCCGGAAATATCCTCCAAAATTTTGGCATAATGCGATTCTAATTTCTGATCAATTAAAAGTTTAAAATTAAGGCGGAGCGCCGCCTTTACAAAAAAGCTATTTCCTGGGCGAATATCACGATAGTCAACAATCGCGCCTTTTAATTCCAACGCTCTTTTAATTTCCTTTTCGTAACTAAAAGTGCTAACACCAATATAAAGAATTTTCTTTCCAACAAATGACATCATTTATTCCAACAACTCTTTGGCTTTAATTTTACACATTGGTTTTTCGAAATAATCCTCATGCGCATCCAGCTGCCTAACCCAATACAAAAACCGTTATAGGTCACCACTAAAGCTGGCTCTCGGGTGGGGAAATCATACCTGTAGCTGGAGAGTTGCTATCATAAATAGAACAATCGCGCTTTCAAACCCGCGATAAAACTACTTATACAACCCTTTCGACTTCATTTCCAATATTGATTCATCATACAAATCCACCTGAACGGCTTGAGTTTTCACCCAATTCGTAAACAGACTCATCCCCTCAAAAAAACTCACTTTGGGCTTAAACCCTAAATCATTTCCAATTTTAGTTAAATCTGCATAATTATGCCGGATATCACCAATACGATAATGACCACTCACTTCAATTTTAGAGTCACTTTTATATATTCCTTTTAAAGTATTTGCGATAGTTAAAACATCAATACACTCACCTGATCCTACACCATATATATTTCCAGCTGCAGCAGCCTTTGTAAGTGATAACACAATAGATTCTACTACGTCATCTATGTATACAAAGTCTCGACTCTCGAGGCCATCCTCAAATAGATTAATATCATTACCATTCATTATCCTGGTTGAGAAGATAGACAATATGCCGGTATAAGGATTCGTCAACGATTGTCCTGCGCCGTAAACATTTTGAAACCTAAGAGCAATACTATCAATCCCTAAGCTTTTTCCAGAAATCATAAACAGCTGTTCCTGTACTTGCTTAGTCACCCCATAGACAGAGGAAGGATGAATTTTACTTTCCTCATCTGTCGCTAACAGCTCGACGTCTGACTTGCAAACAGGGCATTTAACATTAAAATCACCTGCACCCATATCGAGATCATTGCGTTCGACCGGATAAACCTCACCGTGATTGTCACACCTATATTTTCCCTCTCCATAGATTGAACGAGAGGACGCAACGATCATCTTTGTAACACTATGCTTTTCATTAGTTAATATATCCAACAAGATAGACGTGCCTTTTATATTTACATCAGTGTATCGCTCAATCTGATACATAGATTGTCCAGTTCCTGTTTCAGCTGCTAGATGTACGATTGAATCAACACCAGTAAGTGCTTCGAGCCAATCTTCTTTAACTAAAACACTACCATGAACAAATCTAACCTTATCTTTAACTGACAAGTACAAAGGTGACTCAAGTGGATTTTCGCCGTGTATCTGTTTTGATAAGCTATCCAAAATGCTTATCTCATAACCCAATGTCAATAATCTTAAAGCCAAGTTAGAACCGATAAAACCAGCACCACCTGTAATCAATAGATGTTTATCTGTCATAATATTCCACTATTAACTCTTTCCCACTTTTGTGAACCAGCGTCGTATCTTTTAATAATTTTTGCTGGGTTACCTGCTATCACACAACCATCAGGAAACACGCCCTTAACAACCGAGTTAGCCCCAACAACACATTGCTTACCCAAAACAGTCCCCGCACGAATAACAGCCCCATAACCAATAAAACAATTTTCACCAATCACAGCAGTAGATGTGATTAATTTTTGATTCATCACATGAATACCAATTTCAGTATAATCATGCTCTACATCACTAATAAACACATTCGCAGATAATGTTACATTCTTTTCTATCAAGACTTTTTTAGAAGCAATCAAGTGCAAGCATTGCCCAATAGAAACATCGTCACCAATAACTATTTTTCCATTTCCGAGCGACTCTATTCTAGCACCAGGATATATTCTTACTTTTTTACCAAAGCAGATGTTTTTAAAGCCACGCATATAAAAAGGCTGCCCAATATAGCTATACAATCCAAATTGACCCATAAAAGGTTTATAGCATATGGCCCTAATCATCCAAATTAATTTAACGAGCATAAATTGCCTTACATATACTATAAATAGCGTACAAGCGGAATTTGAGTTTAAATCCAAGTGAATTTCCGCTAACTTTTCCGCCTGAAGACACATTGGATTCATGCCTCCTGTAATAAGTCAGCGGCTCTTTTAAGTATTTAACCTTGAAAAAAAGCTCAGCAACTAATGCTAACCATAAGTCATGAGGCAGCATGGCATTATTCTCAGGAAACGGCAGTGACTTTTTAAGTACTTTCCTATTAAACGCATAACAACAACCTAAATACCTACAACGAATCAAACTACTGGCGAAGCCAAACTTTGCATTACGAAGCTTAAAATAAGACGGTGCTATTAATTCTAACTTGTCATTAACCACTAAAGCATCTGTAACTACAAAATCAAATTGATGCAGGGCGCTTAAAGTCAAGCTCACCTTAAGCTCATGCCAAATATCATCTTGGTCTGACAAAAAAATAAAATCACCTTTAGCCAAACTCAATGCATTTTCGAAATTCCCTGTATAGCCTTTCTGCATTTTATTAACAACACAAATAATTCTTGGGTCATTAATCGCGCTTACAATAAAAACCGTCTCATCAGTAGACCCATCATCAGAAACAATTAGTTCATCCTCTGGACCCAATTGCTTAAGAATTGACATTATTTGATCTCTTATATAGCGCTCACCATTAAAAGCAGCTAGACAAACACTAATCATGACACGAACAAAACGTTTAACATATTGACATCCAAACCAATGAATTTAATATATTTCACTATAATCCCATACCCCCAGCCAGCTAAAGCAAAAACTCATTAATCGCACTCCGATACCGCCCTATAAGATCAGCCTTATTACACGCCACATTAAAAAATGATTTTAGATTTTCTGCTTGCATTGTGGCAACTCCATTGTCATATAGAAAAGAAAGCTCATCTACGCTACAAAAATTACTTCCATCAATTTCAAACAATTCATCTAAAAAGTCATCTTTATACACCAAAAAACAATCATCATTCATCAACATTTCCACGAAAACACCTGATGTATGAATAATGGAAAACTGATATCGGCGACTATCATTATGCAGTCCAAGACAAAGCGGGTTTTTTAAAAACTTCTCATAGAATTTATTTTTCGATGCGGGGTGAGGCCTAATATAGAATGAAATATTACGATCTTCACAAAACTTAGCGACCAATGGAAGCATCGTAAAATTCGACTTTAAATGGGAGTCACCATTCAAAATAATGCAAATGGCATCGTCTTCCACTATATAACTAACCCTATCCTCTTCATAAAAGGACTTTAGCGCCCCGCAAACCAAAATCCTATCCGATTCAACGCCGCCTTTAATAAATTCAATTTTCGTCGCCTCACCCCAGACAAATATATAGTCACTTACAAAGTTCAAATAAGCTTCGCAATCTGTTGACTCTCTTCCGCGCATATTGACTCTATACTGTCCATGCTGCAATGTCGCCGTCTTCAACCCTGAGCACTTCGCCATTTGAGCGACTAAATTTTCTTCCAAATAGCTATCACAAAAACTTATATATGACTCATAGTTTGAAAACTGAATCGAATTATAATTTTTTTTGGCTCGAATATAGTAGGCTTGCAAACTAGACACTGTTAATAAGTCAAAAAACTTCAATCCCAAATTGACATTATTACGAATAACGGATAAGAAGCAAGTAATATTCTTTAACACATTTACGAATGAGAATCTCCTCCGAAATATCAACTCATCAAATTCTCCCAACGAAATGAAGTTTATATATATATCCCAATAATCTTCCCTATTAACACTTAAAAAATTTCGACTTAATAATAGCTTTTTACCGCCCGTACTCTCCACTTCAAATTCAGCATTATAAAATATTGTGAGCACGATATAACTAAGTAAAGATATAGCATCACTGCTGTATAGTTTAGCAGCTATCACTGAGGCTATATTTATTCTACCGGACATCAATACACGTGTGGCTTTCAACCGCTGTATAGTATGAAATCTCATGTTAAATCCAATCTACCAAATTGAGCCAAAGAGATACGCCACAAAATTTTCATCCAAATCATTAAAGTCATCTAGCTCATTATTGTACAATACCACCAGAAATGGGAGAAAAGTCGAAACCAGAAGCAACAGTATTGTTGCCATTTTATCCCCGAAACTCATATGCGGCATAAGCGACGCGCAATATATATATTTTACCAGCACTGCATTGCGCTGCATTCTTTTCACTTCTAGGAAATAAAAGGTAAAAGGTAACATTAAAATCGTAAGCCATATAAACCTGTACATTATTTCAACTCTATTTCTTTCAAGAAAACTCATTCTATTTCTTGTTTTTTTGTCCACCCACCATATAGTAAAGATATCCAAAAAAACGTAAGAAAACACAATCAACACTCCAAAACCCGGCTCTCGTAACAAATAGGAACCCATCTTTGATGGATACAACCAAGCCAACCCAGAAATAATAAATTGCGAAAACAGTGAAACAAGCACAAGGCCGAAAAACATCGCTAATATAAATTGCTTTCTACTTGCACGACAAAGAGTATAAAAAGGCAAGTAGACCAGTGAAAATTTCTGTATAGTGAATGATAAAAAAATAATTATGTAATGTCTAACTGGCTGCCTATACTCAATTGAGCTTAGTGATAGAAAAACCAACAAATACATTATCGTATTTCTTATCTGATTCAAATCAAAATATAGAGGGTATAAGCAATACAAAAAAACAACCAAACTTGTGTACCGAACCCCTTTTGTCTTTCTAAAAAACACATATAGCAATAAAGAGCCTGTAAGAAAAATTATCGCATTATGATCAAAACCAAAATAATAGAAAAATAAAACCAAGTACGCATAACCAAATTCAAAATTTCCAGTTAGATCATATTCAACAAAGAGGCGACTATAATCAAGGTAATCATTATTATATCTATTAAAGCTAAATGTAACCCAAAGCAGAAGAAAAGGTATTATCGATAACAATCTGCTTTTTGAACCCCCTAAACCAAAAACTTCTATAAGAACAAAAAGGAATATTACGAACAGGACGATCACTAATAACACCAAACCTCCTAAAACCTTGATTACAAAACATAGGTAATCAGAACTAATACGTCAATAGGCCATAACCCAAACACTGAACTGAATCGCACTTACTCCATATCATTATCGATTTCACGCAACCACTGATCTAAACCATATTTCTGTAAAATTTCTCTCTCATTTCTCACGCCGTCACGTGACAAAAAATCATGTATCAAAATATTATCAATCAATAGATCTTGTATGAAAATTACATTCCCATCATTATAGAAACCCTCTTTTCTCACATTAATATTATCTGTAATGAGTTTCTTCTGCCAAAATACAGACTCTAACGCCCGCAATGTCATCCCCTCCTGGCCGGGCTGAACGACATCTAAAATCGCCCTACTATTAGAAATTAAATTACAAACATCATTGTAAGAAAGAAACGTATCCTTTAGATCAAAAACTGTTGATTTATCCGCGCGCGAGTCCTTAACTACATAAAAATACACGCCTATACCTTGACTTAGTAATGCCGTGTAAATCTCCTCTAACTTACTAAGCCGCCCCTTTAAGCGCCCAACAAAAACAACGTCGTATATAGCATCCAGATTTTCACTCTCCCCATCTGGGTTAATCCAGTAAAATTGATTATGCAGCCCTATATTATATTTCTCGCTTTCTCCCATATCAAAAGTACAGACTTTATGAGCATGGCGCTTACATAAATTCAATAGCGTTTCATTTTTTACTATATTCCAATACCAAACAACCACCTTCGTTTTATCATACTTATTTACCAAATATTCAATACTTTGCAACCAAATATCAGTATCAAAAACTACTATCACTTCAGTGCCATCGTTCTTTATATGGGATTGCAACAGTAGGCGATAAATCCAAATATGGATTGATTTTGGAAAAAACTTTAAATGCAGCCGCCTAAGCACCCTAACGAATAATGAATTTAATGCCGGATTAACCAAAGTTAATTCAAAAGTTGAGTTCGACTCAAACTCCTCCATGAATGAAGCGCCAGCATGCAATAAAATATATTTTTTCGTATTCCCTCTTATCACCTTTCAACCCTAATTATTCTAAATGCGAAATAGGTTAAGCACATAGCAATAGAAAATTCCGTTAGAGCCAAACCGATTGCAGCCCCCTCCCCACCATAAAAAACGATTAACACGTAAATAACAGGAATCCCGACTAAGACACCAAATTGTGTAACCTTGCGATTCAGCTTCTCTTCTCCTAAATTCACCAATATTAGTATGCCTGAGATATTCCTCAAAAAATCTATGACCGGAATAAAGAGAAGAATAACAAAAATCTCAGTAACGAAATAATAGTCTTCACCGAACAAGACTGGAACAATATAGTCGGAAGCCACCCCAATTATTACTACTGACATCAAGAGCACTAATAAACACAAAGATAATTTCTTGACTAATTGAACTTCAATAGTTTTTTTCCTGGGCGATATAAATCTGCTAAACCATGGAAAAAGCGCCTGAACTAATGGCAAATAAAGCCCTTTAATTACCTGCAATAACTTTTCCGCTAAGGAATAATTTGCTACAGCGGCATTATTGGTAACCAGCCCAAGAATAATTACTCCAGAACCCGCATATAACCCCCCAAATATATTTAAGGAAAACACATCCCAACCAAGTTTCAGTTGAGCCACCAATTCTGACGCAGCCGGATACCTAAATCTGACTTGATACCTTTTTCTAACTATCAGCAATGCAGCGACCAAACTAAAAAGCCCAAATATAGTATTTATTAGCGGGATCATAGCTACATCAGCAGGTGAATCAACCAAAACAAAAATAAAAATCACGGCAGCCAATTTTCCAGCCGCGCTCAAAATAGTAAGCCACTTCATATTGCCCACTCCTTGAAAAAAGAAGGTAGGAAATACAGCCTGGGTAGCCATATACATAAATGAACATATGTAAAGAAAGGCTCCTTCCAATTCGAATACAGTCAGCGCAAAAGATAACAACACAAATTCCAATAAAAGTATTAATATCTTAATTGATATTACAGAACTATAAATTGAAGAAATCGCTAAAGAATTTCCAACCGCAGTAGAAATATCCCTTGTAGCTGTTAGATTAAAACCATAATCTGCAACTAACAAAAGATAACCCATGATCGCGGTAACAAATACTAAACTCCCGAAACTGTCAGCGCCAAGCACCCTAACTACATATGGCATTGAGAGCAAAGGGATCACTTGATTTAGCACCCTCAATGAATATAGTGCGATTATATTTTGTTTGACATTCATTCTTAGTATCTTAATCGATAGAGATTAAACGTATTTTTTAAACCGATTTACGAGTAAAAAATATTGTAATGACGAAAGACCAAGCCAATTCATTTTAGCACGCAAAGAACGCCGCTATAGTGGTCAAGTTTTTCCGAGCCAACCAACTATTTTATGCCGCTATAGCTCAAGTATCTATTTGCACTGCATAGTTTTTACAACTGTGTCAACGTTCAAAATATTGGTGTGTAAAATTACCCCCTATTCCTCTTTCCTCAAGATCTTTTTCAGAAAAACAAATAAGACGCCGATCACCCCACCTAATAAAACAGCCATAACACAAATAAGTGCTCTCTTTGGTCTATCTTTTAACTCTGGCACTGTCGGCACATCAATAACTTTCAAAACATACTCGTCACGAATCTCCGCCAACATTTTTGTTTTAGTTTGTGCCTCTATCAATTCATAAAAGATCTTCTGCATTTCAGCCAGCGAGGTTTCTTCCAATTTTTTCGCAAGGTAGCCAATACTTTTATTTGCTTCGGCGATATCCTGTTTTCGCATGTGTTGATTAATATCTTCTATTAACCATTGCACCCACTGCTTCGCCACAAAAGGGGATAAATGGGATGCCGATATATTTACCATGCTACTTTTTTCATCGTGATTGATACTTATATTTTTCAAAAACTCGGATATTGCCTCTTGATCACTAGGTTGCGATTCTTTTTTCCACTGGCTTTTTGTTTTCCATGCCCATGTTTTTGTTTCGGGGTTATACAATTCGTCGTCATAAACGACTCGGTTATGTGTGACATCCCATGATTTCGCTGCCAGAACTTCAGGCTTTAGATTGTAGTTTTTTATAAATTCGCTGAGAAATTCGCGTGATTTAAGGGTTTCTATGGCGATTTTTGTTTTGTCTATTCCGCTGCCGCCCAGGCTAACGCCTGCCATGGAGGCGAGCCCACCAAAGCGGGCGGCGAGTGCGGCT
>JGI24025J20009_10003874_pt1 | contig 10033 bp, 12 predicted proteins | sample Cruoilmetagenom3_FD_20009 | JGI IMG/M metagenome (IMG submission 20009) | reverse complement strand
CATCCATCGGAGCGGGATGAGGGGTGTGAGTAAATTCCATGCTGTGCCAGATAGTGCGGCGCGCACATTGGGGCAAGCGGGAGAATGCTGGGTTGCAAGTTCTGACGCCGTTGGCGTGGCAAGGGCGATTGCCCGCCCGCAGGTCCGCAGGGCCGAGGATGTCGCATTTCGAAGGGCATGCGGAAAGCAAAGGCGGAAAACAAAGAAGGAAATGAGAAGGGCAGCTTCTCACTTAAGAGAAACTGCCCTTCACATGGTCAGCGGCCGGAAGTGCCGCTCACGAAGCCTTACTCGGCAAGGATAATGTTACCGAATATGCTCCGTAGGGATCTTCACCGACCTCGCTACTGAACCATGAGACATCGGATCACCTCCTTTCGCGCTTTTAAGCCAAGACCCTGCCGTTTCATCGGGGGGCCGAGTACTGCGTTCGCCGCTGAACTCAGTTACAGTTGTGATTCGAAAATGACTTTAAAACAAGGCTTGTAAAATAGTTATCCAACGTCAAAATAGGCAGTTCTGGCCCGGAGCATCCCTCCGGGTTTTTTATTGCCCGTCTGGGATGGCTCTAGCGGCAGTCCTCGATCACCCGGCTGACCTCACCCCACACCGGCAGAACAAGCGTTTCCATGCCTTCTGTCTCAACCGCAAAATGGCCATTGCTATAGGCGATGGCGTCCAGCAGCGGATCGTTAGGCCAAAGGGGTATCGCAACCAAGCCGGTCATAGGCACTGGTTCGGCGGTGAGTACACGGTCGCGCGTTTCCGTCCGAATGCGGAAAATCAGATTGGTCGACGATTGGGACCAGCGCGCCAGCCAGACTTGATTGGTTTTCCGTTCACAGCGCAACATAAATGTTCGCTCGGCTGGATTGGCCCGATCGCCGAAATAGACGAACGTTTCTCCCGCTTCTGAAACATAGGCCCATTCGCCCGATGTCAGTACCTTAGCGCGCCTATCATCGGCTTCGCTGGCTGTGGTGATGGCGGGTTCGTTGATCACAGCATTGCTTTGCTGCGCGCAGGCGGCCCCCACGCCCAAAGCAAATGTTGCGGCCAAGGCTGTGCTCAATTGGAAATAGATTGGTTTCATAGCCTTACAATGCGCGCTATCGCAGATTGTTCAATGGGTCTTGGAGATTATGGGAAAAAAACGCCGTCTTGATCAAATGTTGGTGGATCGCGGACTGGTGGAAAGCCGGACGCGTGCGCAGGCATTGGTGATGGCGGGCCTGGTCTTTAGCGGTGAACGCAAAATGGAAAAGTCGGGCCAGCAATTGCCCGAGGATACTCCGCTAAATGTGCGTGGCCGGGATCACCCATGGGTCAGCAGGGGCGGGATCAAACTGGCCCATGCGATTGATCACTTTGCCCTGGATCCAGCTGGAGCGGTGGCGATGGATATCGGCAGCTCGACCGGCGGTTTTACCGATGTGCTGCTGCAGAAAGGGGCAAGCCATGTCTTTGCTGTGGATAGCGGGACCAACCAACTGGCGTGGAAGCTGCGCCAAGACGAGCGTGTTACTGTTCTGGAGCAGACCAGCGCGCGGATATTGACTAGCGAACAGATCGACCGTCCTTGCAATTGGGTGGTGTGCGATGCCAGCTTTATCGGGCTGGCCAAAGTGTTGGAGCGTCCGCTGGAATTGGCCGCGCCGCAATGCCAATTGGTGGCCCTGATTAAGCCTCAGTTCGAGGTTAGCCGCGAAGAAGTGGGCAAGGGCGGGGTTGTGCGTGATCCCGCTTTGCACAGCCGCGTTTGTGATGAAGTACGCGAATGGCTCCAAGGGGCAGGGTGGAGCATCGAGGGATTGGTTGAAAGCCCGATCACCGGGCCTGAAGGCAATGTGGAATTTCTGATCTACGCGCGTCGCGGGTGAGCTTAAGCAATATCCAGCGTTGAAATTTTTGCGTCCAGATCGATCGGAATGCTGGCCAAGACATCAACCCCTGACGCTTTTTCAAAGGCCTTGTCCGGCCCGTGTTCTTCCATCAGCTTGGCGTGTGCAGCATCGCGTTGGCGCAACAGGTTTGCGATCTCGTCACGATACAAGGCCACCATTGCTGTAACGAAACGATTGACCAGACCGTCTTCCTTGGTGTCGTCTACATTGTAGAGGTCAAGATGCTCGATCATGTCGTCTGCGGAATAAAGAAATTCGTTCGTCACAAAACGATTGGTTGCGAACCATGCGCGTGGAATGCCCGAATGCGCGATCGATAAAGCGATGATGTGCGTGACATGCGCCTTGGCGTCCTCGCCTTGTGCAGGCATCACCTTTATCTCAGCATTTTCAGACATTTGAGTGCGGTGCAGGAACAAATGAAAATGGCCATGTTCGTCTGGATCGCGATCACCGGCGGCATGAACATGATAATACCAGCGCGCTTTGGTTGTGGCGCTTCTGGCATCTTTCTCAGGGTAGTGCTTCCAAAACTCTGCCCCCGTTTCGGGCACAACACGCACCATCAACGGGCGGCGTTCCTGCGCCATTTGGGTGATGGTTTCGATAACCGTGTGAGCGGCCTGGACGGGGGTCATAATTATCTAGCTATAAAACAAAGAGGCCGACAGCAACGATAGTTACCATCGGCCCACAATGTAATGTGTTGGCTGGCTTATTCAGCAGCAGCTTCACATGCAGCTTCAGCTACTTCTTCACCAGCTTCTGCTACTTCTTCACCAGCTTCAGCTGTGTCTTCGGCAGCTTCGCATGCAGCTTCAGCTACTTCTTCAGCAGGTGCTTCAGCAGTTTCAGGAGCGCATGCAGCGGTTGCTACAGCAAGGCCACCCGCAACAGCGAGCATCGAAGCAAAATTGGTTTTCTTCATTATAAAATCCTCAACCGGGTTAGGGCGCCCCATTTGGATCACTTTGCCACCGCGCGCCCGAACGGTAACATGATTGGGGCCGTGACGATGGCCCCGAGCACCGTATTTTGAACAACCCAATCCGGTAAAAATGGGCGGTTTGAATACGGCACAAGTCGATGGGGTTAACGGCAGTTTTCCGTATCGGCAAAGGCAATTGTTGAAAAAGTGGCATAAATACGGCTGCAACAGGCGGAAATGAGACATATTGTTGCGCTGCGCCATCCCGGTGCATTGGCTTTGGTGCGCATTGCACTGCAGACATAGCCGCGCCATGACGTCATAATAGCGAATCACCTGATTCTTTAAGCTTTGGGAGACACAATGAACGTTATCGCGTCGCGGGGACAATTGCGTGCCAGCCTGTTTAGGTGGGCGTTGTTTACGGTGCCTGCAGTTATGTTGTTGGGTTTTCTGGGCGGTCAGTTGGGCAGTTCCAATACTCAATGGTTTCGCGATCTGGTGAAGCCAGAGATTTTCCCACCTTCTGAGGTGTTTGGCATTGTACGGAATGTTCTTTACGCGATGATCGGGTTTTCCGTTGCGCTGGTGTGTAGCGCCTGGGGCGCGCGCGGCCGTGGTCTGGCGATTTGCATTTTCCTGGTACATTTCGCGCTCAACCTGTCGTGGACCTATGCCCTTTTCGGTTCGCGCAACATAGAAAATGGGCTGATGGTGATTAGCTTGGTGGCTGTCACTCTTATTGCAGTTCTTGTCACCTTTTGGCGCGTACGCAAGGCTGCGGCCCTTCTGCTGTTGCCATATTTGGCCTGGGCCATGTTTGCGACCATGCTCAATTATGAACTCTTGCAAGCGAACCCGGATGGAGGCCACGGTCAAGCCGGGTCAGCGTCTCAGCGTTTCGCAATTTAACGCCCCATCGTCATGTGCTGACGGCCAAACTTTGTACCAGCGCAACCTTTACAAAGCCCCTTTGGAGGGGCATTTGAGCGCTATGCAAAGTGAAAATCCGATCATCTCCGACTTCGTTAAAATGGCGAACAGCGCCGCCGGTACACTTGCCGGTATGACCCGTGAAGCGCGCGAATCTGCGCGTGAACGTATGAAAGAAGCGATGGGCGGCATGGATTTTGTCACCCGCGAAGAATTTGACACGGTCAAGATGATGGCCACCAAAGCTCGCGAGGAAAATGCTGCACTCGAGGCTCGTATCGCTGCGCTGGAAGCTCAGACCTCGGGCAAGTAACTGGCTCGGCGCAATGCAGTTGCGCTCGTCCTCCATTCTATTGGCATCACGCCAGCACGGTGAAACCGCTGCAATTGCGCGCTTTTTGACCCGCCAACACGGGCTGATCGCCGGATATGTGGCGGGCGCTCGCGGCAGACAATTGCGACCAGTTATGATTCCGGGAAACTTTGTCGCAATTGATTTGCGTGCCAAATCGGACAGCCAGCTTCCTTTTGCCAAAGTTGAATTACTCGAAAGCCGCGGACCTTGGTTGTCAGAGCCACTGCCAGCTGCGGCAATAAGTTGGGTTTGCGCGATGACGGCATCCGCCTTACCCGAACGGTATCCCTATCCCCATTTGCACGATGCTTTGGCTGCATTGCTTGGCGCAATTTGTCAGGCGCCATCGGCGAGAGGGTGGCTGCCAGCCTTGGTGACCTATGAAACACTGCTGCTGCGCGAGCTGGGTTATGGCGGGGATCGACCCGTCCAAACGGCAGATCTGACCGAGGTGCTGACGCAATTTGATCAATTGGAACACCCATTATTGCGCTATCTGCTTGCCGATAATCGCGGCGATGTTATGGCCGCACGAACGTTGTTGAGAGAACGACTGGCGCGCATGGTGGGCCAGCAATCAGGGTAAGAATTGAGCATGAAAATTGCGGTTTTGGCTGGGGATGGAATTGGCCCCGAAGTAACTCAGGAAGCCTTGCGCGTGCTTGATGCATTGGCATTGCCCGATGTAATTTTGGCCCATGCCGACGTGGGCGCGGCGGCCTATCGCGCGCATGGTCACCCTCTGCCACCTGAAACTTTGAGCGCCGCCCAAGAGGCCGACGCAGTGCTGTTTGGCGCGGTTGGTGATCCCTCTTGTGATAATATCGAGCGTCATCTGCGCCCTGAGCAGGCCATTCTAGGGTTGCGCTCCGAGCTGGAGCTGTTTGCCAATTTACGCCCTGCACAAGGCTATGCCGGGCTGGAGAAAATGTCTGCTCTGCGTCCAGAGATCGCCAGCACCATTGATCTGGTGATTGTGCGCGAGCTGAATGGCGATGTGTATTTTGGCAAGAAGCAACGCGATATTCTGGACGATGGTCGCCGCGAAGGCTGGGATCGTATGTCCTATGCCGAGGATGAGGTGCGGCGCATCGCGCAGGTCGCCTTCCGCACGGCGAAAACGCGCGACAACCGCGTCACCAGCGTGGACAAAGCCAATGTGTTGGAAACCAGCCGTCTGTGGCGCGAAGTTGTTGAAGAAGTGGCAGCAGAATACCCAGAGGTGGCGTTGGATCACATGTATGTGGACAATGCGGCCATGCAATTGGTCAAGGCGCCCGGCGCTTTTGATGTCGTGCTGACCGGCAATCTGTTCGGGGATATTCTGTCCGATCTGGCCAGCATGTGCGTTGGATCGATTGGTTTGCTTGCCAGTTCGTCCATGGGTGCGCGCCAAACCGATTTCGGCACGTTCGGACTTTATGAACCGATCCATGGTAGTGCGCCCGATATTGCAGGGCGGGGCAAAGCCAATCCAATGGCTATGATCTTGTCCCTGGCAATGATGCTGCGCCACAGCTTTGGCCGTGAACAAGAAGCAACACGGATTGAAGCAGCGGTTGCCAAAGCCTTGGCTGATGGCATTCACGGGGGTGATTTGGGGGGCGATTATGGATGCGAAGCAATCGGAAGCGCCGTTGTCGAACGGCTCTGACCAGCACACTGCACTTGCCGGTGATGCCGGCTTGGAACTGGCGATAATTCTGCCCACGCTAAATGAACGGGGCAATCTGGCTCCTTTGCTCGACAGGATAGAGGATGCGCTCGGCCCGATAGGGTGGGAAGTGCTGATCGTGGATGATAATTCATCCGACGGTACCGCAGATGAAGCGCGCCGACTGGCCTTGTCTGATGGCCGCGTGAGGGTCATCCAACGGATCGGCCGTCGCGGTTTGGCCAGCGCTGCGATCGAAGGTTTTTGCGCCACGGCTGCACCCTATTGCGCGGTGATGGATGCCGATCACCAGCATGACCCCGCCTTGCTGCCGCAAATGTTGGAAAGCCTGCGGACCAATGCAGCCGATGTGACGGTGGCCTCTCGCTTTATTGAAGGAGCCAGCACCGCTGAGTGGGCCGCACCTGAGCGCGAGAAATTGTCGGGGGCTGCCAATGCCTTGGCGCGCAAGCTGACCGGAGTGGAATTGACCGATCCAATGAGCGGCTATTTCATGCTCTCAAGCGAATTGGCGCGCTCTTTGGTGCCGCGCCTGTCGGGTATCGGATTTAAGATATTGCTCGACCTGCTTGCGACTTCGGATGAATCGCTGCGGGTGAAAGAGTTTCCATTGAACTTTTCTGCACGGCGTGAGGGCGAAAGCAAGTTAGACCGCGCGGTCGCCTTTGATTTTCTCGCCGGTCTTTATGACAAGACCTTTGGTCGCCTGATCCCAACCCGGTTTGCGCTGTTTGGAACGGTGGGGGCTGTGGGTGTAGTCGTTCACTTCGCGGTGCTGACTGCCATTTTGTTTGGTGTGGGTGAGGCGTTCACTTTGGCCCAAGCTATCGCCACCTTTTGCGCAATGAGCTTCAACTTCTGGCTCAACAATTGGCTGACCTACCGCGATGCTCGGTTGAAGGGTGCCAAAGCGGTGCTGACCGGCTGGATCGGTTTTTGCCTGACCTGTTCGGTCGGGGCCCTCGCCAATGTGGCGGTTGCGACCTTGTTGGAATCGCGCGGTGTTGTGTGGGTGCTGGCGGCTTTGGCCGGAATTCTGGTCGGCTCGGTGTGGAACTATGCCTTGTCCAGCCGCTTTGTCTGGGGCCGTTTCTAAGCGCTAGCGCCAGCTGTCGAGCCACGTCCAGGTCAAGAATGCATCTGGCCCATCCAAAGGTGCTGCAGATAATATCGGGTAAAACCAAGCGAATAGGGCGCAACTGGCGAGCACAATTCCGCCTGCCAACAGGCGGTGACCGTTGTTCCACAGCGCATCCAGTGCCAGCGCCAATGCTCCCAGCAAAAAGAAGCTCGGCAAAAAATAGTGATAATAGAATTGAACGGGTTTTTCAGCTAAGACCCACAGGCCAAGGCTGACGGCATAGCCTGCAACCATTACCAATCTGGTCCAATTGCGTTGCGTGACCCCGGTCAGCAGGCACCATAACAGCGCAGGCAGGCCCAGCAGCATAGTCAGCGGATTGCCGATCAACATGATGCCGCGCTGGGCTCCGTCAATATCCTCGTAAAGGTACCAAATGGCGCGAATATTGAACACCCAATCAGGCCAGTTTGATTGATAGGGATGGGGCGTGAGTACCTGAGTTTGAAGATCAAGCATGGCTTGATGAAGTACGATTAAACCTCCGTCCGAAAAAGGATCCTCGCGCAATCCCAAGGCGGGCGCGAACGTCATCGCATAAACAATCAAGGGCACTACACCTAGCCACAGCGTTGCCTCCAGCAAGGAAATGCCGGGGATGGGAAGGCCGCGCTGGCTGGCCAAAGGTCTACGCCGTCTGGCCGCAATGCGGGCCAGCAAAAAGGCAAGTCCCGGCAACATCGCAAGCGGCGCTGCGTTCCACTTCGATGCCATCGCGGCACCCAAGGCGATGCCGGTTACGATCAACCCGATACGGGCACTTTCAGGCTGCCTTATTGCTGCGGCATATTGCCATCCGGCCACAGCCATAAACGCGACCATAAAAATGTCGAGCATGGCAATGCGGGCATGGATGAACAGCAAAAATCCGCTCGCTAGCAGCAGGCCGAAAGCGATGCTGGCAAAGCGTGACTGGGTTGCAAACCACATGGCCCGCATGGAGGCGAACAGCGCCAAAACGCCGCTCGCCAAAGAGAATGCGCGCCATCCAATAGCATTGTCACCAAACAGGCCGATGCTCAGAGCAATCAATTGCTTGGCCAAAGGCGGGTGTTCCTGGTTGATGAAGCGCCCATTGCTCAACCATTCACGCGCTGCAGGAAGATAATGCACCTCGTCAAAATAGGGCGTTGAGGGGAGCTGGAAGCGGACAAATGCGATCAGGGAAAAGACAGCTGCACAAGCAATGGTTAGACCGATTGGGTCGCGCATCTGAGCGGATTTCTGTTGCATGGCCAAGGGATTAATCCAGCCACGCGGTGTCGGCAAGCATCAACATGGAACTGTTGCTTGCGTACCATTGGCCAATTTTGCTAAACGACTTGGCGCAACTAGGGCTCGATTCATCTTGATTGGTCGAGTACGTATTATCTTCTGTAACGCACTCTGGTTTGAGTAAATTGAGAAGGAATGTTTTTCTTCTAGGGATGCGAAAGGACTATTATGACACTTAAGAAGCTTACAATGGCTGCATCTGCTGCAACCTTGGCTTTGGCTCCTGTAGGGGGTCCAAGCCGCTAACGCTGACCGTACATCTGCCCCAGTTTCTGCTGAGCAGGAAATGGGCGGTGGCTCCGATGCTATGTTGGCTGCTGTTGCGGTTATCGTTCTCGGTGCCTTCATCTTCTTCGTAGCTGATGATGACAACCCAATGAGCGTGTAATTCTTACACGTAGAACTAAATAGAAAAACGAGGCCCTCGGGTCCCGTTTTTTTTGGCCGAAATTCTGGTAAATTGGTCAGTAAATTGGATCAGACGAAGTGGTCAGAGTGCGCAGCATTCTCGACTTTGCATAGTAGCTTGCCGCATCAAGGTTGGGAGCCTAAACCCTCGACACGATGAAGAAGACAACAGGCATGGATAGAGCGGTAACCCGCAATTGGCGTCCCGCTACACAAGCGGTTCGCGGGGGTACTTGGCGCAGCGAGCATGGGGAAACCAGCGAGGCGCTGTTCCTGACATCGGGTTATACCTATGACGACGCGCAAACGGTGGCTGACCGGTTTGCGGGCGATGCTGATGGCATGACCTATTCGCGGCTCCAGAACCCAACGGTTGCGATGCTGGAAGAACGCATCGCGCTGATGGAAGGGGCTGAATCCTGCCGAGCGCAGGCAAGCGGCATGGCTGCGATGACATCGGCGTTGTTGTCGCAATTGTCAGCTGGCGATCATGTGGTTGCAGCGCGCGCCGCTTTTGGTTCATGCCGTTGGCTGGTGGACAATTTGCTGCCGCGCTTTGGTATCGAGACGACTGTGATCGACAGCGCCGTTGATGCTGAATGGGATGCTGCAATCAGACCCAACACCAAGGTGTTCTTTTTCGAAACTCCGGCCAATCCAACGCTGGATATCGTTGATCTTAAATATGTCTGCGACCTGGCGAAGGCGCATGGCATCACCACCATTGTCGACAATGCGTTTGCAACAGCAGCGTTGCAACGGCCGATGGAATTTGGGGCAGATATTGTTGCCTATTCAGCGACTAAGCTGATGGATGGGCAAGGGCGCGTTCTGGCAGGCGCGGTCTGCGCAAGCGAAGAGTTTATCGAAGACACGTTGATGCCATTTCAGCGCAACACCGGGCCCAATATCGCTCCGTTTAATGCGTGGGTAGTTTTGAAGGGGCTGGAGACTTTGTCTTTACGCGCGCATCGCCAAAGCGAGATTGCCTTGCAGATTGGTCAATATCTTGAGCCGCGTGTCTCTCGCATGATGCACCCGGGATTGACCAGCCATCCTCGCCACGCTTTGGCAGCAAGCCAGATGGATGCGTTCGGTCCGATCTTTGCTTTTGAGCTGGACAATCAGGCCCAGGCTTTCGCCGTATTGGATGCGCTGCAATTGATCGATATTTCTAACAATATTGGCGATGCACGCTCGCTGATGTGTCATCCGGCCAGCACCACCCATGCCAATATGGGTGAGGAGGCGAGGGCGGAGATGGGCATTAGTGACGGCCTGCTGCGTCTCAATGTCGGTTTGGAAGATCCGCAAGATTTGATCGAAGATCTAGACCAGGCCCTTCGTTCAGTCAGTCTTTGATTACTGTCGCTTTAGGGAGAGTTTGAGCGTGTCCAAGCGTGTTGAAGTGCTG